>Ga0210051_1001298_pt1 | contig 25114 bp, 27 predicted proteins | sample CryGey092014_all_FD_185464 | JGI IMG/M metagenome (GOLD analysis project Ga0210051, IMG submission 185464) | Groundwater microbial communities from aquifer - Crystal Geyser CG23_combo_of_CG06-09_8/20/14_all (SPAdes) (version 2) | ecosystem: Environmental > Aquatic > Deep subsurface > Groundwater...
TTACGAAAGGGGGTGGGAGAGATGTTGTGGAGGCCGGAGGACGAAGACAAAGAGGGCGATAAGGCGGTAACATGGAGTATTTCTTTCTCCATATTGCTTGTTATCGCGCTCATTTTCGGTCTTTATCTGAATATAGACATATTCAGATAAGGGCTAAAGAAAAAGCCCCGGCGCAACAAAATTTTAATTCGTCTGCGTTGGGGCTTTTGGCGTTTTTACGGCTGTTTGCTATACTGGCACAATGCTTTTAGAAAATGTCTTATCCACAACTCAATTCGTTGTCAAACACAGTCGCCAGGTGAAAATAAACCAAGCGGCGGTTGAATGCTTGGCTAAAAAAATAAAAAGCCAGTCCTTGCCCGCTTGGGATACAACTAATCATTTTACTGGTACCCCTCAAAAAACAGTCCAGTATATTTTTTTGCTTGATTCTCTGAATTTTTGTTTTTGGGCTGACAAGGGCCAACCGAGATGGACAATTGCTCATAACGCCAAACAAGTCAACGGTTATTTTGCTTTGGCCTTGGCCTTAAAAAAAGCGCTCAAAAAATATCCTCTTCTTGACGCCAACAATTTAGCCAAAATCAGCCGCCAGGACTTAGCCGATATTTTCGCTGCCAGCAATGGCCAAACAATTCCTTTATTTGAAAACCGTTTAGCCATCGCTCGCCAAACAGGCAGTATTTTAGCTAAAAAATATAATGGTCAAGCGATTAATGTCATCAAAGCCGCCAATAAAAACGCCGGCAAACTAATTGAGCTAGTCCTGCGTGATTTTCCATCTTTTAGAGACACAGCTGTTTTCAACGGCAAAAAAATCTATCTGCTCAAACGAGCGCAGATTTTGGCCGGCGATATTTGGGGCGCTCTTGGCGGACAAGGGCTGGGCGAATTTAAAGATATTAACCGCCTCACTTGTTTTGCTGATTATAAAATACCGCAAATTTTGCATTATTTTGGCGTTTTAGAATATACGCCCCAACTACTGCAAAAAATTAAAAACGAAACCTTGCTAACAGCCAGTTCGCGAGAAAAAGTTGAAATAAGAGCCAACACTATTTGGGCGGTGGAAATGTTAAAAAAGGACTTAGCCAAGCTTGGCCGCAACCTGCCGTCTTTCCAAATTGATTGGATTTTATGGAATATGGCGCAAAAAATTAAAATGCCCGAACCCTATCACAAAACCCGCACAATCTACTACTAAACACGCTGTTGACATCTGATGTCAACAGCTTATCCACAGCTTATCACTATGCAATTCAAGGTTATTCAACAATCTAAAAAATCACTGGCACGCTTGGGCGTTATCAAAACAGCTCACGGAGATTTGCATACGCCGGCTTTTTTTCCAGTGGCCACCCAAGCAGTCATCAAAACTCTCACCAGCGACAATATTAAACAAATCGGCTTTGAAGGTATTTTAGCCAACACTTATCATTTATACTTGCGGCCCGGCGAAAAAATTGTGAACAAAATGGGCGGCCTGCACAAGTTTATGAATTTTAATGGCGTTATGGCTACTGACAGCGGCGGCTTTCAAGTGTTTAGCTTGGGAGCGGGCATTGCCCACGGTGTAGGTAAAATCGCCAAAATCTTCCCCGGCCCCCAACAATCTAAACCATCAACCCCGCTGTTTAATTCGTGCGATCGCAGGAATAGAAATATGGTTCGGATTACTGAAGAGGGGGTTTATTTTCGCTCACATTTGGACGGCAGCCAGCATTTTCTAAGCCCGGAAAAATCAATGCAAATTCAACAAGATCTGGGGGCCGACATTACCTTTGCTTTTGACGAGTGCACCTCGCCTTTGGCTGGACAAGAATATACCAAAAAGGCGATGGAACGAACCCACCGCTGGGCGAAGCGTTGTTTGCGCGCCGCACAAATAACAAAAAACAAATCACTAATAACAAAACAGGGACTTTTTGGAATTATTCAAGGCGGAGAATATAAAAAATTAAGAGAGCAAAGCGCCAAATTTATTGGCGGTTTGGATTTTAACGGCTTTGGCATTGGCGGCTCTTTGGGCAAAACGAAAAGCAAAATGTATGAAATTTTGAATTGGACTATTCCCCTATTGCCTCAAGAAAAACCACGGCATCTTTTAGGCATCGGCTATTTGGAAGATTTTGAACGAGCCATCAAAGCCGGGGTTGATTTATTTGATTGTGTTTACCCAACGAGATTTGCCCGACATGGCATTGCTTTAACCGCCAAAAAAAAATTGAATCTCAATCAAAACAAATTTTTAATTGACAAAAACCCCTTAGACAAGACCTGTACTTGCCCCACTTGCCAAAACCATACCAGAAGCTATATCTGTCATCTTTTCCGCGCCAAAGAAATAACCGGCCAACAGCTTTTGACTATGCACAATCTCTGGTTTTTTAAGCAATTTATTGATAAGATAAGGCAAAAGATAGCCATGGATAAAATTTAATTTTATTTAAGGTATGCAATCAGCAGAAAAACATTTTTCCGAACCAGTGCCAGAGCGAAACAAGGAAGCGACCAAGACAGAAAAGCCAATTATAGAAAGCATTTTATTAAAATCCCCTCTTGAAGAAAAACCCTACCTTGTGTTAAACACGCCATATTCCCGTCTCCCACAGCACAAAGTGTTTCGCTCTCAAGAGGGAAAGCTATATTTAGAAAAAGAAGACCGCAGCGAGTCAAAAAAAGCGGAAGCCACACAAGAGTTTATTGTCAGCAATTCTTTAAGAGCGATAGTCAAGCAATTGAATTCGCAAGAAATAGTTGTCCCGGAAATAAAAATATCCCCTGAAAGGCCTGGCAAATATTATTGCTCTTTTTTGAAAATCTCCACTCTCTTTTAGAGCAAGCGGGTACGATTAGCTTGCGGGGTTTATTTAAAAAAAGGTTATTAAAAAAAGACTTTCTGCCACTTGTTCTAACGCACCTCGTCACCGGTGATTTAGACAGAAACACCAGCAATTATGGCTTGCTAGTGGAAGAAAATAAACCAGATAAAATTATCGTTTTTGATTTCGGCGAAATAGTAACCCAGAAAAACATGGATTATCTGTTTAATATAATCCCTGCCGGATTAACAGAAAAAGATTTCGAAAAACCAGTAGAAATGGTAAAGGAACTATTTTCAGAAGAATACATCAATGGCCTCTTGGCAAAATCAGAGGCTAGTAAAAATGAAATAATTGCCAAAAAAAGACAAATTTCAAAAAAATTAGAAAATATTGACAAACTAATCAAAGATCTAATAGAACAGAAAAAAGAAGAGGTGGACAATTATGCGGAGTTTTGCAGAGAAAATAAAAAAAATATTTCGTCTTCAGATAAAAGAGATAAAAAAATACAAGATTCTTTAATAGACGACCATGACTTTAAAAATATACCGCCAGATAAATGGAAAAAAATTGAAGCGATGATAAATAGCCTTCGGCAACTCCGCGAAGAAGAATCGAGAATGAATCAAAAAGCAGAGAAGATCGAATGTTATAAAGATTATCAAGATCTCTTGAAAACAGATAACAAACATAGCGATCAGCACTCCGCGCTATTTGAAAAATATCTAGCAGAAATATCTCAATTTAATGTATCATTGAAAGACAGGCTATTCTCTTACTATAAATCAATTTAAGGAAAATTGAATAATGGCATGGGCTCGTCGTATAAGTGGTATTATACCGCATTTTTACCCTATTAAATTTTTTGTGAAATGGGCCTGTAGTATAGTGGTAATACGCCGCATTCGCATTGCGGAGACGCGAGTTCGATTCTCGCTAGGTCCACCAGACAGGAAATTGCAAGCAAGAGGCAGTCGCCTCGCTTCGCTCGGCGACCAAATCGTAAGGAATTTTGGGCGAAAAAAGCAATTGGCGATTCTGTAAAATGCAGTTCGAGCCGATATTTTTAAGAAATGCTGTCATTTCTGATTTGTTTTCTGATTCAATCAATTTCGCGACTTGATTCAACGATAAAACGAACTCACGAGCTGGTTCGAGCCACGACAGGCCTTTCTGTTCAAAATCATGGATTTGTTCCTGTAAACCGGCTTTTTGTTCTACCAGCTTATTTTTACGAGAGGCATATTCTTGGGTGGTAATTGCCTCATCAAGATAAACATCGAGCAGTCTCCCTAATTTCATATCAATCTCTAATAGTTTGTCTTTGAGATTTTGAACAGAAGTTTTGGCCTGTTCTTTCGCTTGTAGTTCTTCCTTATCTAGCTCGGCCAAAACTTTTTCCGTGTCGTGGCTCGACAAAGAAACTTTTTGAAGAAAAGATTTTATCTGCTCGTATAGTTCCTCTTGCCGCAAAAAGTGCTTCTCTTGGCACGGCCCTTTCTTTTTCGTGCAACGGTAGTAGATATATTCTCTGCCGCTTGGTTTGATTTTCTTTTCTGCGGTAATTGCCGCCGAGCAAGGACATTTCATTAAACCGAGAAAATCAAAATTATGTTTCTTCACTTTTTGCGGCTTGCCTTTCTCTCGCATAATTTCCTGTACTTTATCAAAAAGTTTCTTTGAAACAAGCGGCTCGTGAGTTGCCTCATGGATTTCACCTTTGTATTTCATGAGGCCCAGATAGAAAACATTTTGGAGTATTTTAGGGACTTGTGAGATAGCCATACATTTATCCAAATTGCTTTTTGGACTTATTCGCCTATACCACTCAGCTAATTCTCGAAAGTTGTAATTTCCAGTGGCATAAAGTTCAAAAATCTTTTTCACTTTCTGGGCTTTTTCTGAATCAACATCAATTCCTCTCGTTTTGGGATTATTCAGATAGCCGAGTGGTGCTTTGCTTGGCCATACTCCGTTTCTGACTTTTTGTCTCATACCACGAGTTACATTTTCTCGCAAAGCGTCCACATAATATTTTGATTGGCCAAAAGCAATTTGGAGCATAAAAAGTCCTTGCGGAGTTGGCTCAAACCAAAAAGTTGGAAATTTAAGGGCCTTAATCAAGCCACGATCAATCATGTGGATTATCTTTCCGCCGTCCACGGAATTTCTGGCAAGACGGTCGGGGTTCCATGAAAGTATCCCTTCCGCTTTTCCTTTCTCAATCAATGACAACATTTCTGCGAATTTAATTCGCCCAGGTTCTTTGGCAGTTTTTGCTTCCTCGAAGGAAGCGACAATTTCAAGTTTTTCTTTGGCGGCAAATTCTTTTAACTCAAAGAATTGGGCCTCAATGCTTAAAATCTGTCTATCTTCATCCTCGGTGCTCTTTCGAGCGTAAAGTATGTATCTCATATAGTTTTGATTAAAAATTTTCTTTTCCCAAAATACAGAATCGCCAACTGATTTTTTCGCCCAAAATTCCTTACGATTTGGTCGCCGAGCGAAGCGAGGCGACTGCCTCTTGCTTGCAATTTCCTGTTTGGTGGGCTATTCTTAAAATAGTTCGGACGCATTTCGCCGTCTGCGGCGGCGAGGGCCTGGCCAAAAATTCCGAACCGAAACCCCGAACTTAAAAACTGCCAAAAAACCTGATAAAAATATCGGCTCGAACTGCATTTTAATTTTGGGAAAAGAAAATTTTTCATAAACATAAAGGTCGAATTAATTATTAATTAATTTAAGCAAAAGTAAAAAATGAAAAAAATTATTTTTAGTGTAATAAGCATTGCGGCAATGTTTGGTCTGGCGCTTTTTGTGGCACAGACGAATCTCTCTACAGCACAGGCAAGTGACGCCAGTGGCCGAAAGATCGTTGTCTTTCAGACCGGGCTCAACGATGCCGCAAAAGATGAAATCGTTAGGTATGCGGGCGGCGTCAAGTTGAAAAACCTTGATCTAATTGGCGCTAAAGCAGTTTATTTACCGCCAAAGGCAGAAGCAGCTTTAGCTCGTCAAGCCGGGGTTTTAAGAATTGATGATGATGTGGTTGTTGAAGCTTTAATCAGGGGCGGTATTGCGGCTAAGCCAACTCCAACCCAACCTTCAGAAGTTCTACCTTGGGGAGTTGATAGAATTGATGCTGATTTAGTTTGGGGAACTACTACTGGCGACCCAATAAAAGTAGCCATTGTTGATACTGGTATTGATGTTAAGCATCCGGATTTAATAGATAATCTAAAAGGCGGCGTAAGTGCTGTTGGATATACTTCTAGTTACAATGACGATAACGGCCACGGCACTCATGTGGCGGGAATTGCAGCCGCCATTGACAATGAAATCGGAGTCATCGGCGTTGGTCCAAAGATTGACCTTTACGCGGTTAAGGTTTTAAACCGCCGCGGCTCCGGCTATCTCTCTGATGTCATTGAAGGTCTTGACTGGGCAGTTGCCAATGGGATGCAAGTGGTAAATATGAGTTTGGGCACAGGTTCGAATATTCAGTCATTCCATGATGCAGTTATTGCTGCGAAAAATGCCGGCGTTGTGGTGATCGCAGCAGCCGGAAATTCGGGTGGTTCAGTAATTTATCCTGCCGCCTATTCTGAAGCGATTGCAGTTTCGGCCACTGACCAGAATAATGTAATCGCAAGCTGGTCTAGTCGTGGCCTAGAAATTAATCTTGCCGCACCAGGAGTTTCCATCTATTCAACCTACAAAGGAACCGGCTACGCGACATTTTCCGGAACTTCCATGGCTGCTCCGCATGTTGCCGGCTCCGCTGCTCTTGTCTTGAATACGCCAGTCGGCGGGTATGACATCAATCAAAATGAGAAGTGGGATCCAGATGAAGTGCAGAAAAAACTTCAAGATCGCGCCGTTGACTTGGGTAATACAGGATTTGACAACCTCTATGGTTGGGGGTTGGTAAATGCGTATAGCGCCGTGCAGCCATAACTCAACCGTGCGAGGACATCGTGATGACTTAATGCAGCAAAGCCCGTCATTCGATGGGTTTTGCTATTTTCGACACGCGTACGTATGCTAAACATAAAAAATGTCGCCAAAGAAAAACTTGAAATTGTCAAAGTTCAGGATTTCGGTTCGGAATTTTTGGCCAAATCCTCGCCGCCATAGGCGGCGAAATGCGTCCGAACTACTTTAAGAATAGACCACCATTGTGCTATAATAGAAACAATGAAATTTACTCGGTCTAAAAAATTAATTTTTGTTAATAATAAAGGGGGAGTTGGCAAAACAACGCTGGCTTTTAATTGCGCTGTTTCTTTTGCTAAAAATGGCTATAAAACGGCCTTAATTGACCTTGACCCGCAATGCAATTTAACTCGCTTAGCCATGGGCGAAAATTTTTACGAAAAAAGTTTATTTTCTGACACGGAAAAAACAATTTATGATGTTCTGCGTGGCGTAATTGAGGGCGGGGGAGATGTTAATCTTAATGTGAAATTTTTGCCCGTGAAATCAAGCCCTAATCTTTCTTTGTTGAAGGGCGATATCAAGCTTTCTCTTTATGAAAGTATTTTAATGACCGCTTATGGCTTGGCCGCGGCTGGACAACGGCTGGGCTATTTTCAAACCAGCGCCATTGACCGATTTTTGCGCGAAAAAGGGCTAAGCGAACAAATTGATGTTTTTATGATAGACACTTCGCCCAGCTTGGGTATTTTGAACGAAATGATTTTGTTGGGCGCTGATTATTTTGTGGTGCCAATGGTGCCTGACGCTTTTAGCGTTCAGGGCATTGAAAATTTGGGCGTGGTTTATGAGCGCTGGAAAGCGCAGTGGCGCAATACTGCCAAGGCGCTTTCGGGCGAAACAGAAACAAAATTCGTGCTGGCGGGCGACCCGCTTTTTGTTGGCTATATTGTGAACGCTTACAATGTTTATGGCAAACAGCCAATCGCGGACCATCGGACCTGGATGGAAAAAATTCCCGAACGAGTTAGGAAATTTTTGTCGGAGAAACACTGCCGCAACGGCTTGGTTGAACAAAGCTGGAAAATTCCTTTGCAAATAATTCAGGATTATGGCCGCATTCCGGCAAAATGCCAAGAATTAGGCGTGGCTATTTTTGACCTTGACCCAGCCATGGTTGCCGAACACCAACAAGGCACTAAGGATAACATAGAGAAGTCGCAAGAGGAATTCACCAATCTTTCCGCTAATATCTTAAAAATCCTAAGTGAATACTAATTGAGATGGTTGCAAAACTATTCCTGCTGCAATTTTATCTTTTCGGCTGCGTCATCGTCAGACTTCGCAAAATGCTTTTCGCCGTAGCTGGGCTACGGCCTCAAAACATTTTGCTCGTCTTCCTCGCCTCGCTCGAAAATCTAAAATTTCGCTACGAAATAGTTTTGCAACCATCTCATTCTATATCCAGCTTCGAACCGGTTGGTAAAATGAGTTCTAATTAAAAGTAATTATGCGAAAAACTTATAAAGCTAAAAAACAAAAAAATATGGTTAATCAAGAACTGCTTGATTATATCAAGCAACAACTACAACAAGACGTTAAGTAGAGAACAAATCAAAAATTCTCTTATGGCTAACGGTTGGCAGACGCAAGACATTGAAGGATGTTTTAATGTCGCCAACCTTTCCGCTCCGATAGAGCAGGATTTAAACCTTTCAACCAAAGCGCCAATAAAAATATGGAAAATTATTATAGCTTCTTTGGTTGCTTTGGCAATTATCGGGGGTGGAGTTTATTTTGCCACTCAAAAACTTTTCAATTCAAAAGAGGTGCCTAAACTACCCAATGAACAGGCACAGCAATTACCAGAAGAAACAGTATCGTCTACACCAACACAGGAACTCCCTGTGGCGGTTACCACTCTGGATTGCAAGCAGGACTTTGATTGTTTCATTCAAGCTTCACAAAATTGTAAGTTAGTAAAAGTTAATTATACCGCAACCATTGATCTTTTCGGAGTTAAACAGACAACTGAGTCGTTTTTTGAAATTAAAGGGAATGAGGCAGGCAAATGTAATTTTTATCTACGAACAGAAAAAATAGATTTAGCGTTCCCCGCCAGCGTACCGCCGGAAGTGATCAGCCAGCAAAAAGATATGTATAAAAAACTGGAAGGTAGAGCAGGAAGCTGCGAATTCATTACAAGCGACTTAACCGCAATGTTAACAAGGTGGAAACAAGGCAACTTTTCAGCCGGAGACTTACCAGCGAAATGCCAAGGAACATATTTTGAGCAACCCTCTCTAGGAGAAAAACAAGAGGTTAATTATGCAGATTGCGGATCTTCTGATCTTTGTTTTTCTGACTATGTCAAAACATGCGCGCCAGCAAAAGTAATAATTAGCAACCAAGGGTTAACTTACATAGAAACGATTGAAGGATATGAAGGAAGCGACTGCATATTAACCTTGGTTTACACAAAATTTCCTGTACCGGGTTTTGTTGGGGAAAAAATGACTTGTAAAGTTCCTAAATCAAATCTGGCAAACTTTAAGGACTATTTGCAAGGAGAAAAAACAATGAAGCAATCTTGCGAAGGTCCTTTAATTGATTTAATAATTCAAATGGGAGCAGAATAAAATAAATTCTGACTTTTTTCGACAAACGCTACCATAATCAAAAATCCCCGGCGCTTTATGTGTAGGGGATTTTGGTTTATTTAAAAAAATATAACCAGAGATTCTTCGCCTGCTGGCTCAGAATGACGGAAAGCCAAATTACAAGCCCAGGCCACTGCCGGTGATGGTTTTTATAAACGAGGGAATGACGAACAATAGAGCGATTAGGGGTAATATAATGAAAGCGGCGCTAGCAATTAAGGTAATTAAAAAATATTTGCGGGTTTTTTCCACCGACTTATAAATGGCGTCAATTTTTGCCTTCTGCTCGGCTAATTTTTGTAAAATTTCATCCATAAAATCGTGTTGACACCAAGCGTCAACGGCTTACTCTTTACAGCAGTCAATGGCTTTTTTGACTAAGTCGCCGAGCTTGCCCCAAACAGTTTTTTTCTCTTTGTCGTGAACATTAAGCGCTCCATCATCTATTTTTTTGACATCGTCCACACTAATCAATTTTTTGGCTACGCCCCAAAACAAAGAATACAGCTGAAATGATTTAGCGAATAAATCCTCGGCTTCGGCTTTTTTACTCTGGCCCAAGGCCTTAGTGCCCACCTCCATCAAACGCATTGAGGCGGCCAGCAAGTGTTTTGAGATGCACCAAACCTCGCCTTCATATTCTTTAATAATCTTTCCCAGCAGTTCTTTGCGCATTTCCCGCGCCTCTTTAAGCAGGTCAAAATACTCTGGCTTGCCTGTTTTCTCGGCGGTAAAGAAAAAATGCTCTTCAATAGAAACAAGATTCATGATGGCTATGGACAAGTCCTCGTCCGAAGACAAGTCCAGCATATTTTGCTTGCTCTCTTGCGCTTTTTTAATAAATTGATCAATTTTTTCTTGTTCTAACATAGTTTTTGGCCGGGGTCTGACCCCAGCCATTATTTTACTTGCACTTGCTTAAAAAATATAAAATAACGCTGGCGATTGCTAAAAAACCAATAGGTATAGCTACTTTCTGATAAGGAAAGTAAACCTTGCCTTGATTTTTTTTCTTTAAGTAGTTATTAAATTTAACTGCCAAAGCAAAAACAATCGTGCCCGCCATAATGCCGAATAAAAGCTTGTCAATGCCCCAAATCTTATTATAAGGATGGCCGATAATACCAGCGAAATACAAGGGGAAAATCACAACTCCATACCAAACTAAAGTAATCAGTAAACCGATTTTCGTCTTCTTAATGGCCGGCTTTTTCTTAATCAGCCAATACCAAAACCACAACAACGACGAAAACAAAAGCCCGCCTAACCAAACGCCGGTAATTAAGTCATCAATGCCTAGCCAGCGGCAAAGCCCCACGCCCGCAATCGCCCCCATAGCGCACACCGGGCAAACAGCTTGAGCTTGACTTGCCGCCAACAAACCAATGGCTGGAAAAATAATTAATAAAAATTTTTTCATTAAAGATATTTTAATACTTTTTTGATAAATAGGCAAATTCTGCTAAAATTACTACAATGAGCAACCAATCTTTGGGTCAAAAAGGCGAGGATATAGCCGTTGAATATCTGCAAAAAAACGGCTACGCAATTTTAAGCCGCAACTTCCGCTATAAATCATTCGGCGAGCTGGATATTATGGCCAGCAAAAAAGGTAAAATTGTTTTTGCTGAAATTAAGACCATCAGGGCTCGGCCTAACTTCCAGCCCGAAGACCAAATCACTGCCAAAAAACAAAACCAGTTGCGCAAAATGACGCAAATTTATCTTTCAGCCAAAAAGCTGCCAGCAGATACGCCCCAACAAATTGATATCATCGCCATTGAGCTTGACAAAAACGACGATGTTGTCGCCCTGCGCCACCACCAAAACGCCATTGAGGATTGTTAGAATTCGCGTCTTTATGCTAAAATAAAAATATGATTACTAAACATAAAATCATCATTGGCGATGCCAGAAAAATGGCTGAAATCCCCGACGAATCAACACACCTCGTCATAACTTCTCCGCCCTATTGGCAATTGAAAGATTATGGTAACGACAACCAGATAGGCTTTGACGATACTTACGAAAATTATATTAATAACCTCAATCTTGTCTGGCAAGAATGTTTTAGAGTGCTTCACAGGGGCTGTCGGCTCTGTATTAACATTGGAGATCAATTTGCTCGGGCAATTTATTACGGTAGATACAAAATTATACCCATTCGTACTGAAATCACAAAATTTTGTGAAAAAATCGGCTTAGACTATATGGGCGCCGTAATTTGGCAAAAGGTTACTACCTGCAACACCACAGGAGGCGCCTCAATAATGGGCTCTTATCCTTATCCCAGAAATGGCATTCTTAAGCTGAACTATGAATTTATTTTAATTTTCAAAAAACTTGGCGGCGCCCCCAAGCCAAGCAAAGAAATAAAAGAAAAATCGCGGCTCACCGCGAAAGAATGGAACGAATATTTTGTCGGACACTGGAATTTTCCGGGAGAAAGACAAGACAAACATTTAGCTATGTTTCCTCAAGAGTTACCCAAACGGTTAATAAAAATGTTTAGTTTTGTCGGCGACACGGTCTTGGACCCATTTCTTGGCTCTGGCACAACCTCTCTGGTTGCTGGAGGTTTAGATAGAAATTCCATTGGTTATGAAATAAACAAAAAATTCCTGCCGCTAATCAAAGAAAAATTAGCAATTAACAACAGAATTTTTAATTCGGACAATAGTTTTGAAATTTTTGAACAACCAATCCAAATAGCTAATTTCCAAAACGAAATTCAAAGATTGCCTTATATTTTTGAAGACCCCCTGAAACTCAACAAAAAAATTGACCCTCGTCAATTCAATTTTAAGTCAAAAATAACTGCTATTTTCAATCAATTTCCCCAAGAAATTTTATGAAAATCAAAATTGCTAACAAAGAAATTCGGCAATCATTGAACATTGAAACGCCGGACTTTCCAAAATATGTAACCCAACTTTTAAACTTAGCCAATCAAAACGCGCAAGGAACGCGGCCAAAAACCGTTGGCCAAATGTCCGAACTAATCCAACTATTTCCCGGCAAAACAATCGCAGAGTGGCAAAAGTGGCATATTGAAAAACACCCAGAAGCCATCAAAAACGCCGCCCTTAGATTAGCTACTATCCAAGAAGAAGCAAAAGATATTGACGGCTATATCAATGACGCGCCTGTTTCAATCAAACCGGACTCCTATAAAACAAAAATGGCTTTATCGGAAAAAATAGACACCGAAGTTATTTTCTATACAAAAGCAAAAAATGGCATTGAGCTTGAATTTGACTGATTACCGCCAAAATTTGACATTTGAGCTTTGTTTTGTTATGTTAGAAATAAGCTCGGTTCGGATGAACGCGAGCCGTTTTTATAAATAATCCGTTAGTGAAAACGAGCCATAGGCGAAGTTTGAACTTACGGAGGATTTACCCCAGTGAAGTAATTTTAAGTTTTTTACTAAAAACTTAAAATTAAAATTTGAGTACAAATTTTACTTCACGGGGTATAAGAACTCGTAAATTCACTCTCCGCCTGAGGCGGATCATTCATTAACGATTTCTAATATGGACTTAAAATCATTATCTTTCGCGGTGGCTGAAGTAGCCAATGAACGGGGCATTTCCCAACAAAAAATCTTTGAAGTGATTGAGGAGGCCATCGCCTCAGCCTACAAAAAAGAATACGGCCGCAAAAAACAAAAAATTATCGCCAAGCTTGACTCTAAAAACGGCGACTTGAAATTTTGGCAAGTGAGACAGGTCGTTTCCCCGGAAATGCTTTTATCTGACGAAGATATGGAGGCGCTGAAAGAAAAACGAGCCAAAAGCGATGAAATCATAGAAGAAAACGGCAAGGTTCGCTTTAACAGCGAACGGCATATTTTAATTGATGAAGCCAAAATTCTTGAACCAACCATCAAGGCGGGCGAGGAAATAATGCTACCCTTGGAAAGCAAGGAGAACTTTGGCCGCATTGCCGCTCAAACAGCCAAACAAGTTATTCTGCAAAAAATCAAAGAAGTGGAAAAAGAAGAGGCCTTCAAAGAATTCAAAGACAAAGAAGGCGAGGTGGTTTCGGGCATTGTCCAGAGAATTGAACCGGGCGCGGTTTTTCTGGACATTGGCCGCACCTCGGCTGTTTTGCCCAGAAAAGAACAAATTTACAACGAGCAATATCGGCCTGGCCAACGGATTAAGCTTTTTATTTTGGAAGCCGAGCAAACATCTAAAGGCCCGCAAGTGTTGGTTTCCAGAATTTACCCCAAGCTTGTTTCCAAACTTTTTGAATTGGAAGTGCCAGAAATCGGCGCCAAACAATTGGAAATTAAATCAATTGCCCGAGAGCCGGGGCTGCGGTCTAAAGTAGCGGTGGCGGCTTTAGAAGATGGCATTGACCCCATTGGCGCTTTAGTAGGCCAGCGAGGCACCAGAATTTTAGCGGTGATTAATGAGCTGGCTGGCGAAAAAATTGATGTAATTGAATGGAATGAAAAACCAGAAAAGTTTATCGCCAACGCGCTCTCACCCGCTAAAGTGTTAGAAATTCGCGCCATGCCTAAAAACAAGGCCATAGCCATTATCCAAGACGACCAACTCTCGTTAGCCATTGGCAAAGAAGGCCAAAATGTCCGGCTGGCGGCCAAATTGACCGGCTGGAAAATTGATATCAAAAGCGTAAGCCAAGTGGAGCAAGAAATGAAAGAAGGCAAAATGCCCGAAGCAGAAACAGACGAAGAAATAATTGAAGCAGGCAATTTGTCAGTCGGAGAAGAAACAGCTGAAATTGCAAAACCTAAAAAACCAAGAAAAAAAGTTGCGGCTAAAAAGACAGCAACTGACGAAGAAGCAACCACAGAATAACTTTAACAAAGCCTCCCCGGATAGGAGGCTTTGTTTTACTTTATGCTCGCTAAAATATTTTCTGGAGCGTTAAGGGGCATTCAGGCGCAAATCATTGAAGTAGAGGTATCGGCCAACCAAGGCCTGCGTAGTTTTAGCGTAGTGGGCTTGGCCGATACAGCCATTAAAGAGGCCAAAGAAAGAATTGGCTCGGCCATTAAAAACATTGGCTTGAAATCGCCCTTGCAAGAAACCCGCAAAGTGGTGGTCAACTTGGCTCCCGCCAGCTTAAAAAAAGAAGGCAGTCATTACGACTTGCCCATTGCTTTGGGCTATCTTTTAGCCTCCGAGCAAACTAACTTTAACCCCAACGATAAAATTATTTTAGGAGAATTAGCTCTCAACGGCGACTTGCGGCCAATCAAGGGCGCTTTGTCTTTTGCTTTATTGGCCAGTCAAAAGGGCTTTAAGCAAATTATCCTGCCGCAAGCAAATGTTAAAGAAGCCAGCTTGGTTCGCTTATCAGCCAGCCAAAACAATCTTGAAATAATCGGCCTGAATAATCTTAAACAAGCCATTTTTTTCTTAGAAGGCCAGCTAACCATCAACCAGAGTAAATTTGTTTTGGCTGATTTTATCGGAAAATCAGCCAGCAATGGCATTAATTTGGACTGGGTTAAAGGCCAAAGCCATAGCAAAAGGGGCTTGGAAATAGCGGTGGCAGGAGGACATAATCTATTCTTGCAAGGCCCGCCCGGCACTGGCAAAACACTTTTGGCTAAAGCGGCTATTTCTATTATGCCCGATTTGGCGAGCGAAGAATTATTAGAATTGGCGCAAATATACAGCGCCAGCGGTTTTAATATAGCTGATCCCTGGTTTGGTCAGCGGCCATTTAGAGCGCCCCATCACAGCGCCTCGGAGCCGACAATTATCGGCGGGGGCAGTCCGGCTAAAGCGGGAGAGATAACCTTGGCTCATCGGGGCATTTTATTTTTAGACGAATTCCCGGAATTTCACCGCGATGTTTTAGAATCATTGCGCCAGCCCTTAGAACAAGGCGAAATTACTATTCAAAGAGCCAAAACCAACTTAAATTTGCCGGCCCGCTTTTTCCTAATTGCTTCGGCCAACCCCTGCCCTTGCGGTTACTACAACGAACCCAACAAAAATTGCACCTGCGCCCCCAGCCAAGTGGCCGCCTATCGGCGAAAAATGTCCGGGCCGTTAATGGACAGAATGGATATTTTTTGCTGGGTGTCTTCGCTGAAATACGAACATTTAGTTGGCGAACCCGATATTGACAAAGAAACCATGGCTGTGAAACAAAATGTCGCCTTAGCCCGTAATAGACAAAAAGAACGACTGCGGGGCGAGGGGCTTTTCATTAACGCTGAAATGACCCCGCCTTTAATTAAAAAACATTGCCCCATAGACAATGTTAGCCAAGAAATGCTGCGCAAAAGCGTTGATTCGGGCGATTTGTCGGGCCGAGGTTATCACCGAGTGCTCAAAGTGGCGCGCACCATCGCTGATTTAGCCGGTAGAGAAAACATTGAATTGAAAGACATCACCGAGGCCTTGAGCTATCGCCAACGCTAACGGCCCAGCTTGGCGCCCACAACGTATTTAGCAAAAGGATTGGCGGCAAAGCGCACATCAAAATGCAAATGGCAACCCGCTTCCCCGGCCGGAATAGTGAGACCGGTGTGTCCCACATAGCCAATAATTTGGCCTTGGTCAACTGATTTTCCCGCTGTTACCACAAAAGATGACAAATGGCCGTAATAAGTAACCGCGCCATTGTTGTGCAAAATCCGCACGAAATTGCCGCCAGTGGCGGTAAAGCCAACCCGCTGAACTTCGCCGGCCGCGGCCGCGAAAACTGGATCGCCGCAACGATTGTTGTTAAAATCAACCGCGTTAAACCAATGCAGACCCTGACTGACCATGCAAGGCGCGGGCAAAGGCGCGATAAAATAGGACTTAGGTAAAGGCACGCTGTTATACTTGGGAACCGTCTTGGGCTTAACCCCGCCCGGAATTACCAAAAAATCGCCCGCCTTAATATTGCCATAATCTCCTAATTGGTTAAAATCAATAATGTCTTGAACGCTGGCCTGATAAAGTTTAGCCAGCGATTTGACGGTTTCGTTTTTTTGCGCGATGTGCATAGCGCCTGAAATCGGCAAAATGACTAATTCTTGACCTTCTTTAAGAACTGATTTACTGGTTAAATTATTAGCCCAAAGCAAGGTGTTCAAAGAAATATCAAACTTTTGCGCTATAGCAGCGGTGGTGTCGTTTTTTTGCACAGGATAAAGCTCAATTTCTTGACGCGATTGACTAACGCCATAATCGCCCTCTGCCAAAACAGCTAAAACACGGCCTTTGACCAAAGACGGCGGGGCTGATGGTTGCAAGGTAGTGCCATTAATCAAGCAAAGAGTGGCCTCGGGGCTGGGATGACAACTCGTAGAAAGTAAAAACTGGCCGTTGTCTATCACATCTCTGGCTAATGAAGTATGGCTGGCGTTATTTTGCCACAAAAAAACCGCTGTTAGACCGAACAGCAGGCCAGCCAAAATAAGACACAAAAACAGAGATTTGGGCAATCTCTGGAAAAAACCGAACGAAAATTGTCGCTGTCTACTCACGCATTTATTTTGGCTCAAAATCGCTCAAAAATCAAGATATTTACCCACATCTTATGCACAAGACGATATCAAGAGACAAAATAAAGAATTTGTCAAATGAGCGCCCCGCGCCTGCCGGGCCTATTAAAGCCCTGGGGCAAAATTTTTTACGTTACGAAAAAATCGTCTGGCAAGTTATTGGGGTTGCCAACCTAAAACCAAGCGATACAGTCATAGAAGTAGGGCCGGGCAAAGGAGCCTTGACTTTTAAGCTGGCTCAAAAAGCAGGTAAAGTTATGGCCGTAGAAAAAGACCAACGGCTGGCTGGATTGCTCCAAGAAAAATTATCAGCCAATGATATAAAAAATGTGGAAATTGTTAATGAAGACATTCTTAATTTTCAATTTTCGCCCCAGTGTTATTCTGAGCCAGCAGGCGAAGAATCCCGGGATTCTTCGGCCATTAGGCCTCAGAATGACAGGAGCAATTCAAACTACAAAGTGGTGGCGAATTTGCCTTACAATATCGCCACGGCCGTAATTATGAAATTTTTAGAAACTAAAAACCCGCCTAAACTAATGGTAGTTATAGTACAAAAAGAAATCGGCCAGAAAATTGCGGCCAAGCCGCCTAAAATGTCTAAGCTGTCGGTTTTCAGCCAGCTTTACAGTGAGGTAAAAATTGTTGACTATATTTCGCGAAAATGTTTTTACCCGCAACCCAAGGTTGATGGGGCTATTTTATTAATTCAACCCAAAAAAATAATAATCAAGCCAAAAGCTCTGGCTATTTTTACGCGAATTGCGCGGGCCGGCTTTGTTTGGCCTAGAAAACAGCTAGCCAACAATCTGGCCAAGGGTCTGGACATTGATAAAAATAAAATAAATCAGTGGTTCGGCCAAAACCAAATTTTGCCCACTCGCCGGCCAGAAACTTTGACTGTGGAGGAGTGGATAAAATTGACCGAAAGTTTTCCACAGGTTATAATGTAGGAATGTCATCCTGAGCGAAGCGAAGGATCCCGAAAAAAGATTCTTCGCCTGCTGGCTCAGAATGACGCATTGGTAATTTTCTAAAATGTTAACTCGTAAAATTCATTGGCGAGCATTTCTACTTTTAGGATTAACCCTTGGGGTGGTTTTTCTGTTGGCTCCTTTATCATCGCAAGCCGCTTGGTATGACTATCTCACGCCCACTGGCCTGGCCTCGGGTTTTGTGGGGCTGATTCTTAAAATAATTTTGGGCATCACTGGCTTGCTGGTGAGATTTGCCAACTGGTTTGTTACTTGGACGCTGGGCAACCCCTACAACATTTCCTATACTCGGCCCGGCTTGCGAGCGCCCGACAATTTTGTGATTGAAATCGGCTGGACGCTTTTGCGCGACTTAGTTAATATGGCCTTTATCTTGGGCTTGGCCTACATCGGCTTTTCCACTGCTTTGGATTTTGGCAATAAGTTTAAAACCAAAAAAACATTTCTCAATTTACTGCTCATCGCCTTGTTAATCAATTTCACCCCAGCCATTTGCGGAGCGGTGGTGGATGTAGGCAATATCTTGGGCAGCTTTTTTATACAAGGCGCTGATTTTTCAACCTTATCAGCCATTTTTGAACGCCAACAAGGATTTCTCGCGCGCGATTGGTCTAATATTATCACCGACGGCACCTTGATGTTTAACACTTTGATGCTCATCGGTTTTGGCATAGTTGCCGCTTTGGTGCTGTCTATTTATGGCATTCTATTTTTGGCGCGAGGCCCGATTATTTGGCTGTTGGTGATTCTCTCGCCGGCAGCTTTTTTCTGCTATATTTTTGAAAAAACCAAAAAACAATTTGACCAATGGTGGGAGCTGTTTTTGCAATGGGCGCTGATCTTGCCGGTACTGCTGGGATTTTTCCTTTATCTCTCAATGCAGATCTTGGCGCGCACCAACGAAATTATGTCGGTGAGCGGAGGGGAGGTGAGCGGATTTCTTAACCAAATCTTGCCCTATACCATACCAGTGGGCTTTTTGGTAGCCGGACTTTTCTTAACCACCAGCAAGCTAATGGGCGGAGGGGCCAAAGCCATTCTGGGCGTAGCCAAAGGCGCGGCCTTGGGGGTAGCCGGCGGAGTAGGAGCGAACGCGCTTTTTGCCGGCAAGAAAGGCGTGTCCAGCGCGAGAAACGCTTGGCGAAAAAGTGAAAGGTTTGGCGACGCTAAAAAGCCAGGTGAAGAGGGCTACGAAGAATGGCAACAAAAGCATAAAGTGATAGCTAAGGCAAACGAAATAGGCCGCTTTGCTTTTGGCGGAGAAACAGCCACCGAAAAAGCCAACTGGGGCACGGGCACCAAAATTGCCCGCAAAGCTTTGCGATATCCATTGGCTTTTGCTACTCTTGGCGCTGCTTATTGGGCCAACCCGGCGCGAAAAAGAATCAACGCCAAAATAGGCGGGGCTCTTGATGAAGAACGAGACAAGAAATCCGATAAGAGAGTAGAAGAATTGAAGGGCAAATCAGTATCGTTCCTTAACGCGACCTTAGAAAACGCTATGCCCGGCATTGTCAGCCGCCAAGAACGATTGAATGTGGCTGAAGCCATGATGAAAAACCCGGCGCCGTTAAGCGCTTTCACCGCGCTCACGCCAACTATGAGAAAACAACTTATCGAAGATGCCCTTAACGACAATGATCCCGAAAGAATAAACCACTTCAAGGCGCTTGACCCAATGATCACCGCCGAGATTGTTAAAAGAAAGAACCTTTCAAAAACCTGGCTCAAAAAAGCCGGCCTTGACCTCGACCCCGAAAAGGGGGAGATGGAAAAATATGGTAAATATGGAATTGACCCGTTAGCCGCCAAAATCATAGCCGAAGCCAGAAAAAGCCAAATGGAAAGCTATAGTATGGAAACCCTTAAAATCGCCGCCGACTCTAACTTAATCAATGACTTTTGGAATGGCACAATAGTTGGCAGGGCGGGCGAACTATTAGGCGCCAAGGCCGTGCAAGCGATACAAGATAATCTGAAAACCCAAGAGTATTATATGGAAATAATGCCAAACGGCCGCCCACGCAATGCGCAATTAGGTAATTACATCGTCAGCCAGACTGGTCGGGCTTTGGGGCTTGGCTTTAAGGATGAGGAGGGGAAAATAGATTTCAAAGCAGAACGAACAAAATTAAAAAACGAATAACAACAAATAACCAACGACTGGCAAAAATTGTTTGACGAACAACAACAAGCGACCGCTAAACAACAAGAATTGCGAACAAATATAACCAACATAGACAACACTATTAACAATTATAATATGATAGGAGGAGCCAAGATTAACGAAGGCGAGCTAAATAAGCAAAAGCAATCATTTGACGATGAGTTAACCGCTATTAGCGCCAATAGCCAGCAAATCGCCGTCAAATTAGCTGAATTTGAAAAGAAAAAAACAGAAAAAGCCCAAGAGCTGGCCGACTTAGAAGCCAAAGAGAAAGGGGCAAAAAACAAAAAAACATAAACTCATCTAGAAAATTTAAAAAGGTAGACACGGTGTCTACCTTTCTTTATTGTTACTAGTAGTAAATATGACACCACAGGCTACCTAGATCATCAATAGTAGCATATTTATTGCCAAACTCATTGGTAATAACTACCTCGCTTGGGTTAGTTAATGCGACACAACAGAATTTCCCGCTATCTTTATGAATACTCATTGAAAGAAAGCGTTTGTTATTTTTCTTCTGCCATTTTCTCAACCGCTTGTAAAGTTTACGCATAGATGAACTCTCAAAATAAAGCAAATTACGCTTGTTTCTGTTAGACATAACATCTTCTCCTTTTTTCACTTTTGAAAAATAAATTGTTAAAAAACTTATAGATCCTTCGCTCCGCTCAGGATGACGGCTAGTGCCGTCAGATTTCTCAACCCTTTCTTCTAAATATTATTATCGCCCCAACAGCTAGGCTGATTAGAGCGATAATTAAAAGGCCTGGCACTGTTATCTTGTCTGCAATCCATACAATGGCTTTTACAACGGCCCACACAATAACAAATAGCGTCTTGATAGGCCACCATACTATTTTTAGAAGGGCCAGCATGAAGCCCCAATGACCAGTAGCATTACCTCCTATCCCCACAATCAACGCTATGAAAAATAACAAAAAGATGATTATACCAGCAACAATAGCAATAACACACCCAACTCCCCCGCCACCTCCAGAGGAAGAGTGTTCGCTACCACTACTCTCATTCCGTCTATTTTCGGGTTTGCCAGGTTCATTGTTCAATCTAATATACTCCCCATCTTTATTAAAGTGTCCCATGACAACTCCTTTCAATTTCAAAAAATAAATTGTTAAAACTTGTGTCATTCTGAGGCCTACTGACCGAAGAATCCCACAAGCGCTAAAAGCCCTAAACTATCCACACTATGACACAAAATCAAAAGAAACGCAAGCCCGCGGCCTAAACAAAAATCCGCCTGCGACAAACTCAAGACGGACAAAAACGCTACAATATAACAAAACCCTACTTAAGCGCTGGCTAAAAATCACCATCCAAGTGCAGATCAATCGCCTTTTTAATGTTTCGCGCGGCCTCGTCTAATGTTTTGCCCTGCGAAACCACGGGCAAATCCAAGCACTCTGCCACAAAATATTTATCCCCTTTTGAAATTTTAACTTGAAGAATTCTTTTCATATAGTTAGAGATGGTTGCAAAACTATTCCTGCTGCAATTTTATCTTTTCGGCTGCGTCATCGTCAGACTTCGCAAAATGCTTTTCGCCGTAGCTGGGCTACGGCCTCAAAACATTTTGCTCGTCTTCCTCGCCTCGCTCGAAAATCTAAAATTTCGCTACGAAATAGTTTTGCAACCATCTCTTACCCTTATTCTAATATCATCTTAATATCCACCGCTTGATTTGTCAAATTAAATAGCTACGCCGAAAATTTGCAAACAAACAGCGAAATGTTAAAATGATTTAATGACAGAGGAAAATGCCCTGCGAACAATCAAAAAGATTATTCTGGAATTTGTGGATCAAAAAACCCATCAATTGTTTCTTTTTGGCTCAAGGGCAAACGGCCAAGCCAGAAAATTCAGCGATTTTGATATTGGCATAAAAGGAAAAAAGCCGCTCTCCTTAAAAACCGTCGCTTTAATAAAAGAAGCGCTGGAGGATTCTGACTTGCCGTTTGAGGTTGATGTGGTTGATATGGCGGGAGCCGCTGAAAAATTCAAAAAATTGGCGTTAACTAAAATCAAAAAATTATGAACAAACTTGAAAATTTAATCCTTGACCTTACTAAGGCGAATAAAGCGCTCAAACAAGCCACCCGGCTTTCTTCTACCAGAATAAACAAAGACGCCTCTATCCAGAGGTTTGAATTTACTTTTGAATTATGCTGGAAAACAATGCAGGAATATATTAGGGACCAGGGATTTGACTGTAAAAGCCCAAAGTCGTGCGTAAGAAAAGCGGCCTCGCTTGATTTGCTAAAAAATCCTGAAAGCTGGCTGGAATTTCTGCAAGCAAGAAATCTTATCGCTCACACTTACAACGAAGATTTGGCTGATTCTGTCTACAAGAAAGCAGTTGAATTTCCAAAAGAGGTTGACAAGCTATTGAAAGAATTAGAAAATGAATAAAAAATATGCTTTATCCTATTGAACAAACTAGCAAGCTTTTTGATAACTTGCCACCCGAGTTGAGGGCGGCCATTTTGAGCGAGGACACCGCCGATTCTATTCGGCTGGTTTGCGAACGAAACAAAATAACCGAGCAAATGAGCGATTTGGCTATTTTGGTGGGCAATATCTTGTTGGGGCTTTTGCCGCCTAGTGATTTACCCGCGGCCTTAACCCAAGAACTGAAAATTCCGGCTGTTAAAGCCAAAAATATCTCTCAAGAAATTAACCGCTTGATTTTCTACCCGGTTAGAGACAAAATTGCCGAGCTCTATAAAGCAATCAGCCCAACGCTCGGCGATGATATCGCCAGCCCGAGCAAACGGAGGGCGACTGCCGCCGCCAATCAGCCAGCCGTTGTAGATACGGACACTGACCAAAACGAAATACCCGTTTCAGACGACACTTATCGGGAAATTGTTGACTAACCCAACCCGCAAACTTTTGCAACAAACAAGAACGATCGTTCTTGTTTGTTGCAAGCTTAAAAATGCAAAACACGCCCATTATAAGGGCGTGTTTTGTGTGTCGCGGCCCAAGATTCTTCGGCCATTGCGGGGCACAAAAACTATCTTACTGGCCTTGTTGCTCGTTGACTCTTCTAATCGGAAAGATGGCGATAGACGAGGCGCAGTTTTTGCGCTCGCCAAAGCCGAATTTTTCCCGGCCGCCGCATTTGCTGATTTCATGAGTGCTTAAGTCAGCCACGCTTGAAGTGAACACCTCGGAGTTAGCGCCCGGCCCGCCGCCGTCCCAGCATCCGTCGCACTTAGCTTCAGAGGCACATTTTGAATAACACTCGTCATCCTTAGCCGAATTTTCAAAAAGAATCACCGCGCAATCACCCTCAATGCCAATTGATTTTATTTTATTGGCAAATTCAATTTTCTTGTCTTTTATTACAGTGGCGCCTTTATCATCATAGGTTTTCACCCAGCCCGTTAAATCAACGGGAATATTTATCGGCGCATAAAAAGGCATTGGCAAAACAATAGAGTCATAGCGATTTTTATCCACAAACTTGCCCTTGATATAATCCGGAGTATTGGGCACAAACACCAAACAATCACCCATATACCCCTTGCTGGTACACAGTTTAACCTCGCGACAAACTATTTTCTGCTTTGCGGCGATGGCAGGCTCATCGCCCTTATCAAGATTAGTATCTGTGCCATAAATACCTTGGAATTCTTCTAATTCAAAAAGCTCTATGGAAGATGCTTTGTCATTAGCTCGCAAGCGGCCGAATTGATCTATCTCATTAACCGATTTTTTATTAAACGCCGGGATCGGGAATGAAACCGGGCTCACTATATTGCCGAAGCCACTCAATGGTTCGCTTGGATAGAAAAAGGCTTTGTCGATAGTGTAACCAGAAGATGGCTCTCCCAGCATCTTTCCAGCGCAGTAGGCGTCTTTGCACAAATCATGGCCTTCGGTTCCACCTTTACAATCGCCAACGCCACAATACCGACCAATACTATCCTTGCTCGCGCCCGAAGCGCCGTCACCAAAATATTTCGGGTCTGTTTCAAGTTTGGTAAGATCTACACTAACAGTATATTGCTCAAGAAAACCGCTGGAGTTATTCCAAAAAGATTTATCTTGATAAATCCTTGGCAAGCGCAACAGAACTGGAGCATAAGTAGGAATAGAAGGAATCAAAAAACCTATTTTCTCAAAAAAATATCTGACATCGCCGGTGAAAAAATAGCCGCTGTGCAAGATCGCCAAGAAATTATGGGTTCTGTCATATGTACTATTGCCATCTTTCTGCGTGACTGTATAGTTGCGCAGTTCAATTTTGTCGGCTTGGTTGTCAAACTTAACATTGCTCAAGTTAAAGTCCTCCACAGTGGCGGAAAGGTTTTTCATAGCGCCATTATCAGCGAATAAAACCACGCCGGTTCCGCCGGACTGCATTCTGATAGATAAAGGCGGGTGTGGTAAAGCCTTCTTTTCATCCGCCGGAGGATTAACGCTTGGATTATAATAAGACACTGTGGAGTTAAAATTGTTAGCATAATCCTGATAGATATTAATAATCGTCATTTTTAGTTCGCCAGCCGGGCTACCAGCCAGCGCAACCTCGGAGACTCGCTCAACGCTGCCGTCTTGTTTCATTTTACCGGTAGAACGATATTCTATCACCCGGTTAGCGGTGGTTTCAGACGAAACATTAAATTGCACATCAGGAAAAGCAAAAACCTTAACTTCGGCTTGGCCAGTAACATCGCCAAAAAAACCCAAGCCATACAAGGGAAAATCTGCGGAAGCGACATATCCGTCGGCGCCCTTAGTGAGCTTGCCAAATTCGGTGATGGTGTTAGCAATGTCATAATTTAGATAACGGGCCGAGCCGGCTTTAATTAGAATTTCTAAGGTGTCGCCATTGGTTTCATTAAAGCCAACCACAGCTTCGGGGTTAGTGCAAGTTGGCGTATTAGAACAGCCATTGGGAGTGCCATTGCCGTAAAGCCCGGCCTGGGTGAACATCACCACGCCGCCGCCAGTGACTGTTTTTTTCTGAATGGTCATGATGGTTAGTTGCGGGTTGATGGTTTGCAAAACCAAAA
>Ga0210051_1001303_pt1 | contig 25072 bp, 21 predicted proteins | sample CryGey092014_all_FD_185464 | JGI IMG/M metagenome (GOLD analysis project Ga0210051, IMG submission 185464) | Groundwater microbial communities from aquifer - Crystal Geyser CG23_combo_of_CG06-09_8/20/14_all (SPAdes) (version 2) | ecosystem: Environmental > Aquatic > Deep subsurface > Groundwater...
ACGACGGCTACGCGGGTTCCAACCGCAACAATAACCGCTCTACCGACGCCTACGTCAGTGACGACCGAGCTGAAACTGTTTCTGAAGTTGTTACCAGATGGACGAGTAGAGATCAGTTGGGGGCCATAAACGGAGGCACACAGTGGCATCTTGGAAGCCGGGGAAAACACAGGGCGCAGTAGCATTGTCAGTACGGGTAGTCAATCCAGAAGAGATCGGCGGCGGTGCAGACATTTCCGGTCAGTTACCTGCTGCCCTAACTGCTGCTGGAAACTTAAAGACAGCAGTGCAGGAAGTCGTACTGCCAGCAGCTGTCTACAGTGGTCAGAACGATGTGGCAGCTGCTGGTACTGCCGAAGTGCTTGGCAGTGCTCAGCTATTGCTGGCCGGTGTGACAATTAAGGCCAAGAGTGGCAACGTAGGCAGTATCTTTGTAGGAAACTCAGGTGTGGATAACGCCAACGGGTTCATTCTAGCTGCAGGGGAGCTGATTTTTGTAGAAGTAAGCAATGTGTCTGCTGTCTATATTGATGCAGCTACGAACGGTGACGGTGTATCTTGGGTAGGGAGCTGATTTCGTGAGCATCTTAGAGCCCTCCAATGACCTGACGGAGGTACTATCCGCTCGTACAAGGCGGACGGCGCTGTTCCGTGACAATAAGACCAAACAGGATATTCTTCGCACTTATGTAGGCTCGCAGTTCTATAGAGACGAGAACGGCAACTTTCGTGATCCTGATCTGATCTTTGCGTCTGAAGACGTCAACTATGCTGTGCGTAGGATTGACCTGCCGATTATCTTTTCTAAGAGCGGTAAGCTTGATCGGCTGTTTACTCTACAAAGGAGGAGTGAGCAGACAGCACGGTTTGGCTTGCAGAGTATCAAACTCAGTGGAATAGAAGTTGTCAGTGATCCTACGGGAGCGGCTTTCAGCACTGTTGCTACCAACAGGAGGATCGAGCACCAGATTACGCCCAGCGTAAAGATAGCAACACTGCCTGGGTCTGAAACTGCTATGTCTTGGTGTTTTATTCCAAAGTGTACGTCCTTCGTCATCGTTGAGGCGATTGAACTTTGTGGTCTAGCAGTACGGAACAAGCTCAATGGTACGATCTATGTTCCTGAGCAGGGCGGGCGCTATATCTTTATTGACGAAGCAACGAAGGAGTACGTTTTTGCAATTGGCACACCGTTAGTCGAAGATGCCAATTGCACAGGGGTAGGCGGGGTAGAGCACAGGTTGGAGATAGTAGGCGGGAAGCTTCTCTATACTAAGTACTCTACAACGAAGACGTCTCTCGGTACTGTAGTTTGGCCGCTGGCTATAGATGCTATGATCTTTACGGGCGACGAATTGACAGGTAAGGGCTATGGAAATGGGCGGTCTACGGCATCTACTTCCTGGGCTACAGTTCGCAATGCTACTCAGGCGAATGATTGGTTTGCGGTGAACTATAGCTTGGGCAGCAACAACTATGCAATTAGTGGTGGCTTCCGTCTGACCAGAAGTTGCTGCGCCTTCGATACAACAGCTATTGGTGTGGACGCTACAGTGGATACTGTTACCATTCACTCGTGCCAGTTGCTTACTGCCTGGGACTATGCCAAATACGATGCAGACATGCACGTCGTCCGAGGAACCTTTGTAGCCACCGACGTGCAGACTTTAAACTTCTTCAATGACTTCACTATCGGGTCATACTACGGAGACATTGCTGACTTTGCTCGTGATAGCGGCGCTGGGGCGTTAGTCCATGGCGATCTAAACGTAGCTGCTGTCGAGAAGGCTGCGTGGACACGCTTATTCTTTCTCAACGAGCGAGATTACCATAATCTGCAGATTGGAAGCAACGATCTGTGGATGTGCTCGATGGCTTCTCCATCACTCACTATTGATGAAACTTATCCTACTAAAGTTTATTTGGAGATAGCTGGTAACTTTGAGGGTGGTAGTAGCAGTGTGACAGACCCGAACCACTTATGGTCCTTTAGAGGCACCTCTCGTCGCCATCGGATCAGACGTTAATGCCGAAAGTTTTTGACGCTTCTGAGAACCAAGCACAGGCTGATTTCCTGCTGAGCCAAGCTCGTGTTGTAGGTTATATTGGCGGCGTTGGAAGTGGAAAAACAGCGGGAGGTGCTGTAAAAGCAGTAAGGAAAATACAGGACAAGGAAGACGGCATTATCGTTGCACCGGACTTCCCACAGTTTGCCAAGTCGACATGGCCTGAGTTTCTAAAGTGGGCTCCCATGGGCCGCTGTACCAATGCCAACCTGGATCATCCCTACACACAGAAGAAGTTCCTTACTTTCAACATCAGTGGCAAGGAAGTTATCGTCTACTACGGTGGTATTGAGGACGAAAGGAGTTGGGCAGGTCCCAACGTCAATTGGTGCTGGTTTGACGAAGGTGGTCGCAAGCAAACCCGCGATGCTTTCAACATCCTGCTAGGTCGTATTCGTATCGGGCAGAACCCGCAGTTGTGGGTGACAACGACGCCGAACGGTATCAGTCACTGGCTATACGACGTGTTCTATCGCAAGCTGTTTGATGATAAAGCGCTGACTCTCCTTCGTGAGTTAGGCTATAAGGGACCGGTTGTTGAATACTTCCATGGTAGGACGGAGGACAACAAGAAGAATCTCGATCCATTCTACTATGCCGCACAGAGCGGTCTATACTCGGGCAAACTACGTGAGCAGGAGCTTGAGGGTGCCTTCGTTACATTGGAAGGCGCTGTGTGGGACATGTTCGATCCTACACCTGGAGGTCCCAACGTCTCTCAGCAGGCGGAGTATAGGGGAGGAGTGCCAATTGAGTGGTGGGTGGATGATGGCTTTACAGAAGGCCACCCTCGTGTTATTCTAATGGCACAGGTAATTCCACCTAATCTGCACGTGTTTGATGAGTATGTCGTAGTTGGTGAGCTGGCAGAGGTCTCAATCAAGCGGGCGTTGGAGAAGTGTCCAGCGCACCCAACTATTGCCTACGTAGACTCTAGCGCCGCAGAACTGCGCTCTCGTCTGTGGCAGATGGACATCGACACAGTATCTGCCACGCACGATGTAGTCGAGGGTATCAAGCGCACAGCATCTTGGATACAGAACGGTAAGGGCGAAGCGCATCTGATCTTCCATCCGCGCTGTGAGTTCTCTTTGAGAGAGCTACCTGCGTACTCGCGGAGCCCTAAGACACAGCAGGCGCTGAAGAAAGAGGACAATGCATCCGATGCGATGCGCTACGGTGTATGGCCCAAAGATCGTGAAGAGATTTGGGGAGAGAAAACTCCTGGGGAACCGCTTCGGTTTTTCGACACGGCCCATCAGATCGTAACTGTAGAGCAGGAGCGGGAAGAGGTGTATGCAGAGAGTATCGACGTTCCACGGGCGATGCCCAACATTGCTGCTCAATACCTGCGTATGTGGGGAAATCCTAGCATCGGCAGGCGGCACCGTTAGCGGAGTAGCTTGATGGCAATTATTGATCCCGAAAAACTACTATCCATCAGTGTACAGAATCCACAGCCTGAGATTATGTCACAGATGATCTCAGAAAATCCTATTGTAATGTACTTTGCTTCTGTGGCTGACACGGTTCCCGCTTGGCCAAGCAAGGCAAGAGACCTCAAGCTTAGGCAGTTGTGGAAGGAAGAGCCTATGCTGGCGGGGGCCGTATTCTCAATGTGCGCCAAGCTGTGCGCGCTCGATTACAAGATGACGGGTCCTGCTCGCTCTGTGAACTATTCCAACACAATCTTGCAGTCTGCAGACCTGGGAAGCGGATGGGTCTACTTCCTTATGAAGATGATGCAGGACATCTTCACCACGGACAATGGCGGCTTTATGGAACTGGGGCGGCGGCCTGGAGCATCGAGCACTAGTATACCCGCAGCTATTGGGCATCTTGATTCAGCTCGCTGCCGTCATACCGGAAATCCCTTGATACCGGTCCAATACGAGGATCAGCGTGGTACTGTACATGATCTGCCCTGGTTCAGCGTGCGGCCTATCGCGGACATGCCTACGCCGCAGCAGGAGTTGCGAGGTTGGGGCTACTGCGCCGTCTCTCGCGTTCTGCGAGCTGCACAGATTCTCCGTGACATTGGGGTCTACAAGCGGCAGAAACTTTCTGGCAAGCGCGTCCCTGGTATGCTGTTCGTGCAGGGCATTCGCCGTGGTATCGTCAAGGAGGCCATCACGAACGCGATGGTTCAGGAGCAGGAGCAGGAAGGACGCTCGCTTTATACAGGCCCTGTGATCCTTTCCTCGAACGACGCAGGCATGCCTGTAGATGCCAAACTGATCGAACTAGCAGGGCTGCCTGATGGCTACGATGAGGACACAACCTTTAAGTGGTACATTTCAGCCCTGGCCTTGGGCTTTGGCACGCACTACAGCGAGTTCGCTCCACTTCCTGGTGGGAACCTGGGCACGGCATCGCAGGTTGAGCAGATGTCAGACAGCGCTCGTGGTAAGGGGCCTGGACTCATTGTCCAGTTGTTTGAGTACAACCTGAACTACTTTGTGCTGCCGGAGACAGTTACGTTCCAGTTTACGTCGACCGAGTCGGGGGCTGAGAGAATCCGAGTAGAACTCGCCCATGCTCGTGCGCGAGAGCGGGCGCTGCGGGTAAACTCAGGCGAGATCACGCCGCAGCAAGCACTGCAGATAGCTGTGTCTGCAGGCGATGCCCCCGAGAGTTTCCTGGATACAGTGGGTGAGATGAACGAACCAGGGACGGAAGTAGTAGAACGTATCGTGCGCAGCACTGCTGACCTACGGCAGTCGTTTGATGCTGTGCAGGCGCTGATCGCTCGGAGGAAACTCTAGATGACACTTCATCAGAGCGGTGATAACGTTGTCTTCACTCGTAGCACTTCTGAAGCCAGCGGTAGTTTTGTGTGTATGGGCAATTTGCCTTTTGGTACGCAACTGGCTGGCAGGACGATTTTGCCTAGGATGATCGTACCGGACGCAGTTCGCCAGGAGATACTACGTGAGCTGGCAGCAATAGCACAAGAGGCTGTGGACCTTTATAAGAAGACAACAGCAGGATGGTCCTTTCAACCACAGTTTGCTTCTAAACTTGGTTTGCAGAGTCAGCCTGCAGGTTCTCAGAGTGCATCTGTGAGTAACGATGTACGCATTACCGTGGGTGTAGTCGAGAATGGCGAACAAGTCGCAGACAAGGGGTATACTACGGCAGAGATATACACCTTTGTAGATCAAGGGGTAGCTCCTCATGTCATTGAGGCCAGAACTAAACCCATGATGATGTTCTTGCCAGAATATCGTGCTCGTACGACACCGCACGTGCTAAGCTCAGGGGAGTCAGAACGTGGAGGAGACCTAGTAGGGGCACGGTCTGTGTATCAGGGTATAGAAGCTCGGCATTTTAGTGACGATATTGCTGACATCATGCAAGAAGAGATCAACAAGCGGATTCCTGATGCGATTCAGCGCGGTTTGAACAAGGCGATTGTGCAGTAGGTGGAGGTAAAAGCAATGGGGTACGACACAGTAAGTGTACTTAGGGCACTGGGAGCTTCTCAGCAGTGGAAGCTCAGTGGCTTCCCTACGACCATCGCGGAGAAGGAGATGAGCGTCCTATGCATAGAGTTCCCCGACGGCTCGCTTTCTTCGCTGATCGTCCCAGAGAAGCAGCTTGACTTGCCAAGGTTTGAGGGAGACTGGTCAGTAGAATCTCTACTTCAGTCGATCCATACAGCCATTAGCAAGGAGAGCACGGATGGTGGAGACCAAGCGCCGAGCGCCACGAAGAAAGAGACAGATCAGTCGGGGCCTGTGCAGAATGTGGAAACAAAGGAAGCAGAGCCAGAAGGACTGACTCTTAAGGATGTATGGACTGCTGCCTACATCAACAATTTAAGTGATTCCGCGTTTTTCTACATTGAGCCAGGGGGAGAGAAGGATGGCGAGGGTAAGACAACGCCTCGCAGCCTCCGACATCTGCCCTATCGTGATGCCAATGGCAAGGTCGATCCAGCACACGTGCGGAACGCAATTGCGCGAGCTCCGCAGACTAAAGACAAGACTGGCAAGCCACTCTCTAGGGACCTTGTAGCTCGCATCCAAGCCCGAGCAAGAAAGCTCCTGGGTTCTGCCGGCAAGGGTGCGACGATGCCCAACGAAGCTGGTGAGGGCTATTGCGTCTGCAATGAGTGTGGGTACAGGGCAGAGCGCTCTTCGGGAGTGCCCTGTGAAGATAAGACCTGTCCCGTGTGTTCTACGCCACTGAGTTCAGAGACAAAGGAGGACTATGAAAAGAGCCACCGACCGGAAGTCCGTTCTGCTGTACTGAAGTTTTGGGATCGGGTTGCGAAACTAGGATCGCGACTTTGGTCCAAAGATGACTGGACTACCATTGCGAAGCATCTAATGGAAGACAGTCAGCATTCGGCCTTCTTTACAGTCAAGGACTCGCTAACGGGGCGCGGTCGCTGGGTGAGCATCTCGTCTACGGCCTTCTTGGACAAAGACTCTGACATCGTTCCACAACGAGCTTTGGAGAAGGCTGTCAATGGAGCCGTCGGTACAGATCGAGGTCCCCTGCGTTTTTGGCACGAGACAGGGGTTGACCTTGGAAGGTGTGACTTCCAACTGTGCGAAGGCTTGTGCCTTGTTGAGTCTGGCCTGTGGAACGACGACGAGATTGCCCGAGAAGCTGAGAAGTCTACAGCAGAGCATCCTGGGGCTTGGCAGACGAGCATTGCTTTTCTGTACAATCCGACTACGCTTGAGAAGGATGTTGTTGTCAATAATCATCTTGTCAAGCATATCTACAATGACATTGTGATTGTTGAACGCTCCTTGTTGCCCTCGGCGTGGTCCTCAAACTGGTTCTCTGCATTCGACTCTAAGACACGTGGAGAAATAGAAATGGATCAAAGGAAGATTGATGCTCTTGCACAGCTGGTCGGACCAGATCGCGCACGGAAGGTGGCTGCCGCAGTCGATCAACTCAATGCGCAGAAGGAAACTGACGGGGCTGTCTACAAGAGCGCGGATGGTACTCTCCCTGGTCAGGTTGAAGCAATCGCTGAAAGCCTCCAGGCAACTGATCCCTCGTCCGCTGACGTCCTACTTGAGGCTGTTAAGGCCCTGACTACTTCTTCGGGACCGTCTGTCAAGGCAGACCCTGATGCAGCGCTGAAGAGTACTGTAGCAGACTTCCTTGCAGACCTGCCCGAGAGTAACCTGAAGGCGCTTCTGATGTCTGCGATGGAGACCACGCAGGACATTACAAGCGACGACAAGACGACGCTCAAGAGCGAGGGCACTCCAGAGGTTGTCACAGAGCCTGTTGTGGCTACTGCTGACGACCCCGTAGCCGCAGCTGCGACCACAGACAAGGATACTACTATTCTTCAACTTCTTGCAGATATGAAGGAGAAGATGAGCGTTATTGAGTCTGATGTCGCTCTAATCAAGTCCGCGAATACTACTCGTAGCGGGCTTATTCCGAATGCGATCTTTGCGTCTCAGCAGCCTCAGACCGCTAATCCTGCAGCAGAGTCCGTGGTTAAGGATGCAGGTGGTACGCCTGGGGATGACACTCTGAAAAGTATGTCTGAGCAACTACAACGAGCGCTATTCCAAGTCAATGGAGGCATCAGCAATGGATAAGGAAACCCAAGACATCCTTCAGGGAGTCTTGAAGAACCTGGAACTTCTGTCTGCGCAGAATGCTGTGCAGAAAACGATCAGCGGTACACCTGATGCTCAAAGCATCTTTGGCGTCGGGGGTATCTTCTCGAACTTCGGGTTGGACAGCGCAGTCATCAACCTGTCGCTGTCGCCGAGGGGCATGAGCCGCGTGCTGCCTGCCTATGGTACGATCTACACCAACCCCATCTATCCCTACATCACGGGATTCGAGTCCGATGATGCAGCTGAGGTGAACGGTGTATGCGATGACGCCCCTGGCGGGGCTATCGAGGTCGGCCATCAGACAGCGGCGTTCGGTCGTATCGCTCGTGCGTCACAGGAGATGGAAGTCAACACCTTGATGCAGGTTCTGAATGGGCATCTGACCACGGATTTGCGCGTTCTGGGCAGCATCTTGGGTGAAGGACACCAGCTTCTGACGCAGCAGGCTAACCAGTCAGGGGACTGGATTCGGAGCATGGTCAAGACGCAGATGGTCATCGTCGGCGTCCTGTTCCAGCGCAAACTCTCTCCCATGCTCTTTACTGGGGACCCTGCGAACAACTCCGCTGGTGGGGGCTACAAGGAGTTTCCTGGTCTTGATATACTGATCTCCACAGGCAAGGTTGACGCCATTAGTGGTGTGACCATGCCCGCGTTGGATTCAGATGTTAAAGACTTTGGCTACAACGACATTGATAGCGCCGACCCCACCATTCTGCAATACGTTTCGATGATGCACTACTACCTCGGCCACGTCGCCGACCGTACAGGGCTTAGCCCTGTAGAGTGGGTGCTCGCCATGAGGCCGCAGTTGTTCTTCGAGCTCACGGCAATCTGGCCATGTCAGTATCTGACCAACCGTTGTGCGAATAGCGCTGGTACTAACGTAGCGGTTATGAACGATCAAACTAACGTTGACATGCGCGACCAAATGCGCAACGGTAGCTTCCTGTGGGTCAACGGCGTACAGGTTCCTGTGGTGACGGATGATGGGATTTGGGAGGACTCTGTTACAACAGATGGTCATCTGAACCCTGGTGAGTTCTCCTCGGACATCTACTTCATCCCGATTCGCTTCCAGGGCGCTGTGCCTGCGATCTACTGGGAGTACCTCGACTACACCCAGGCGATGGCAGAAGTCGCTAACCTTGAGGGCAAGCAGTTTTGGGCTACTGACAACGGTCGCTACATGTGGACCATGCAGCAGCTGAACTACTGCTTTAAGATTCAAGGTAAGATCGAGCCACGTGTCATTCTTAGGACGCCTCAGCTGGCTGGTCGCATTCAGAACGTTAAGTACAGCCCGCTGCAGCATCTGAGGGACTGGAACGAGGATTCCTTCTACTTCAAGAAGGGTGGTAAGGAAGAGTACAGTACTCCTCCTACCTACTACTCGGACTGGAACCTGCCTCAGTAGTGTAATCTGTACGGCGGGGCGCGGGGACCTACCCGCGCCCCACGCAAAATGGAGGGCCTGGATGGAGATACTGCTTCCGACCTATGACAAGTATAACTTTCTGATCCCAGCAAACATTGCTTGTCTACGGGACTACTGGCCTGAAAATCGTGATCGAATCGTTGTCATTAACGGCGGTAAGAAGCAGATTCAGTTATCGGATGATCAGGGTATTCAGATCATCTACACAGGGGAGGACCATAACTACGGGTCTAACCTGATAGCGGCGATTGATGCAGCTATCAAGTCTGAGCACATTCTTATTTGGCTGGACGACTACATGCTCTACCGAGTCCAGCACGATGTGGTCAATGCAGCGCAGAAACTGGTTGAGCGGCCTGAAATCGACAGTGTAAGACTGTCCAAACTATATACACCAGACTGGACAGTCTATGAAGAGGACGATAGATTCTGCTACATCGACAAGAACGCCCAGTATAGCTTCTCGCAACAGGCGGCCTTTTGGACCACTGCGGCCTTCCGCCGTAACCTACGTGAGGGCGAGAATCCTTGGGAGACAGAGCTGAACGGCTCGGGAAGGATCGAACACCACACGACGGACATGGGTATTCTACTGGGGGTGAGGCAGCCAGCGTTGGATTACCACAACGTGCTGAACAAGAACGTATTCGATGTCAATGCTGCCAAGTGGCTCTTCCAACGTGCCAGCTGGGGCAATCACCATGAGAACTGATGCCTTTCTTGCAACAACAGGTCGGCTAACTTTTGAGGAGCGAAGAGCGCTACGAGACCTAGCTCTTGAAGTAAGGGTCCTGCCGCGTCGATTCACTCCTCTCTTTGTATCAGTAGGTGTTGATACACACGAAGTAGCGACGGCGCTTAGTTGTGGATGTCCCGAGGCCAGTGTACTTGAGTTTTCGGGCGGGGTTCCATTTACGACAACGTGGAATACGTCAATAGGTATGTCCTGTGTCCCGCCTGATAGGATTCTTGATCATCTCTACGCACAGCCAGACATGATCGTGGGGCCTGAGAGCTCTGAGCAGCCGTTTGGATTAGGAACGTTGGCTGTGCTAATGGGGCAACTGGTAGCGGGTGGCTACTTGGTGCTGATTTGCCATGATAAAACTGAGAAGAGCTTTGGGGAGGCACTAGCTCTTATTAAACGAGCACCTTTGGAAGAGCTGCCTTCGGTCGGTCAGCTTTACATCTTCCGCAAGCCTGGAGGTATTGGCCGAGAGCAACCATTTGTGTCTTTTCTGACCAGAACCTACTTACGTCCTCGGCAACTGGCACTTAACATCGCTTCTATCAAGGCTCAGACGGATCAGTCCTACGAGCATATCATCATACCAGATGACATTGGCGTGGGACTACATGCTGCTAATGGAGCCTTCTTGAAGGTGAAGGATCGCATTCGTGGACAATACGTGATGATCTTAGATGATGACGACATCTTGATCACGCCTGGATTCGTCTCTAAGATGAAGCATATTGCTACCTTCGAGGGCCATCCCGACATGATCGTGTTCAAGGTCTGGCGTCTAACCGAAGTCGTGCCGACACCGCAGTGGTGGGGCGTAAATAAGCACGACGAAGAGCACAGTGGGCATCGAGTTTGCAATTGCTATTGTGTGTCACACGACCTATTTATGAAGACAATTAAGGCATTCCATCAGCCTGTGGCGGGTGATCAAGCGTGGCAGAAGGCCATGTTTGCTGAGCATCCAACTATCTTCTGGTGGAACTGTATAGTGTCCACTAACACACGTATTGGTCGATGCGAACCAGAAGGAGAACCACTCATATGGCAACAGCACTGATTCAAGCAAGATGGCCACAGATCGTTCAGCTGCTGCCCGAAGTAGTTGAGGGTCCTGGGACGATGCTCTATGTAGGAGCCAACAAGGACCGCCATCACTACATGCCCGAGTTCTACGCTGCAGGCTACAAGATCACACTACTTGAGGTATGGGAGCCGTATCTGCAGGAGATGGCCAAGAAGGAAATGGTGCGTCGTGCTGTCCTCGGTAGCGTTGTGCAGGCAGATCACCTTGAGCTTGGCGAGAGTATGTTTGACATTGCCTTTTGGTGGCATGGACCAGAGCATGTAAGTGCAGAGGATATGCCACAGGCGCTCTTTGCCCTTGAACACATCACCCGTAAGTATGTCATACTTGGTTGTCCGTGGGGCCGGTATCCTCAAGGCATCGTGCATGGCAATCCTTATGAGACACATGTGCAAACACTGCTACCCGAGGACTTTCAGAAGTATGGCTATCAGACGAGGACTTTAGGCACTCGGGACGTAATTGATAGCAACGTGCTGGCCTGGAAGAAGCTGCGGTTCCAGACACGGCGTCGATCCCACGACTTTTCCAAGTGGGCCGAAACTCTGTAAGGCAACGTTGGAGGGCCAACTGATCTATGACAGACATCAGTGTACAGCTAACACCACAGCCTAAGTTGAAAGAGGAGCACACTAGCGGTGTGGATGCTGTGGTGTACTTTATGCACAAGCTCTTGCCGAAGTTTGGCGTGCGCGTGCTAACACAGCCTACACCGCAGGTAGACGTCGTTGCAACCCATGCTTCCGCACACAACACAAGGGTAGCTCCGCATGTTCTGCACTGTCATGGCCTTTATCCCACAGGGGATATGGAGTCGCCTAGCTGGATGTGGCAGGTCAACAAGTCGATAATTGACTGCGCTGTGACTGCTGAGCGTGTAACAGTTCCGTCTCCTTGGGTTGCGGAGATGTTTGCACGGGAGATGGGTTTCTATCCTGACGTCGTTCCACACGGCTTGGCTTTGGAGGATTGGCCCGCTCGGAAGCAGCCTGCTCTACAGGATGGCAGCACGTTGCGGGTTCTGTGGAACAAGAACCGCAACATTGGTGTCTGTGATTCTTCGCCTGTCGATGAGGTCTCGAAACTGGTTCCAGCTACAGTCAAACTGCTAACGACTATTGGAGAGCCTTCTGCTCGGACGAAGGTCCTGGGTACGATGACGCACGGAGAGATGAAGCGCTTCATCTACGAATCCGATGCCTACCTTGCTACTACTCTAGAGACCTTTGGCATCGGGACACTGGAGGCTATGGCTGCTGGGCTTCCTGTGCTTGGTTGGAACTGGGGGCATACGCCTTATCTGGTGCAGCACGATGTCAGCGGCTTTATTGTGGAGCCCTATGACTACAAAGGGACTGTCGATGGACTAGAGTACATTCGGCATAACTTTGAGCGAATGTCCCAAGCGGCCCGTCAGACGGCGCTGCAATACGGTTGGGACGCAGCTATTCAGCAATATGCTGCCATCTACCGTGAGATCATTGCTAATCGAGCGATGCCTAGCCGGAGTATGGTCTCAGTGGTAATCCCCTGTCACAACTACGCCACTTGGGTTCCCGAGGCCATTGCTTCCGTTGCGGCGCAGACCTATACCAACTGGGAGTGTATTGTTGTTGACGATGGGTCTACAGATGGCTCAGTTGCGGCGATAGAGCAAGCTATACAGGGGAAGGAGAACTTTCGGCTGATTCGTCAGGAGAACCAGGGGGTTGCAGCTGCCCGCAATACTGGAGCATTTGCTGCACAAGGGGAGTTCATCACCTTCCTAGACGCCGACGATCGAATGCGCCCTAGGTGTTTGCAGCTACTGATTGAACCTCTACAACGAGATCGGCACTTTGGCGTCTCCTATGGCCGACTGGCCTTGATGAATGCTGAAGGGCGAGTGACTAAGGAGGACACCGATTGGCCTGGACCCTATGAGGCAGAGCTGCAGCTGGCTCATAAGAACAGGGTTCCGTCCTGTTGTATGCTGCGCCGCTCCGTGTTCATGCGTACAGGGGGGTTCCGACAGCATACGGCCCCTACGGAGGATGCTGAGCTCTGGTCCCGCATTCCGCTCCTGGGCTACAAAGGAGTTAAGGCCACAGAGGAACTTACCTACGACTACCGTGTGCACGGCGGCAGTGCTTCGTCGCAGGTTCGTGGTGGGGAGGAACCCGATTGGCTGGCCTGGATTCCTGCTGCGAACGGCGGAAAGATGCCCTTTGCATCGGTGATTCGCCCCACCAACAAGATGTCGCATCCGGTGATCAACTATGACAAGCCGGACATTTCAATCATCACCCCAGTTGGACCTCTCCACAAGGACCTGCTGCTCCATGCGATCGAATCAGTTGCAGGTCAAAGCTACGAAAAGTGGGAGATGGTTGTTGTCGATGATACTGAGGAGGGTAATCTCCCCGACTACGGGCCGATCCCCTATCGTGTGCGCTACCCCTGGATCAAGTGGGTACGCAATGCGAAGCACGGCAATGTTAGTGCGGCTCGGAATGCAGGGGCGCGTGCTTCAAAAGGGCGCTACATTGCCTTCTTGGACGCAGATGACTTCTTCTATCGTGACTTCTGTAAAGCGACGCTAGACATCCTTGCGAACTGCGAAGAAGATGTAAAGCTGGTCTACACAGATTGGGTGACTCTGCCCGAGGGGAAGACCCACACTGCAGAGAACTGGAATATTGACCGAATCAAAAATCACGCCCTCTTTGCCGTGACATTTGTCCACCCACGGTCGATGTTCGATGCAGTCGGCGGGTTTGATGAGGACCTTCACCTGTGGGAAGACTGGGACTATGTAATCAAGCTAGCAGTAGCAGGGTTCTCTGGCATTCACTGCACTCAGCCGCTATTTGCCTATCGCTACGACACAGGAGTTCGACGCGAGCAGAGCTTGGAGCAGAAGGATGTCCTGCTTCGTATGATACGAGCGAAGTATACAGATGTTCAACAGCATCCAAGACGTGGTTGAAGGGGCCAGAAGAAAAACCGACCCGTTGGGTTGGCAGCATCTAGAGTCCCCGATCCTATGAGCTTTGGAACTACGATACCACAAGCGCCGCCTAAGCTGGCTCCGTCGATGAGGAACGGAACTGTTCAGGTTGAGTTTCTGAAGAACATTAGCGGAGCGCGCCGTTTTGTGCTTCCGTCTAGGAGAGCGTACAAGTTTGATGCTCAGGAGCGTCTACGATATATGCCCAGAGAGGACGCCGTCGAGCTTGTTCAACGTTTTGGGGAGAGTACGTTCAGGATCGTGCCTGAACTTTAAGGAGAGCAGCTATGGCTCGGTCTGACATTCCCACACTGCTGAGTTTGGATCAGTATGCAGAAATCTTGGGTCTGGACCCGTATGCCTTCAATCAGATGTATTGTGCTAAGTTCCCGCTATCTCGCGTACAGAACTTCTTGTATTACCAGCACAATTCGATTAAGACGTCAGGCCGAGCCTTTCGTGATCTAATTGCTATGCACATCGCTGAGGCAGAGCAGCTTATTGCAGATCGCTCGGCTGTTTGGCCCGCTCCGAAGTACATCACAGACGAGCAGAAGCCCTATCTGACGCCACGACTACTCCCTACTGCCTACCCATCCTACGGTCGTCAGATCGTACATACAGACTGGAAGATGTTCATTGCTGGCGGGCAACGAGCTGTCGTTCTCCTTGCCGAAGACGTCGATCTAGCTGTGAGCTACGAAGACTTGGATGGCGATGGGTGGGCTGAGCACATTCAATTCTCTATTACCGTAGCCGATGCTTCAGGTTATCTGCCATCGGAGATCGCCGTATTCCCTGCGGATAGTGACACGGATGAGGAGTATCGCATCCGACACGTCACGGTTAAGATCGTTGGCAACACCATCACCATTACAGGTGGGGTCTGTGTATTCATCAACCCCGATCTGTGGGAGCTGAATGTGCCGATTAACGGTGATCTGATGACGTCATATCTCGATGCAGTAGATGTCTATCGGGTGTATACTGAGAGCAACGATCTCTATCCTCCCGCAGAGTTCGGGTGGGAGGACGTAACACAGGGTACAGCCTATGCCACTTCACAGGGGGTACTTCAGCCTGTGAAGCCTAAAGAAGGTCTTGTCAATCTGGTGCCAGCAGAGTGGGATGCTACCACAGGGGCGTGGTCTCCGCAGGCCTGTGGAGTTATTATGGGCTCGCGGCCACCAGATGTGGTAAGATACTACTATCTAGCGGGTTGGGCAACAAGCCGCCAGGGTAGGATGTGCGCCCCGTTTGACCGCGCAGTCGCCGCCCTAGCAACGGCCAGACTGCCAATGCCCATTTCAGGAGGAGGAGAATCTATCGACAAGATATTCCAGTATTGGCAGGAAATGCCATCAGCAGATCGCCGTCCATCCTACCTTGAGTCTGCTTGTCCTTTTGGTCAGCAAAGGGGAGCGCTCGAAGCGTGGAGGATTGCAATCTCGATGGAAGACTTGGCAGGATTCTCCGTATAGCATAGATATAGGTAACGGAGGTTACTATGGGAAGTGAAGTCCTGCAAACAGGACACGGCAGAGTATGGATGCAGACGGGTGGCGCAGCGCCTGATAGCACAATGGCCTACAAGGGTCTCGCTCGTCTGGGTGCATTTACTCTTCCTCGGGGGGACATTACCCCTGTCTCCGGCCCGTCGCCGTTTTCCTACGATGAGTTTCGAGTCATTGACGAAATGAAGGGCGCTGCCGCGTTGCCCACAACCAGTATCATCATGCGGTTGGGCATCACAAATCCGCTTCTCACTGAGCAATGTCCTATGCACCTGCAGGCCAGATATGGGAAGTGCGAGAACCCACGTGATCCTGTAGGTGGCTGGGAACTCATCTTGGGGTACGAGCAAGCTAGGATCACAAACGTCGGGGGTGACCAACAGACCGCCCTGGAAGAAGCCGATCGTGCCGTCGTGCTGCTGACCGGCGACGTTACGGCTCGGAAGATGTGGGTGATCCGTCAGTTGTCCCTGGCAGAAACTGGCGAGGCCGAGGTATTGCGAGAGGTCGCAGCCATCATTGTATCGGACTACATCTCCTGTGGAGACTGTGGGTACCGCTCTGATGGTGAGCAGCGAGTTCTCGCTGTTGTGAATGGTTCCGGTACGGGTTCTCCTGGGCTTGCTCCCGAACTGCTGTTTTCTGTGGACGGTGGGTCAACGTGGGATGAATACGATATTGACTCACTGACCGGTAACGAGCAGCCTAGTGACATTGCAGTCGTTGGCACGAACATCGTTGTTCCGAGCCAGGGGTCTATTTCACTGCATCTATCTACGTTGACGGACCCTGATACGTGGACTGAGGTCACGACCGGCTTTGTTGCCGGTGGTGCACCGAACGCTATCCACAGCGAAGACTCTGCGAACACCTGGGTCGTCGGGCAGGGTGGATACATCTACAAGATCGAGAACCCTGCCAACGGCGTATTCAGTGTGCAAGCAGCCGGTGCTGTCTTTAATGACAACCTGCTCGACATTCACGGCATCGACGCTCGCAATCTTGTCGCTGTGGGTGCTAACGGTTTGATCGTTAAGACGACTAACGGTGGGTCTACCTGGACCGAGGTTACAGGGCCTACAGTTGCAACCATCAACAAAATCTGGATGCGCACTGCGTACCGTTGGCTCATCGGGGATGCTGTTGGTCGCTTGTACTACACTCAAGATGGTGGAATCACCTGGACAGAGAACGTCTTCCCGATGTCCGGACTTGGGCAGGTCTACGACCTGGGGTTCTGTGATCATCCTGACAGCCCTTACGGGTTTATGGTTGCTTCGGATGGGACTCACGGCTACATCTTCCGTTCACTGGACGGAGGCTCTTCCTGGTATCAGCTGCCGGACTTTGAGGGGAGCACGCCAACTAACTATGCACTTACGTGCTTGGCTGTTGGCATCTCAGGGAACTACGCGATTGCAGGTGGCGTTGAGGCGTCTGGAGCAGGCGTAGATGGCATCCTTGTGGTTGCGAAGTAACTGCATGGGGGTATCAGGAGTTGTAGGGGTAGGATGGCCCTCCAGCCTCTACAACCCCTGTTCCCTAATCACACAACATACTTTTTGGGGGGCCGTCATCAATGTGGAGGGCCACGGTTATGACCGACCTAGACGGACACACACTTACGGACATTCAGAATCAGGCAGCTGTCGTAGCTGCTCAGGTAGTAGAAGAGGAGGAGCGGGAGCAGGAGATTACATCTCCGATTATGACTACGTCCTCCGGCGTTGTAATTCAGGTGCAAAGGGTTCCGACTCGTCTGATGTCGGCGATCTATCTGAAGTATCCTTTGCCCGAACCGCCTAAAATACCGATTGTAGAGGGGTCGAAAACACGCTACGAAAAGAACTTTGATGATCCTGGCTACCTACTGGAGCGACAAGGGCGGATGGCTGTACTGGCAGAGACAATCGGTCGACTTTATCTGCTCCGTGGAATGAAGATCATCAAACTTCCTGAAGGAATGCCCACCTTTGAAGAGGACACAACCTGGGAAGAGGAACTGGACGCGATCGGCTTAGGCCTGAATGAAGGTATGAGTCGTACAGAACGCTACCTACACTGGCTGGAGCTTCGTGTCTGTCCTGGCGTCGAGGATACAATGCAGATGCAGCGTGTGGCGAACTTCCTTGAGGGTGTTACTCAGGAGGATGTGGACCAAGCGATGGCCCTATTTCGAGATTAGCATTGACGGTCTGACGATAGCAGATTGGCTTGAATTCAATGGGTACCCGAAGGAAGCTAAAAGCGGACTTAGTATCCGCTACAGCATGTTGTTTGAGGCTTCGCGAGTAGCCAAGTATTACAACATGCCACCAGAAAACCTGTTCGCACTGCCACGCTCTGTACAAGCACAGATGATGGCCTACTACCAAGCTGAAAATATGCTTGGTTTGGTGAACACACGCCAAATGGAGTTGGAGGCGCGTCATGTCCCCAGTCAGGGGTAGAGGTAACTTTGCACAGGCCGGAATCGAGCTTGTCATTCTTCGCGCCGCCTCTGTAACCAGTGTGATAGGCCGCATCGCCCGAGCTATGGACACGTTGTCTGGTAAAACTGCTGCACTGGCCGCTAAGAGAGTGGAGAGCTCGAAAGCCTACAAGGAGTCTACCCAACTTAAACAATCCGAGATGCTGATGGAATCCCTCCATACCGAGTCCATCAAGCGTCAACTCTTCACCATGCAACTCCTCGCACAGGCTGCCATAACAGCTAACGCCTACATCCGCGATGGGATAAGTACGAGTATCGAAGCTGCGAAAGCGCTAGAATATCAGAGCCTGGGTGTGGTCCGCCTTGGTCGTAACCTGGACTACACGACCAGCCAGGTTGAAAATGCGGTTGAAGCAGTTAAGGCTCAAACCTTCACGAGTACCGAAGCATACGATGCAATTGGTAAGCTAACCTCAGCCAATCTCAGTCTTGGTGAGGCGGCAAAACTAGCAGCGGCAGCAAACGATATTGCTGCCGTCCGTGGTCGGGACGCTGGCGAGGTCTATAAAATCCTCACTCAGTCTGTTGCGAACGGCACTGTTATGACTCTCCGTCAACTGGAAATAACTGAGTCGATGGAGAACGCCATGGAGACCTATGGGCGGACCATAGGCAAGACGACAGACGAGATGGATCAGCAGGACCGTGTGATGTCTGTCTTGCAACTGATCTATCAAAAGGCTAAGGACTTTACAGGTGCCTATGCTGCCGCTCAGGATACCCTGGTAGTCAAGCAGCGAGAACTGGCAGTTGCGACGCAAACTCTGCGAGAGGAGATGGGCGAGCGATTCCTCCCTGTTATGAAGGATGGAGTGTCCATTGTTCTCAACTTTGTCAAGAAGATCAGCGCACTTCCCGACGCGACCAAAGACCTCATCGCCAACGCAGCAACTGCGACTACAGTCTTTCTTGGTATTGGCGCTGCTGTAGGTACAGTGCTGCCTGTGATCAAGCTCTTCGGCACTGCTCTCGCCGCTGCTTTTGGCATCGGAGGGGCTACTTTCAGCCCTGTTGCGTTAGTTGGCCTGATTGTAGCAGCGGTTGCGATAGGTGGTCTTACGGCGGCATTTGCGGCGTATCGACGAGAGCGTGAGCGCCTTGCTAAAACCGTTAAGGACACGCCAACTGAGGAGCTCAATCCACCGGTCCCTGTGCTGACAGGAGCAGAGCTCATTGCGCGGCTATTCGAGATGAGCGTCAAAGCTACTGAGAAAGAGATTGCTGCCGTTGAGAAGGACATCAGTGTATGGGAGCGCCGCACTCGTCGTATAGAGCTTGGGCAACACACAATCGTGCTGGCACTGCGTGGCGTAGCGGATGAGATGTATCGGCTGGACTCAATTGAGATTTGGCTGGATAAGAAGCTCAAGCCAGCTGAATATGAGCTTATGCGTATCGAAGCACAGCAGACTCTGATTCTCATTCCGCTGCAGCGTCAAGAACGTGTGCTGCAACGTCAATACAACGATATGCAGGACATCAACGATGCAGAGCAGAAGCGACTTCAGCATCTAATCAAGCAACTAGAGAAACGGATAGAAGCTGCCCGAGCTGGTTTAGAGGTTGAGCGTGACCGCCTCTCATTGCTCAACCACGAGATGTTCATGGAGGACCTGCACAACCGCATCCTCAAGCAGGTTACTTCAGGACATGCGCTTGAGTTGCGCGGGCAGCGGGATATTCAGGCAGACATTCTTGCTCAAAAGGAAAAAGAATTTGATAAACTGCAGAAAGAGGTCAAAGCCGAGCGTGAGCGCCTGGACCAGCAGCAAGAGATAGCAGACACTTTACTGCTTGCTGCTGAAAAGCGCTTGAAGGCTGTGCAGCGGGAGATAGAACTTCAACAGGAGAAGGTAACCTTCCAGCAGGAAGAGCTTCAGATGGAACAGGCGCGGCAGGTTGAAGGTCGTATCTACCTTATGCAACAGCGAGATATACTGGCAGAGATTACTAGGGAGTATGAACGGCAGAATACGCTTCTCGGTCGGCAAGCTGACGACATCCAGCATACGATCAAACTGCTGAATCAACAACTAAGCGACCTTAAAGAGCACCTCAAAGAGCAGCATAAGTTCAAAATCGACTTTGATCAGGCCCAAGCAGCGCTTGAATCTTTGCCTATGATCATAAAGAAAGGGGAAGAGCAGATAAAATCCTCTGCAGAAGAAGAGAAGAAGACTTATAATGATAGTCATAATGCATATAAATTAGCTTTGGAAAAGAACCGTGCAGAAACTAGTAAAGCATGGGACCTTATAGAGAAAGGGATACGCACAAAGAACGAGAAGATAATAAAAGAGGGGCAGGCTAGGATGGTGACGGCGCGAAAGGAGCAGGCAGACAACTGGAACAAGTTCCTAGCCGACATATATGCAATAACTGATGCCTGGATAATTCGCACCTGGAACCAGTTTAGAACCTGGATTGGCGGCGTGTGGAATGGCTTCGCTGAGCTGGCTGGAGGTGCTGCTACTTTGCTATGGAATAGCCTGCAGAAGGGGTTTAAAACCCTGTTTGGCCTCGCACACCCTAAAGAAAGCAGCGGTGGTACTAGTTTTCTGCCACAGTCTCTTACTCCTACGGTGCGGGCACCTGGGGCCGCTGCTTCGACAGGTGTGGTCAACAACTACAACTATAACACCATAGTGACGAATCAGGGTCCGAGCATCGACTTCGCAGCTACCTACAGTGCCCAGCAGTCTCCTGGCTCTGTGCGAGATGACCTTGGTCTGCTGCTTGGAGCTGCATAAGGATAACCGATGGCATCTATATCTCCTATCCCAATTGAACCTCGTGTCTTTCGTATCCGATCGGCCTACGATACGTCGATCCATCTGTCGCTGCCCTATGCACTGGTCGATCTGACAGGTATCGCTCTACCTCGGATGCAGACCTTTGCTGTGCAGGCTCCCTACCAACAAGGTGCGACCGTGATTGATCAGATACTTGAGCCACGGACTATCCAGCTGATGTTCAATCTAGCCCAGATATGGGGACCGGCATGGCCTTACGCCGATCATGGTACGCGGCAGAATATCCTACAGCTAGTCAACCCTGGCCTGGGGGCTCTTGAGTTTGATTTGATTATGTCAAATGGCGATGTCTATACGCTGAAGGATGTCTGGTATGAAGCAGGCTTTGAGATTGGCTACAGCGTCAGCAGGCAGAAGACCAAGCAGAATATGGCCCTGCGTCTGCGAGCGCATGATCCTGCGTGGTGGGGGGACTATCATACCTGGACCATCAATGCTAACACGCACAACGATATGGCGCTGCCCGCATGGTCCTACATGATGCCTGCAGAGAACTATGGGTCCTGGTGGTCAGACGTCACTATGACGCTTACAGGGCCGATGTACAACCCAAAGATATACCTTGCAGAGTGGGATGCTGTAGCTGCTGACTACGCTACAGTGGCCCTGATTGAACTTGCTGAGCCTGTCGGAGCCGGTGAAACCGTCGTGATCACTACCGCTTTTGGCAACCGCGCCGCTGTGGATGCCCTAGGCGCAAACGTAGCTTTAGACGATGCAACGGTATTTGCACTCTTCCATCTGGCCTATCATCCCATTCGCTATCTACACGACCTCCAGGCCAACGCAAACCATTACAACAACTTCATCGGCCCCCTGATTTCAAGTGGTTGTACTGTAGCTTCTACGCTCAAAGTAGAGTATTATGATAGGTGGTTAGGTGTCTGATGCTCTAGGGAGGGCCAGATGGCAGAAAAATCTAGGGAACGGTACGACGTTGTTCTGTATCAGAATGGGGAAGCTCCCATTCACATCCTTCTCGGAGAGCCAGACGCCAAGAACTGGCTGAAGAGATACGAGCAACAGATAGCGTTAGCAACGATGATCTCCTTGGTGCCGAAGGCTGCTTATCCTCACTTGCGAACGGTTACAGTTCACGTTCCGGAAGGTGCAGCCTTCTCTTTTTTCATCAGAACAGTAGGCATTCTGAACTGCGGACGTAAAGATCGCTGTGAGACGAGGACCTATAACATTGGATACACACGAGGGGAAGAGTTCACAGGCGCTACCGTCGATGAGGATGGCTGCCTGTTTCTAACTTCCGCTGCGCTGAGCTAAGGAGCACAAAATCAACTACTCCCCGATAAATCGGAGAGCTTGTCCCTGGCATAAGGAGCCGAGACCTTGATCATACAACTTGGTGGTTACAGATCGTTTGGCAAGTTGACATTGCCCTCGCCAAGAGATGTTCCTGGCGGCGTTGACATCTGCAAGATCAGAGTATCCGCAGGATGTGCAAAGGAAGAGAGCTTGAGTACGGCGATTGGCCTTGTCGATGCAGCCACAGACAGGACAGGTGCGCGAGGTGTTGCGAGGATCGACCTCGAACAGCATTACGCCTACAAGCTTGGCTTTGTAGGCAAGATACTGTTTGAGTTGGAAGAACGACCAGTTTGCGAGCCGTGCTCTCTGCTGCTTCCGAGCCGTGGTCCTCGAACGAATCCCCGTCAAGTTCTCGGCGGCTATCGCTCGATTTGTGTCTTTGGCTTTAGCAACGATACGCTTGCTGATCGTGTGGTTGGTATCCTGCTGGAAGCGGGATTGTCTGCCCGAAAGTATCTTGAGCTTGCGTTTGGCACTCTTCGTGCCTTTGTGTTGAAGGTTGCGGCGACGGTGAGCGTGGATGCGACGGTTCTTTTCGAGCGCCTCGCCAGAATAGTTCTTGCCATCCGAGTCGGTCGCCAGGTTGACAATGCCGAGGTCAATGCCAAGCACACCTTCCACTTCCTGTTCCAGCACTTCCTCAACGTTGCAGGGAGCAAGCAAGTAGAATGTGCCCTTGATCAGCACCAAGTCGCTCTCGCCCTGTTGGGTTTGAAGCAGGCGCAAATGATAAGCTCCACAGACAAAGGAGATGTGCTGGCGGCCGGCAACAGACGTAATCGAGACTCGCTGCGTTTGGGCGTACCAACGCAGAATGTTGTGATCAAAAGCAATAGCGCCGTGAAGTTTGAATGTGCGTTGCGTCCTCTTATCCAGCTTGTAAGCATCGGTGACTTTGGCTATGCAGCGCACAACAAGAGAAGAGTTCAGGCCAAAGCGCCTGCGCGTCTCATGGTACACAAGACGATGCAACCGGAACTGCCCCCAGGTCTTAGTTACCCAAGCCTGTTCGCTAATCCAGTTACAGGCCACATTACATTGCTCCAACGTAGCGAGCAGGGCCGCATGTTGTTCAATGGTCGTAAGCAGCTTCGCTTTTGCAGTGAGTTTCACAGTCCAAGTATAGGTATTCTGTCAAGCTTGTCAAGTTTACAAAGGAGGAGGGCGCATTCCTCTCCCGCATGAATGCGGGAGTCCCCTGCGCTCGAAGATTATGGTTGCAACAATCGAGGTTCATTGCTGGTACGGTAGTCCCATCGCGGACGGTGGCGCGATCGCTGGCGGAGCAGACCTGAGTTCTGAGGACAACTGTGCTTACTCTGCTGCTAATCGCGCAGCTCATCCTATCGCCTTGGGCATGAACAGTTTTGAGAAGTGGATGCGCGTAAAGATCACAGGGGCTCCCGACAACTGGATCGGTCAGTTCAAAGTATGGGGCGATGGCGCGGTCTACGCCGATACGACTCTCAAGTATGGCGCAACCGGTACAGGTACTGCGCCTACGGATGACCCGTCTATCGTGGCTGTGAATGACTTCACGACGGCAGTAGCAGGCACAAAAGGCGTATGGGACCTTACTGTGCGCACGCCTGCTATGATCGCTATCGATCCCTGGACCAACTATCTTGTCTTTCAGCTGCTCGTCGCTGCAGGGGCCGTGCCAGGAGCCTGGACGCCCGAGGTTATCTACTACGAGTACATGGAGGCATAACCATGGCAAGAGTATTCACCTGCGGCTGTGAAGTCGGCCACTATGGGGTGTTCAACGATTATAGTTTTAGTGCTGATCTTATCGACTCGGTGCATCCCCGCACAGGAACCTATTGTCTCAAGACACAGTACTTCAACTCTATCTGGCACCATGCTGGTTGGTCACTGGTTGATCCAGCCATCGAGCTCTACATCCGCTTCTACATCCGAGGAGACTCGGGCGGAGACTCGGACCAAGCCGTCTTTGCCATCTACGATGATGTAGGGCACAAACACATCTACATCGACTTCGTTGGCAATCTGTACCAGTGGGACGGAGCGGTCTGGAACTTGCTTGATACGGCGTCTGCAGTCATTCCCCAGGACGACACGTACCACCTCGTCGAGGCCTATGTCAAAATCTCTCAGTCACCGATCTACCCTGACGGGGAGTTTATCCTCAAGCTCGATGGCGTCGCGATTCTAACCGTCACGAACGGTATGATCCTGGGCGAGGCTTTCGGTACCGACTTTACGGCGGGCATCGTGCAGTTAGGCGATGCTCCCCATGTGGGTGGCACGACGGGTATCACCTACTATGACGATATAGCCATCAACGATACGACGGGTACGCGGAACAACTCCTGGATCGGCGCTGGGGCCATCATAGCGCTGCGGCCCGACGCTGTGGGAGACTACTCTGAGTTCACGCCGACCCCTGGTGCAGGCGAAAGCAACTATGCAGACGTAGATGAATCGCCGCCCGACGAGGACACTAGCTATGTTGAGGCTACGTCGCTAGCTGTGCAGGACCTATACTATCTTGAAGATTTAGGCGATGCTGGGTATACCGATCTCTCAGCGATCAACTGTGTCTGCCTACATTCTCGGGTTAAACTGCCTGCGGCAGGGTCTGGCAGCCTTACGTTTATGTACAAATATAAGGCCATAATGCTCGTTGATCTGTCTACAATTGCGCTGGCATCATCGGACTATGCCTACTTTCAGGAGAACCTCGATGAGGACCCTGTGACTGGGGGGCCGTGGGTCTGCAGTGATATTGACCAGTCGCAGTTCGGTTATCGTGAAGGAGTCTAGGTATGAGAATCTGCACGATTGGATTTGAGGATGGGGGGCACCGGCTTGCGGATGATATTGTTGTATATGGAAATAGTTACAATGCGATCTGGAGTGCTCCTTGGGGAAATGCCCGTTGTATAGACTGTAGTACCAACGGGACTTCTGGCTGTACTGGCGTTGCTCGTACCTATCTTCGAGATATGACCCCTCTTAGCAACGGAGATTTTACTC
>Ga0210051_1001305_pt1 | contig 25038 bp, 21 predicted proteins | sample CryGey092014_all_FD_185464 | JGI IMG/M metagenome (GOLD analysis project Ga0210051, IMG submission 185464) | Groundwater microbial communities from aquifer - Crystal Geyser CG23_combo_of_CG06-09_8/20/14_all (SPAdes) (version 2) | ecosystem: Environmental > Aquatic > Deep subsurface > Groundwater...
GACAACAACGTTATCAAATAGATTGACCGGCAAAGTGATCCGTCCCACCCGTGGAATCAGCGGAAATATTTTTTTCAAAAACCCGCACTGCGCCACACACGCAGCTTTTTCCGCTAAATAGCTCATCCGGAAAAACCTTCCATATGTTTTTATCTTTTTGATATTAAACCCGCTTCTATACAGCATTTCAATAACTGTTTTTTTGGAGAAATAATAGATATGTATTCTGGTGATACACGCCCAATGTCGCCCGGCCACCCTTGCGGTCGCGCTCCCTATATCCGGGGTTGCCACAACAAAAATTCCATCTTTCTTTAATATCCTTCTCGCTTCCTTAACAAAGACGGCCGGATCGGCAAGATGCTCTATGACATCGAATGCCGTAACAACATCAAAACTGTTAGAGGGGAATACCGCCTCTTTAAGAGAGCAGTTGAATACGTTCAGACCAAACTGCTCTCTCGCATAATCCGAAGCGGCCTTTGAAAGTTCGACGCCGGCCGTGTCCCAACCGTTAGCTCGCGCAACATTGAGAAAAAGGCCGGCCTGGCAACCTATATCCAGCAGCTTGCCCGGTGGATTACGGAACCTGTGTATTAATCGCAGATCTTTCCTGAAAGTCCTTTCTCTGCCAGAACGCTCAAGCAAATATTCCTCACATGAAAGTGATTTATAGCCTTCTTCAAGCCTGCCTTGCGGATCACGGGGATTGATATATGTCAATCCGCATTTATTGCATCTGACTATACGGCCGGCCTGGGGACCGTGCATAACGGTAAATTGGCTCGCAAGAAAAAAATCTTCCGCGCCCAATGTGCTCTTATACACTATGCTGTAGTCATCCGCGCCGCACAGATTGCACCTCACATACTCACGAGTGCTGTCGCCGCTCATTTACGGAGATGCCTCAGCCGCCATTACCCTGACCATTTCTTCATGATGCGGAACAATAAATTTTAAGCCAAGGGAGTTGTTAATCATACTTTTGTCCGATTTCGTTTTATCCTGTTTGTTGATCTTCACATCGTCTTTCCGATAATATTTCTGAAAAATTTTTAAAAGCGTATATTTATCAATCGGCTCCGAAGCCAATTGCATTAGGCCCTTGGCCTCAGGATATTTCTCTAACAATTCAAATATTACTTCCGCGAAATAATTGCTGGTCACACCGGACCAGAACACACGGGTGAAGCCGTTGACCTCGCCCTTTTGCGCCAGGAACCATTCAAGCAGACCGGCCTTCTCTTCCGCGATTTCTCTTCCCACCATTGAACTGCGAATGGTGAGATGTTCGAGACCATGAACCTCTCCCATGATCTTTGTCCGGCCATAAAGATCTTCAGCGTCGGGAATATCACAATCAGTATAATTTCCCCTTTTCCCTGAGAAAACACAATCAGTGCTGATATGAATTAATTTAACACTTTTTTTAGAACAGATCTCTGCAAGTTGATGAGGGAAAAGAGCATTGCACATAATAGCCTGTTCGGGGGGGCCTATTTTCTGGACAGTGATACCAATACAATTCACCACCGCTAAAGTATCATGCCAGATAATTTCCGCGAGTCTCTCCAGCGTTTTTTTTGTGTCTTTATGATCAATCGCCAGATTTGATAGAATTCTATCGCTAGGTATCCCGGCGCTGTTTAAGATTGATCTGTAGCTGCCCCGTACAGTTCCATACACATCCAGCCCCTTTTTTAGACCGACCTGGATCACTTTATGCCCCAGCATACCTGTCGCTCCTAATACCAGGATTTTCTTTTTCGCCTTCATTTACTTAATTCCTGCTTTCTATCCACAATTTAGTTCTCGCCAAGCCCTCGTCTAATGATATTTGCGGCTTCCAATTCATTAACTTTTCCGCCAAGCTATTATCGCATTCAAGTTTCATGATTTCGCTTTGCGGGTGGATATGCGGCACATATTTTATCTTATCATGATTTTTGCAAACAGTTTCTGCCAGGTTCTTAATTGTAATATCCTTTCCGGAACCGGCATTTAGCAAATGTCCGATACAGTTTTCATTAAAAGCCGCGCGGGCGATAAATTCCGCGCAGTCTTCCGCATACAGGAAATCTCTTGTCTGATCGCCTTCGCCATATATATTCAATTCTTTTCCCCGCAGGCAATTATTGATGAAAATAGCTATCACTCCGCCCTCACCTGAACTCTTTTGAAAGGGGCCATAGGTATTGAATGGGCGCAAAATAACCACAGGTAAGCCGTATGCGTGGTGATATGAAAGAACCAGATGTTCTCCTGATAATTTTGCGGCGGCATAAGGGGAAGCGGGTTCGACAGGATGTTTTTCATTTATCGATGTATTGTTCTCCGCCGGAGCATACACCATACAGGTGCTTGTAAAAATAAATTTTACCTTTCGCTCCTTAGCTTCCTGCAGCAGATTGAATGTCCCCCTTATGTCGTTATCAAAAACAGCCCGGGGGTTATCAATACTGTCTTGAACATTAATTGACGCCGCCAGATGTATGCAGATATCAAAACTATTTTTAAACAGCTGATGTATTAATCGCTCATCCTTTATATCGCCTTCAACGATTTTTAACGCCTTTAAATTTTCAAATTCGGCAAGGTTTGACAACGACCCGCTGGACAGATTATCCAGGACTGTCACATCCAATCCTCTTGTCAACAGATTAGATACAACCCAGCGGCCTATGAAGCCGGCGCCACCAGTCACCAGAATGCTCATCGTAGTATGTACTTCCTATACCACTTGATAGTCTTTTTCAGACCTTCTGCAAGCGAATAATCCGGTTTCCATCCCACCAGCTTTGTGGTCTCTGAAAAATCCGCCTCCAGACTATACAAGTCAATCGCGCGTGATGGTTTGAAAACTATCTTGGAATCTGAGTCGCTCAATTTAATGATTAATTCCGCTAAATTTTTTATTGAGGTCTGTTTGCCCGTGCCTATGTTAAAAATTTTACCCTGTGTGCATTCCCTGTTTCTGATAATAAGCATATAGGCCCTGACAGCATCTTTCACATATTGAAAATCTCTTGTTTGGCTCCCGTCACTTTCAATTTTGAGGTCTTCTCCTACGAGCGCATTTTTTATAAAAGCGGGAATTACGGCTGAATAATTCCCTATATTCTGATTCTCACCGAATGTATTGAAATTGCGTATGATAATCATTGGATAATCATACCATTTCCTCAATGCCTCGCAGTGCTTCTCCGCAGCCAGTTTGGTCACCGCGTAAATACTCCTGGGATCCATTGGATGATGTATATCCATCGGCACATACTGAGGATTGCCGTAAACTTCGGGGGTCGAAGCATAAATAAAGAGCGGGTGTCTCCGGGTTTTAAGAAGTTTGTGAATAAACTGAAATGTACCGTATTCGTTATTATTGAAATAATCCTCCGGTTTTGCCATTGATTCAGGAATGGAAATGCCGGCGGCAAGATGAACTATTATATCAAAATCATAGTCATCAATTTGTTTTACGGTCAGCCCCTGATATTTCATTTTCAGGAGTTTAAATTTCCTGTCAAAACTGGGCGACTTGATAAAAGGATCCTTTGTAAAAAATTTACGCGAAAAATCATCCACGCCTATTACCTGCCGCACCCATCTTTGCCGGCATAATAAGTCTGTGAGATGCACCCCGTATAAACCCGCGGCTCCAGTTATCAGTATTTTCATTGCGAGGACATTTTAAAACATTATGCCGTTTACCGCAAGAGCTGAGTCTCTTAGAGACCTTCTGTAATATCACGCACTTTTGACAAGCAATTTAACGGCGCTTTGACAAAGAGCCCGTTTCAAATATTTGTATATTCTGATTATTGGCGTTCTTAAGCATTTTTTTGAGACGGTCTTTATCGCTGTGGTTGTCTTCCGCGAAAAGAATATAATCGAGCATATCGCCGTTTTCAATTTGTTTGACGGGCTCCGTTATTTTTATTATTTTCGCTGTGAAATCGCTTAGATAATTATGATCCTCAAAATGAACCAGCATATAATTTATACCCTCCTTGCGCGATGTCTCCAATTCCCTGAAGTCGGAGGGAAAAGGATAATAGCTGTTTGCCCTGCCAAGATAAAAAGCGCTTATGGGCCACATGGAACTGAAATGCTTGCTGCCGCCCGGAGCGGATTTTAAAAATTCGATGGCTTCTTTGTAACCTGACTGCAATTTCAGCAGAGGATATGTGTTTATAATACCCGCAACCCAGATAGCTGCGAGAAAAACGGCGGACAGCGCCGCGGAAGGAAAACTATATTTTTTCAATTTCGCTGCTACAAACCGGATAGAACCTTCCGCACCCAGGGCAGCCAACAGAGCGATGAAGGGTAAAACGGAAGAAAGCGCTCGGGGGTTGTCACCCCTTTGCAGCAGACTGAAAAGACCGAAGGGCAGAAGAAAAATAGCGCAAACGATAAATTTATTCAAATCTAATTTCTTGATTGAAAAAAACAAACCGATGAACAGAAGAACAAAAACCATGGGATTGAACAACAGCCATATAAACTCAAAGAAACGTGTTTGCGGATGGAAAGTAGAAGCCATGGCGGCGGCCTGACGCTGATATTTTCCAAAAAACATATTGAAATAGGACATCACTTCTGGCGGAAGCGGTCGGAAGATTTCTATTATCCAATAGGGAATCTGAAAAACAAAAAGAATTAAAAATAAGGGAATAAAAATTAAGGCGCTTCTCTTTACAACAAGAGCCGCCTGCCGGACGATGAGACGCGCCAAAGATTTTTCTTCCGGCGTCTGACCGTGCCGCCGGTTAAATACCGCCCGAAACAGCTCGAATAAAACAAAAAGCGGCATTAACAGCAGCCATCGGTAATTACAGGCCACGGCAAGGCCGAGAAGAACACCCGAAGCAGCCAGGAGGCGGTTTTTCTTTTCCCCATTGAAAGACAGGCTATAAACATACAAAGCCGCCAAAAAGAAAAAGGTCGGTGTTATTTCCGCCAGGCCGCTGCGGCAGTATAACACAAAATATTTTGAAGTAGCCAGTATCGCCGCGGCGAATACTCCTGTTTCAGCGTTAAAAAACCGGCGGCCTATAAAAAAAACCAGCAAAACGGATAAAACGCCCAGAAAACCGGACGCGAGCGCCCCTGTATAATCCTTTATCCCCCCCCATAAACCGAAAAACGCAACTATTATCCCGTGCAAAGGTTTGGGCGTGCTGAGAAAAGTGCCCTCAACATATTCATCGTAAATATCCTGCAGCGCTTTTTGGGCTTTGAGCTCTCTGAGGATATGCGGGGAATTAATCGCGATACTGCGGTAAAACTGCGCGGTCAAGAGATAATATCCCTCATCGTAATAAAAAATTCCTTTATTTTTGATATTGTAAAAGTTGAGGCCGGCGCTAAAAAAAAGCGAAACAATAACAGCGACGGCAATAAAGCTATTTTTGCTTTTGAGCACCAGTCATCTCCATGCGTGATTCCTCCCGCGCCGAAATCATCTTATTTTATATAGTGCAATTTTACCATCCAACTCTTGATGTATCAATTCGAGAGATGCGGAAGCCAGCTTGTTAAAATCCCATTTAATATCCATAAAAGCCCCAAATTTGCTTTTATATTCGGCATTCTCTTGTTGCTCATAATTGCCTTTAAAAAAAATTATATGGGTAAATCCCTCGTTTTTAATTCTTCGCAGAATCTTGTTATTATCAGTCATCCTTGATACTTCCGGATGAATGGCGAATATGTCCGCCCGATAATAGAAAGGATATGTAAACACACAATCTCCTATAGACAAGATTCTGCTGTCTTCCGGGATATGGGTATTGGCATATTCCACAATCGCATAGGAACCTGTCATATAACCCTGGCTATACTCTCGCAGAAGATACCCGCTCTTGCTTTGCAAACCCAAAAAGACAGGAATTCTCTTAATGCCGAAAAAGGCATTAAAAAATACTCCAGGGAGGAGGATGTTCACAAAGAGAATTGAGCATATCACCTTTTTGCTCACAATCATACTGATTTTTTCAATTCCGTAAGCGGATATGATGCTCATCAGCGCGAAAACAAGAAAATAATACCGGCCGGAACTTTTATTAATTGCCGGCAGCATTACGATTAGTATGGTAAAATTTGTGATAGCAAACATTGCAAGCATTTTTATACCGGGGCTGATTCTCTTAAAAAAAAATAAAGGCAGACTAAACGCGACAATAAGAGGGCCTGGCGAATTAACCGGATTAGAAAAAAACAACCTGACTACCATGCCGAGATAATTGCCAGCGGATACGGTCATGGCGCGATTCATCGATCCGTCGACCAACTCGTACATTGTATCAACAGGGAAATTTAAAAATGCCATAAAAGGGAACGGGCTGCCTGTAATAAGATAATTATGCACAAACCATGGCAGGGGCACAAGAAGAACAATGACTGAAAAAACAGCAATCCACTTAAGATATTCTTGAAACGGCCGGCGTTCTGCAAACAGGATATGCCAACTTAAAAATATGAATAAAGTCACGGCGAAAGGGCCATTTGTCATCTTTATAAAAATACTCATTCCTGTCATAACCGCCATAAGACAGATCCAGCGGTAGCCGCCTGTCCGTATAAGATTCAGGAAGGCCAGCAGAGCCAATAAAGCAAAAAACAAATAGCCGAATTCAACCCTAGCCATACCAAAATTAACAATGACGGGCGGAAGAAAGTAGAAAATAACCACGCTCACAAAAGCCGACTTCTCTGGTAAAAATCTTTTGGCAATCAAATATATTAAAACAAGCGAATACAGGCCAAAAAAAGGCGCCATTAGCTTGGCGACCATTACCCCTCTTAGCAACATTCCAAAGGTAAAAAGCATTTCCATTCCAGCCGGAAGATAGCTCAAAAAGTTATCAGATCTCGCAATTATCGCATGATGCCTGATATAGAGACCGGGAAAACTCAAGTGATATATCAATTCATCAGTATCCGTTAAGGGCGCATAATTAAAAATAATACGCAGCAGCAAAGTCACCGCAAAAAATGCCAGCAGATAATAATGTACCGGCCGCCTCGGGGCCTGCTTTAGTTTGCGCAGCCAATCGCGCGACCGCCGTAATAAAAATCCGATTTCTTTTCGGGCTAACAGTGCGGCGAAAAGTACGAAAGCATAGAATATGCTCTTATAAAGAAGTCCCGCGAAACCCATTATCAGCGTAAAATAAGCAAAAATAAAAAAACCCACGCCGGAGGCAAAAATTGATTTTTCAAACTCTGACTGAAATTCAAATTTGAATATATTCAAACACATCCTGCCCATTGCCGCAGCTAAAAGCGTGATCGCAAACACAATCAATAAATCGGGGAAAAAAGTTGTTATCATCCGAATATTGTCGCAAACTTTCCAAGGACAGTCTTGACCGCCTGATGATTTAAAAACCATGATAGATAAGATTTATAATAGATAAAATACACAGCTGAAAACCACAACAATATGGCAAGAACTTTTATGCGTTTATGCCGCAGCATTGCCTTCATCCTGAACACAAAAAATCCTCGACGACCTTGATAAAGTAATCAAGCGCATCCCTATCCAGATCCTGATGCACTCCTATGTGCAATCCGTTGTTTCCGATATATTCCGCATTAGGGAAATCTCCCAATCTATATTTCATAAATTCAAAAGCCCTGCACTGCGTCGGCATGGATGCGAAAAGGTGTCTGCTGTCCACGCCGTTTTTCTCCAGATAAACGACAAAATCATCCCTTGAAAATTTGGCTTCTTCCCCGATGACAATCGGGAAAGCGTGCGGGCCCAGATCTTCATAATCCTGTAAATTTATAGTTGCAAGAATGGGATTGAATTTTTGTATCTTTTTCTGCAGATAGAAAAAATTCTCTCTCCTTTTTTGAACAATTTCATCATAGTGCTCAATACTCCCGAGGCCTATGGCCGCTTCCAGCTCATTCATTTTGCTGGAAAAACCCACTCTTTCAAAAATAAACCGGATATCCGAGCCATACTTAAACCTTACCGGGCAGTAGCCGTCTTTTGTGTTCACAACACACACATTGCATTTGCACCCCCTCCCGTGCGCGCGCAAAGATCTCAGAATCTCGGCGTATTCGGAGCTGTCCGTGGTGATGATACCGCCTTCAATTGTAGAAACAATATGCGCGACATAAAGACTGAAGGTTCCCATAATGCCTATCCCGCCCAAATTACGCCCTTTATACTTTCCCCCATGAGCTTCGGCGGCATCCTCTATGACGGCAAGCTTATGTTTTTCAGCTATCTCAAGTATCTTATCCATCTCGGCGGGCTTGCCCATAAGATGCACAGGATTGATTGCCCTGGTTCTTGTCGTAATTTTTCCCTCTATTTTCCCAGGATCTATGTTCAGCGTCTCTCTTTCTATATCGACAAATACCGGTTTAAATCCCGCCTGAAGAGGCGCGATGCCTGTTGAAACAAAAGAGAGCGCCGGCACTATTACCTCATCCCCCCTTTCAGCACCGAAGTCATAAAGAGACGCAAGCGCCATGGCTATGGCGTCCGTACCGTTGGCAACAGCCACAGCTTCTTTTGTTCCGATCACTTCCGCAAACATTTTTTCAAATTCCCGGACATATTTGCCGCCTGATACCCTTCCCGAATCCAAAATCTCATTTATGAGTTTTTTGGACTTATCAAAAATATTAATCGTTCCGAACGGCACTTTCATAGAACAGCTCTTGCTTTTTTCAGTCCCGCGGGGCTGCCTATATCCACAAACGCATCATCTGCGGGAAAGCCGAAACAGTTATGAAGACCTGGCAACAACCCATACTCCAGGGAAAAAAACTTATTCGACGGGATTAAATCCATGATTTTTTCAGAAAATATATAAACCCCCGCGTTAACCCACGCGTTCTTTGAAGCGGCCTTTTCCCGGAACTCGGTTATCCTGCCCGACCTGTTCTTTTTTATATTTCCGAAATCGCCGGCCGAATCCTTCATTTTAGCCAGAGCTATTGTGGCGAGAGCCTTGGTTTTCAGATGGTATTCGAAAAATCGCTCGTAATCAATCGGGGCGAAAGAATCCCCGTTCATAACAAGGAACTCGCGGCTCCTGATAAATTTCCGCGCGTTTTTGACGGCCCCGCCCGTGCCGAGAGGCTTTTGTTCCCGGGAAAATTCCATCTCCATCCCCACATTTTTTTTCTGATAATATTTGTGTATTTTTTCCGCCATATAACCTGTGCAGACTATAACACGGCGAAAACCATTTTTTTTTAAATCCGCAATCAGAATATCTAAAAAAGGACGGCCGGATATATCCGCCAACGGTTTGGGCTTATTTTTTACAGCGCTCTTCAACCTTGTGCCCTTCCCTCCCGCGAGCACTAAGACATCCGCCTCACTTAAATTCATGCTTTGTTTCCTGATTATAAAATATGACCTGGCTGCCTGTCTGCTCAAACTTGAAAGGCACGATAAGGAATTTTTTCAGCTTGGCCTTTATAGCCTTATGTTTCTTCGCCTCGGCAAAGAGCAGCACAAAACCCCCGCCGCCGGCGCCGAGCAATTTCCCGCCTATGGCCCCGCATTTCCTTGCCTTCGCGTATATATCGTCAACCTGTTCGGTGGAAACGCACTTTGCCATACTTCTCTTGATTTTCCATGATTCATGCAGCAGCTTGCCGAAGGAGCTGATGGGCCTGCGCTCATCTCCGAGAATATCAACTCCTTCCAGCGCCAGCTGGTGCATGCGTTGTAATTCTCTTTTCTTATTTTTAATATTTTTAATAACCTCGCCGGCAATCGCTGAAGATGTCCTTGAGAAGCCGGTAAAAACCAGGAGCAAATGACTGTTTAGCAGTTCTTTTCTCTCTTTCGAGATAGTGAGAGGGGTAACGATAAAATCGCCATTTTTTTTAAACCGTATCAGGTTAAACCCTCCATAACTGGCCGCGATCTGATCCTGGCAGCCGACATTTTCTTTAATCATCTGCTGCTCTACATAAATTGCGGCTTTGGCCAATTGTTCTTCGGAAACCATCTGGTTTTTTAAGGCATATAACCCTTTGAGCAGACCGGCGGTAAAGGATGAACTCGAACCCAGACCTGTCCTAGCCGGTAAATCGGCGTCATAATGTATCTCAACGCCTTCATTGATTTTCATGAATTCCAGGCATCGTCTGACAGAAGAATGCTTAATATCATCTCTGTTTTTGACCCTTTCTATCAGTGACCAGACAATCCTTGACCTGTGTTCAAAAAAAGGCGGCAGATAACGGGCTGTGATGTAAATATATTTGTCTATCGTGGTTGAGAGCACCACCCCCTCATTTTTTTGGAACCAGGCGGGATAATCCGTCTCACCGCCCAAGAAAGATATTCTCAATGGTGTTCTTGATATGATCATAAATTCATCCCAAATGCTCCGCGTATTTTCTTTTAATTTTGTATTTAAGCATTTTTTGGATATGATGCACAACCTTCTGTCCGAATTTTTGCTCTATCATATTTAAATACGCGGGTTCGGAAAAATATTCAACAAAGGCCTTATCCCTGAATTCAAGCACCTCATGTGAAGTCAAATATTTCGTCGGCAGCGGCGTAGATTCATAAGAATACTGACCATATGCGGCCCAGCTCTCCGGAAGATGAACATTGCTCTTAACCGCCTCGTCGTACAAATTAGACCCCGGATAAGCCATGCACACATAGAAATTCACATATTCAAAATTAAACCGCTTCGCGGAATCCAGTGTCTGCCTCATTGTCAGCCTGTCATCATCCGGCAGGCCAAAAATAAAATTGCCGATCATATATATACCCGCGTCTTTAGTCATTTCAATTGTTGTTTTCAGTTTTTCCTGGTATACCCTCTTTGAAATACCTTCGCGCACTTTTGCACTCGCGGATTCAACTCCGTAAGCTATCCAGTTGATCCCGGCTCTCTTCATCTTTCTCAAAATCCGCTCATCCACGGTATCCAGGCGGGCATACACCCAGATATTCAGGCGATAATCCCTCTCAATGATTAGATCACATATGCGATCAACCCTGTCCTTTTTCAGCACAAACAGCTCATCCATGAATTTGATATTCCTGATGTTGTAATTCTTAACCAGCAAATCAATCTCTTCGATTACATTTTCAGGGCTTCTGTACCAAATACCAGGTTTGCCGTAAAAGGAATGATTGGGACAATAATCGCAGTTAAAAGGGCAGCCCAGACTTGTGTATATCACAGCATAAGGGCTTCTCTTGTCCAAATTCTGAAAACAGTGCCAATTGTGCGCCCTGTACTTCTCCATCGGCAGCAAATCCCAGGCGGCAAAAGGAAGCTCGTCAAGATTTTCAAGTTGAGGCGCCGGCGGCCTTGCTATCGTTTTCCCGTCCTTTTTAAACCATAACCCGGCGATAGCGCAATCAGCGGGATCTTTCCCCGATTGCAACACATCAAGCAGCGCCAGAAGGGGAGCAAATCCTGTACCCTGACAGATAAAATCCGCCTTTTCTTCATCAAGCGTTCTTTCCGGCAGAGCGGAGGGATGAAGGCCGCTTAAAACTGTTCTTGTCTCCGGGGCCTTATTTTTAAGCGTTGTAAGAAGCGCCCTCACTCCGGGCATTTTCGGCGTTGAAGAAGCCGAGGGATTAGTGCCCAGCACGACGATGTCTGTTAAAAGAGGCTTCCTCTCTATAATCCGTTCCGCCGTATATTCGGGAGACCAGCCCTCGGCGCATGCGTCAATGATCTCAACGGAATATCCTTTTTCGCGGATAAAAGCGGCCTTCAGGCCGCACCACAGCGGCGGTTCTATTCCCGCCAGATCAGACTCTAAGTCGCCGGAAGACCTTGCTCTGTTAGAGGGATTGACTAAAAGCAGATCAACTTGCGACATTTCAAATATTGGAAAATTGATTTCTTCTGATGACCTGATAACCTTTAATCAGTTCGCCTATGCCCTCGTCCAGGGATATTGATGCCTTGAAACCAGTTCTTTCTATTTTCTCATTGCTCACTATATAGTTCCTTTTATCAGGGTCCTCGCCGATCTCGGAGACGGAATAATAAAAATCAGGAACTTGTTTTTTTATGCTCCGGCATAGTTCCAATTTACTGAGATTCGCCTCACTCAGCCCGACATTGTAAGGTTCGTCTTTCATCTTTTCAAAATTGTCTATGGTGTGTATAAACGCTCCTGCCGCGTCTCTTATGTGCAGATAATTCCTCTTAAAATCCGCTTCAAAAAGTACCACAAACCTGTCATTCACGGCGCGATAGACAAAATCGTTGACCAGCAGATCAAGACGCATACGGGGGCTTATTCCGAATACTGTAGCCAATCTCAGGGTAACGCAATTCTTTGAATCCAGAAGCTCGTTTTCTATGTCAACTTTTAATTTGCCGTAGAGAGATACCGGGTTGAGAGCTGTTGTTTCCGTGCAGAAAATGCCCTCCTGCCCTATTCCATAGCCACTGTTTGTCGTGGGGAAAATAATCCTCTGGCCGGATGAACGATTTTTGATAATGAAGTGAACCGCATCAAAATTAACCGTTTTGGCGGCCACAGGATCCCTGGCGCATCCGGGAGCTCCCGTGATGCAGGCTAACGGAAGGATGATATCGGCTTTTTTTAACTGCGATGCGATCAGATCCTGATTCCTCGCGTCACCTCTGATAATTTGCAAATTTTTATTGAAACAGCAGTCGAGCAATGATGACTGTCCATAAAGAAAATTATCAATCACGGTAACCTCATAATCTTTTTGTAATAATGCGGGAACCAGCACGGAACCGATATAACCGGCGCCCCCTGTAACTAATATTTTTTCCATACTAATTTTTTAACCTCCTCCACAATTTCCTTCACCCCCGGATAAAAGGCGGATTCAAGCACATGGCTTGCCGGAGTCGGAATATCCGGCAGGGCCACCCGTTTTACCGGAGCCTTCAGGTAGGAGAATCCCTTCTCGGATATCATAGCCGCTATTTCCGCGCTGGCACCGGCGGTCTTCCAATCGCAGTCAGCGATGACAACGCGTCCGGTTTTTTTAATCGAATCAAGGATTATTTTCTCATCCAGCGGATTCAATGTCCTGGGATCTATCACCTCTATGTCTATATTCTCTTTAATCAGTTCTTCGGCGGCGCGCAGAGCCTCTATAACCATATAGGATATCGCTACGACCGTAGCGGCTTTTCCCTTTTTTCTGATAACGCCTTTTCCAAAAGGCAGTGAATATAGCCCTTCCGGGACAAAACCTTTATGCCTTAGCGCCCAACGGTGCTCTATAATCAAAACCGGATTTTCATCCAGCACAGCGCTGACAAGAAGGCCTTTCGCGTCATAGGGCGTTGAGGGCATCACAAGTTTTAAGCCCGGCACATGCATAAACAGGCCTTGCAGACTTTGCGAATGCTGGGCGGCGGAACCCCAGCCCCGACCTATGCACGCCCATATCACAAGCGGTACACTCACATTGCCGCCGAACATATAGCTCCATTTTGAGGCATGGTTCACTATCTGATTCATAGCCACCAGAAGAAAGTCAGGGCGGTTATGCATATAAATCGGCCTCATCCCCGCAATGGCGGAGCCAACAGCTATGCCTGTCATACCCTCTTCCGCTATCGGCGTATCGAACACCCTGTCTCTTCCGTATTTCTGATAGAGGCCCAGCGTCGTGCCAAACATACCAAAAGGGTCATCAACCCCCTGCCCCATGATAAATGCCCTTTTATCGCAGGACAGGATAGCGTCAAATGTTTCATGCAAAGCATCAATGTATGAAATATTTCTCGCGCCTTTTTTTGAACGATGCTCAAAACCCGGCTCATCTTTATCAATACTCTTTTTGTCCCAGTCAAAACTTGTTTTTTTCTTCATGCCAGTTCTTTGAAAAGATACTTCGTCAGATCAGCTTTATTAGGAAAAGGGCTCGCAAGAGCATAATCCACAGCAGCGGTAATTTCAGCGTCTATCTTCCGCTCGAGCCTTCTTTTTATTCCATCATTCAATATACCCCGCGCAAAAAGGCGCTTCTCGTAATTATGCAGAGGGCACCTTTTCATCCAGAGCTCCAACTCATTTCTGCCCCTGTAGCCTAGGTCAAGATCCGTGCCGACGGCCGAATGCCCGCACCAGCGGTAAGTCCTGAATTCTACAAAAGATGGCCCCTTTCCCCGGCGGGCATATTCAATCACCTGCCCCGATACACGGTAAACATCAAGGACATTATTCCCGTCCACCCTATATCCGGGAATCCCGCAACCGCAGAAACGCTGATATATATCATCCCTGTAATGGCGCTGACTCTGGGGAGAACAGACCGCATAAAAATTATTTTCACAGGCATATATCACCGGGAGTTTTTTTAAAACGGCAAAGTTGACGCTGTCATAAACGGCGCCTTCATCAACAGCGCCGTCACCCAGAAAAACCACCGAAACTTTTTTATTTTTTTGCATTTTAAAAGAAAGCGCCGCGCCCGTTGCCACAGGAACCGCCCCGGCTACTATTGAAGAAGAACCCATCAGACCGACTGACACATCCGCCAGATGCATGGAGCCGCCACGGCCTTTTGAGCAGCCCGTTTCTCTTCCATAAAGCTCGGCAAAAAAAGCCTTAAGATCTCCGCCTTTTGCGATGTAGTGCCCGTGACCCCGGTGATTGCTGTAAACATGGTCCGTTTTCTTGAGATGAGCACAAAGCCCAGCGGGAACCGCTTCCTGTCCCTTGCACAAATGAACGGGTGTTTTCATCTCATCTTTTGGATATTCCTCTTCTATCTTAAGTTGAACCTTTCTGATTTTAAGCATGGCCTCATAGAGACGCAACTGGCGGGAGGCCGGAATCAATTCAGATTTTTTATTTCGCGTAGCCTTTCTCATTTCCAGTAAAATATCTCTCTCAGAAACTGGACGAAATATGCGCCGCCCCAGCGTATCACCTGTAATTTTCTCTCTCCGCCGATCCGCGGAGGCTCATCTCCGGGGATCTCGCCCAGCCTCAGTTTTCTTTTGGCCGCTCTCACTGACAGAATAGGTTCCCAGCTTATATTTGTGCAAAACCATTTTTCCGGCGTATATGTTTCATCTTTATCTAGTGCAAGATCTTTGATTAATGATTTTTTATATGCCCTGAACATAACCATGGCGTCTGTGTATTCGGAACCGAAAAGGAGATTAATTGTGTTTGTAAAAAACCAATTACCAAAGGCGGTTATAAAATCATCGTCATAGCTTTTGGCGCCGTCCTTGTATCTGGAAACGATTACCATATCATAACCTTCTTCCATTTTTTTGATCAGTGGAGGAATCATCTCCGATACAGAATTGCCGTCGGGGCTGAAAGTTATGAGTATATCCCCCTCTATGAGGTCATATATCTCCATATAAGCATTTCTGAGACCCGGTTTACGCTGAATATGAACAAAATAGCCGCTTTTACGCGCGAACTCAATTGTGCCGTCGGTGGAACCCCCGTCAACAATTATGATCTGATCCACCCAATCCTTATTGATCTGCGGCATAATGACCCGCATGCCTTCCAACTCATTTAATGTCAGAATAACTAACGTGGTATTTAACTTATTCATTATAGCGCAGTTTATCAATTATGGAGCTTCTTCACAATTCCTCAGCTCTCCAAATCCTTAATATCAAAATATCTACTGGATGCGAAATATTTCTTTTTGGCCTTTTTGATCATAACCAGCACAAGAATTTTTCTGAACAGACGGGAACAAAACGGGATTCTCCCGAAAGTCATATTAAACAGGCGCAAAATAACGAGTTTGGCCGGGGTGTTCAGCATTCCATGGCCGTCCTCAGATAATCAATGGTGAGAGGCAGACAGAATCTGTCATCCATCCAGGCGGGATTCAGCACCGCGCCGTCGGAAAGGCCTCTGACATGGCTGTCTAGCACTCCGCTTTTGATCAAACCCAGGCCGAAAGGATATATATACTGCGTTTGACGGCTCATCTCAGCCCAGTCATAGCTCCCGTCGGGCCGCACTTTGCTTTCAATGAAAGAGGCGGCGCGGACAAGCGCATTATCCAATTCCGGCGATTGATTTTTTCGCGCGTACTGCGCCAAGTAGCTCACACATATTGACATGTAACCGACATCGTAAGAACCGTATTCCGGAAAAAAACCTTCTCCGCTTTGAGAAGCCAGTATTTTTTTAATTTTCTCTTCCGAAGCTATTTTATATTTTTCCAGTGATGTGATGAGGAAAATATTATAAAGTGCCAGGGCGGAAGCGGCCATCTGATTACCGACATCCTCATTATTGTTTTTGGCCAGCCAGTCGCCCGTTTTTATAAGTTTGCGCGACGGAAGAATATCTTTGTCCAGGAGTAAAACCGCTTCGGTGGCGGCGGCGGCGGAAAAAGCTGTGGCAATAAAGGAATTTTCGCGGGGATAAACTTCGTCAAAACTGCCGTTGCCCCGCTGAATTTTCAGCCAGAAAGACACAGCTTGAAGCGCCCAGTCCAGAACAGCCGGTTTGTTATAAAAGATATTTCCCATGAACTCTTTTTTATAAATCAGGGCCAGAAGAAGCGCGGCTTCCTGAAACCTGGCATTAGGGAAATCCGTTATCTTGTAATGCCAGTAATACCTGTCAAAACAGCCCGATGTGACAGAATACTTTTTCCTGTCGCCCAGGCCGAGAATTCTCGGTATCTGGCCAAGCGCTATTTCGCGATAGATTCCCGTGTCTTTTTCTGTGTTGTCTTTCGCCATTTTTTTCTCACTGCCGACATTAACATATCCCAAATCCAAACAGGGCAAATGCCCGCTAAAAATCGGACAAAGCCGCTTCGCCCTATTCTAACAATTTTCATGAAAATACGCTCGCGGCGGAAGCGCCCGGCTCCCGCTTCCGCTTTGAAAGTCCCGTATGCCGGAACCGGCAAGCCGCGGCTTTTACCGATACTCATTCTCGCAAACGCGCCGGCTTTTTTATTGTCAAGACCGTGCGCGTGCATCATCATGGCCTCTTCAGGAGATATTTCTTCAAGAAGCAGTTGCCCGGCACTCCGCATTTTTTCAATCAGAGAAAGCGCTTTTTTTGTCCTTACGACAATCACTGACTTGGACTGATATCCCCATGCGTCACCTACGGAAATATCCGCCAGCTCATTGGTCAGATCGATGCAGTAAAAGCATCTGTCCGGTGTATAAAGGAACGACAGATAATTAAAAGCGGACTTAGTCATTTTTTTTGTTCTTCCTGATATATCCTCGGCAGAAAAAAATCCGGGCCATGCCCCGGAGCGATATGCTATTTTTCTTACTCTTTGATCCATAGCGAATCTTTTCAAAATACTGCGCGTAGCCGCATGATAAAGGTTGTTGCCGCAATAAAGGCCTATTATAAAATTGATATTCTTCAACACTCCGCTTTGAACGGCCTTGCGTATTCCGTGACTCTGACAGGGCAGTGTGACAGCGGCATATTTCTTTTCTCCGTCCATAATCCTGAGCGCCGTGTCTGCCGGCGTCAGTACATATTTACTGCCGGCGGCATTGATTATCTCATCGGCAGTCTGGGCTATTTTAAAGACTGCTTTATCCGGTTCTTTCGCGGCGAAATCAACAATAGCTGCGGCATCAACAATACCGTCTTTCAAAAGAGAAAGCAGAAGGCCGCTCACCACGGAACCGCCGGCGGCGGATGGATACTCTTTCGCGGCGGAACCGACATATATCTTTTCAAAGTTTCCGAGGACAAATCCCGGCTTCCGGCCGAATATTTCATTATTCAAGGCATCGAAATCAACTTCCCCGCCCGGACACGTGTGATAACAAAGCGAACAATCCATACATTTTCCCGTTAAGACAGGAAGGCATTTACCATAAACATCGCCCATTTCTATACAATCTGCCGGACAGATTCCCGCGCATATACCGCAATGCGCGCACAGCCCTCTGTCTATTACATTTTTCCGCAGAGTTTGAAAATTGGCTTTCGTGATTTCAGTTCTCTCCTGTTTTGCGCCGCAACTCTCTTCTTATAGCGGCAGACTGGTCAGCTATAAGGCCGAAGAAAAAAAGAAAAACAGCGGTAAGAAGCGCGAGCACCGAGCCACCCTTCACGGCGCCGAAAACGATAAGCTGATGGATCACAAGTCCAGCGCCTAAGGCGAAAAACAGCATGGACACAGGCATGAAAATCCTCAGAGGATCAAAGAGCATTATGATCCGCATGATGAGAAGCACGAATTCAAAACCGTTTTTAAAAGGCTGGATCTTGCTCTTCCCCTGCTCTCTTTTCTTGATAGATTCCACATTTTCATAACCGACAAAATATCCTGTTTTCAGAAAAGAGAGTGTCAGCGTCGTGGGATATGAAAACCCGTTAGGCAAAAGATGAATAAATTCCATGGCAAGATCTCTTCTCACCGCCCGGAATCCCGAAGTCAGATCCGGGATTTTGTGCTGTGTCAGCGACTGGGCCACTCTTCTCAAAATAAAATTCCCCGCGGAACGGAACAGAGAAACATCAGATTTTGAAGTTCTTGCGGCAACGACCATATCAAAAACTTCCATTTTTTTTAGTATCTGAGGGATTATTTCCGGCGGATGCTGAAGATCAGCGTCAAGGAGAAGAATAATATCCCCCTTGGCTTTGCGCATGCCTGTTTTCACCGCCGCTCCGTTGCCCATCCTGTAGGGATGGCTGAGCACCTTGACGCCGGCGTCCGTGGCGATCTCGCGGGTGCGGTCGACGGAGCAGTCGTCCACAACTATGACTTCCCCATCCAGCTTCAGCGCGGCTATCCTTTGTAAAAGTTCGCCTATGCTGGCCCCTTCATTATATGCGGGTATGATAACAGAAACATCCATATTGTCCTCCTAATCTCCTCTAATCGCGAAATCCAGAACATTCGCCGCCGAAATTGAAAGCCGCCTCAGGTCGCCGGCACTTCTTATCCTCCATAACCATGAAAAAATATAAGACGGCCTCAAATAAAATTTCCTGTATGCCGTATAGAGCGCACGGGTCAGAGCCTCTTTTTTTAATTCCGTGAATTCCTCGTTAAAATAGCCCTGTGTGTGTAGTGTGGAAAAATTCACGCTGGAACCGTCCTCGTATCCGGGGTGCCGCGCGACGACCTGATCAAAAAGAGGCGTGCCCGGGTAAGGTGTGCATATACCGAAAGAAGCCGTCGTCGGTCTGATCTCCTTAGCAAACTCTATTGTCCGGTGAACCGTTGCCCGCGTCTCGCCCGGCATACCCAGCATAAAATGCGCGTGGGACTCTATGCCTGCCTGTCTCATCCACTTGAATGACTGGCGGGTTTTCTCAACGCTTATTCCCTTTTTAGATCTGTCAAGGATCTCCTGCACGCCGCTTTCAACTCCGATCTTGATCCAGCGGCATCCGGCCGCCTTCATGAGCTTGAGCAGTTTAAGGTCAAGGGTGCCGATCCTCGCGTTGCATATCCATTTCATTTTGATGTTCTTTCTTATGAGCAGCCGGCAGATATCGCGCACCCTTTTGCTGTTGAAGGTAAAAGTTTCGTCTCTGAAATAGACCTCCGCATAGGATTTTTTATAAAAATGCTCCATCTCCGCGACAACCCTCTCCGCACTCTGCGCTCTCCACACATTCCCGTAAAAAGAAGAGGCCGGACAAAAAACGCACTTCCCGGGACAGCCGCGGGATGTGATGAGAGGGATATAAGGATAGCGGCTGATGAGCGGATTAAAATAAACGATATCGGGGATAAATGAATCGTCAAGGAAAGGCATATCATCCAGATCCCCTATGTATTCACGCGGAGAATTGACAATTTTCCGGCCATTTTTTTTAAAGCCTATGCCGCTTATCTCATCCGTTGACCTGCCTTCTGACAGAGCCGAAACAATATCTCTCAACACGTAATCCGCCTCACCTCTTACGACAAAATCTATCTCATCCCTCTCAAGGCAGTAATTCGGCATAAAGGTGGGGTGCGAGCCGAAGACAATAGTCTTAATCGACGGATTTTCTTTTTTCAATAATCCGAGTACAGCCACATCCTCATTGAAACTCATGGATGATGTGTTGATTATGACAGCTCCATATTCCCGCGGATCAAAGCGGCTGCCGAACTTCATATCAATATAGTCCGTTTCAACGCCGCTTTCTTTCAGTATGGTGGCAATCAGCACGAGCCAGTAAGGAATAACCGTGCCGCCGCCTATTCTTTTTCCTTTGCACCAACAGCCGTAAATGACATCTCTGACGACATTTTTTGTAAATGCCGAACTCGGATTCAAAACCAGGGCTTTCATGCCGCGCTCCGATCTTTTTTCATGAACATCACTTTCAGCCCCGCGCGGGCTTTTCTGAAAAATTCCCCCGGCGTTCTTATGTTAAAAAGAATGCTCGCGATTCTCGCCGGCCTTAAATAAAATCCCTGATAGGCCTTCACCAGAAGTTCCTGCAGTTCCTCTCTCGTAAAATATTCGCCCCAGTGAGGCGGGACGAAATCATCCTCCGGATTTTCAGCGAATTCTCTCCAGCAGTCTTTTTTAATTATCCCCGATGCCAGCCCGTCTCTGTAAAGTTCGGTTCCCGGAAAAGGCGTGAAAATCGTCACATGCGCATAATCGGCCTTTACGCGTTTCATCAAACGGAAAGTCTCTTCCATATCCGCCATGGTTTCTCCCGGAAGGCCTATCATAAAATAGGTGAGAACCTTCATCCCTGTTTTACGCGTGAGCGCGCACACATCCCTCGCCTGTTGGGGCGTTATGCCCTTGTTGATGTTTTCCAGCACTCTCAGAGAGCCGGATTCTATTCCGTAATGCAGACCTATACATCCAGCCTCTTTCATCTTAACGAGGATTTCTTCGTTGACCGTATCCACCCTCGCGCGGCAGTCCCATCTGATATCCAGTTTTTTATTGATTATCAAATCACAGATGTCCGACACTCTTTTTTTTATAACCGTGAATGTGTCGTCGTAGAAAAGAAAATCCCTTATGCCCATTTTAACGCATTCTTCCAGTTCGGAAACGACATTTTCCGCGGAACGAAAGCGGAATTTTTTTCCCAGATGCGGCCTGAGGCAGAATTTACAGCCGTAGGGGCATCCGCGGCTCGTAAAGACCGTGGTAACAGGCGTGCGGCTGAAAATCAGCGACGAATATCTCTCAATCGGCGTCATAGTTCTATCAGGGTGCGGAAGAGCGTCCAGATCTTCAATCATCGGAGCGAGCGGCGTTTTCAGCACCTCGCCGTTGCTTTTTTTATAGACGAGCGACGGGACTTTGCTCAAATCCCCGCCATTCTCAAGAGCGTCAAGGAATTCTTTGAACACATATTCACCCTCACCGAGAATAAGAAAATCAATCTGCGGCAGGCGTATTGTCTCATCCGGATAAATAAAAACATGCGGGCCCCCGAGCACGCATTTAATATTTTTGTTCAGCTTTTTTACAATGGCGGCTGTTTTCAGGACATCCCTTATTGTGAAAGTCATGGCCGTTATGCCGGCGACATCCGGCGCGAAAGAGGCTATTTGTTTCTCCAGCTGAGAATAACTCATGCGCTCGGCCGGCGCGTCAATGACAGCGATTTCGTGCGAAGAATTTTTGCGCAGATATGCGGCGATATACAGAAGCCCCAGCGGCGGGCTGTAGCCCCTTTCGCTTTCTATGATTTCCGGATTGTTGCCGACAATCTCGTTTTCCGACGGCGGGTTTATGAGAAGCAGTTTCACTTACTCTTTATTCTGCTTTACCACATCCGCTATGAAGGCGAGAACAAAAATCTGCACGGACACACTCACGAGAACAGACACCGTCGCGTCCAGGATTTCCCCCATGCGCCATGACACCGCTAAAACCGCAACCGCCAGAAGCATAAAAAAAGCGCCCAGCGGCAGAAGCACCTTCAGCGGATTAAAATACAGCGTGTTTCTGATTATCAGCAGGAGCATGTCTCTGGTATCGGCAAAAGGCCGGAAGCTGGACTTCCCCGTTCTTTTAAGATAGGGAATTATTTCGTAATTGACCGTCATCCCGTTCGTCAGAAAAGCCGTTGTGATTGTAGTGGTGAAGGAAAAGCCGTCAGGAAAATAAGAGAAAAATTTCATGGCTTGAGTTTTTTTAAAAATTCTGAGCCCAGAATTCAGATCCGGTATTTTTTCTCCCGTCAGGAATCCGGCGAATTTGTTTATGACCCACTTGACCGGCTTTCTCAGCGGCGAAAGGTCTATGTTTTCTCTCTTGCCAACTAACATATCCTCCCCATTGTATTTTTCCAAAAGCGTCCGCAGGGCTTCCGGCGGATATGTCCCGTCGGCATCTATGATACATATTTTTGAGAATTCCGCATGGTGCAGCCCCTTTTTTATTGACGCGCCGTAACCGCTCTGCTTCACGGAATTTATAAGCCTGACCGAATCCGGAACAAGAGTTTCGCTGCCGTCGGTGGAAGCGTCGTTGATCACGATTATCTCGCTTTTCGGCACATCCGCAAGCAGTTCTCCAAGGGATTTAAGCAGGCCGGGGAGAGTCTCCCTTTCATTAAAAACCGGAATTATCAAAGAAATCTCATTTATCATATTAAGCTCCTAAACACTCTTCGCGGGGCATTCCCCCGCACGGTAATAATATAATTTTAAAGCCCCTGCTGTCCACCGCAGTAAGAAGGATCACCGTCAATAAAAACCCTGTGCCACAACTCCAGCATAAGGAGCGCCCAGAGACAGTAACCGTAATCGGCACGGCTTTCGGCGTGATCATCCACGAGCTTCGCCACATTGGCCATGTTGAAATAACCTCTCCGCGCGGCGCGATCCGAAAGAACGGTTTCTTTAAGATACGGGAGCCATTCCCCCCTGAACCATCCCGCCAGCGGAATGCCGAAACCCTGCTTGGGCCGGCGCGCTATATCATCGGGCAGGATATCTTTAAAAGCTTCCTTCAGTATGTATTTGCTTGACAGCCCCCTCAGTTTCCATGACGAAGGAAGAGACGCGGCGAATTCTATCACATTATAATCAAGAAACGGGCTTCGCGCCTCCAGCGAATTCGCCATGGACGCTATGTCCATCTTTACCAGGAGATCCTCGGGAAGATATGCCGTAAGATCTGCCCACAGGGCGCGGTCAATAATTCCCCCGGCGGGCGCGGAAGAGAATTTGTCTTCAAGATAGGAATAAGAATCATCGTCGGCGAATTTCCTCTTAAAGTCCTCCGAGTAAATAAAATTCTTGAGTTCTTTTGTAAACGCGGCGTGCCAGATAAGATTTCTGCGGGCAGGAGACTGCTTGAGCGGCTGAACAAATCTGTGAAGATACCTGACCAAACGCGCGGAATCGGCGGCTCTGACTCCTCTGGTTTTTTCGAGCAGATATTCCACCGCCCCGCCGGGAACAAGCTTAAATGGGATAGCGGCGATTTGAGAGATTTTCAGGGCTTTATATCTCAGATACCCGGCGAAATTCTCATCGCCGCCGTCACCGTTGAGCGCGACTTTGACATGTTCCGCCGTCATTTTTGAGACATAAAAGCTCGGAAGAGCCGAAGAATCAGCGTATGGCTGATCGTAATGCCACACAATCTTCGGCAGAATATCCATATAATCCGCTTTTACTATTAGTTCGTGATGCTCCGTATTAAAACGGCGGGCGGTTGAAGAGGCGGCCTCTGTTTCGGAAAATGCCTTGTCCTCAAAACCCACGGTGAAAGTTTTCACCGGTTTTGACGAAGCCGCGCTCATCAAAGCCGTTATTATTGTGGAGTCAATCCCGCCTGAAAGAAAAGCTCCCAGCGGCACATCGGAGATCATCCTTGATGTCACGGCCTCTTTAACAATAAGCCGCAGCTTCTCTTTGGCCTCCTCAAAATCAAGTTCTGTCTTCTTCGTGAAATCTATATCCCAGTATCTGTCTTCTCTCAAAGCGCCGTCCTTGTTGAGCGTCAGGAAAGAGGCCGGTTCAAGGCGTCGGACATTTTTCCATATTGTCATCGGTGAGGGGATATACTGATATGTCAGAAAATAATGCACGGCTTTTTCATTCACTTTTTTCTCAAAGCCCGGCGCCGCGAGAAAAGACTTCATCTCTGAGGAAAAATAAAAATCGCCTTTTATCCATGTGTAATAAAGAGGCTTTTTTCCTATCCTGTCCCGGGCGATGAATAGCCGCTCTTTTTTCGCGTCCCATATCGCGAACGCGAACATGCCGTTCATGCGCTTCAGGCAGTCCTCACCGTATTCCTCGTAAAGATGGACGATTGTCTCCGTGTCGGAGCGCGTATAAAATCTATGGCCTTTCTCCTCCAGTTCTTTCCGCTGGGAAAGGAAATTGTATATCTCCCCGTTACACACAACAACAACTGATTTGTCCTCATTGAATATCGGCTGGCTCCCTGTTTCAAGATCAATTATGCTCAGCCGCCTCATTGCCAGCCCCACCCCGGGAGACCCGCCGCGCGCGGCGCTGAAAAAACTACCTTCATCGTCCGGTCCGCGATGTGCCAGCAGCGAATTCATTTTTCTCAAAGTTTCCGCGTCAACCGCCTTCCCTTTAAAATTAACTATTCCGCAAATTCCGCACATGTTTATTTCCTTCTAAATCAACCCAATAAGAAACAAAGGTCTCTTCATCCCCGTAATTTCTGTTGAATGAGTCAGAATAATCTTTTTCTTTTCTTTCACTCCCTTAAACTGCCGGCGGCCTTTGCCTTTTCCTCCAATTTCAAACACAATATCATCTTCGGCGAGCAAATAATCGGGCGTCTTCGCTCCTCTCGAAGATTTAAGATAACAAATTTTCTTTCCAAGAGAAGCCATCGTTTCAACAAAAAATTCTTCCCTCAAAGCGCCAAGCGCTCTGTCAAAATTCTCATATATCAATCTGTAGGGCACGAACATAAGTATTTTGGGCTCTTTCATAACATTGCTTCCGCCCGGCATTACCCTTGAAAGAATAAACGCCCTTTCAAGCAACGACACATACTGCTCGGCTTTATACTTTGTTACGCCAAGATTTCTGGAAAGGGAACTGTAATTTATTCCGTCCACACTTGACCGCGCCACGAATTCAAGCAATCGCAAAATTGTTTCAATCTCCTGAAT
>Ga0210051_1001308_pt1 | contig 25004 bp, 28 predicted proteins | sample CryGey092014_all_FD_185464 | JGI IMG/M metagenome (GOLD analysis project Ga0210051, IMG submission 185464) | Groundwater microbial communities from aquifer - Crystal Geyser CG23_combo_of_CG06-09_8/20/14_all (SPAdes) (version 2) | ecosystem: Environmental > Aquatic > Deep subsurface > Groundwater...
AGATTCGGTTTTACTTTTATAGAACTCTTGATTGTGATTTCGGTAATTGCCATCCTTGCAGGAATAACGATTGCAATACTTAATCCAAAGGCACAAAGAGCCAAGGCGGAACAATCCAATGCGAAAGCACATTTGGCATCTATCTGTCAAGCAAAGGTGGGATGTCTCATCCAAGGTGTGGATGCCAATTGTGATACTCAAGTGGAGCTCGGACTTAATACTTGGACGGATGCCAATACTTCATACAATTATAGAGGTAATCCAAAAGCAACTTACACAAACGCGCCATATTCCTGTACCTATACTTGTGGGGCAACTACTGGAATAATTAGCTTTGCGGCACCGGTGGGTAACACTTGCTTTGTAAAGTAGCTTGCGATTATGAAAAAAGGAGGTTTTACTCTTATTGAACTTTTGGTGGTTGTTTCTTTGATCGGAATTTTGACGGGTGTTATTATTGCTATTTTAAATCCAAATAAATTTAAAGGTCAAGCAAGGGATGGGGTGCGCCTTAATGATATGGCTGTTATTAAAGGGGCCTTGGAGCAGTATTATGCGGAAAACAACAGCTATCCGGCAAGCAATTCTATTCCTTTTGGTTCTCCTTGGGGAACATATTTAAAATCCACTCCAACCGATCCTTTGGCCCCATCCCGGGTTTATTGCTATAGACAAGATGGCAATAATCAAAACTATTACCTGTGCGCTACTGTGGAAGATACCCGAAACGAAAAAAACGGGCGGGCGGGTTGCGGTACCTATTGCGTAACAAACCCTTTCTGAAAAAAGGGGTACTACCCGATAGGGTAGTACCCCATATGAAATTAGGTTATAATGGGTGATATGCCCTGCTCCACAAAAAAAACTTCTCTAGGATTTACCCTTGTGGAGCTTCTTGTTGTAATCGCTATTGTTACTTTACTTTTAGGCTCGTCGCTTGCCATTATTAACCCACCATTAATTTTTGCTAAGGCTCGCGATACTCAAAGAATTTCCGATTTATCTAATCTTTCCGCCGCTATCGACCATTACATTATAGATAATGGAATTCCCCCGGGAGCTAAAAATGTAATGCGTTTAAGCGACGCTTTGCCACAAGGGCAAGTAGGGCCTTTACAAAGCGCCAGTTCCGGTTGGATTGAGGGAAATTTAACAAAATACATTAGGAAATTATTTACAGATCCCACGAATTTGGGAGATCTTGTCTACCGTTACAAAAACGACGGAGTGGGTTTTGAATTGGATTGTGGGTTGGAGATTTTAACCCTCGAAATGCAAAAAGATACGGGGAACTCCACAGCAAGATATGAAGTGGGGACTAAGTTAGATTTGCTATGATCGGACCTAAGACCGCCTTTACCCTAGTGGAACTTTTGATTTCCTTAACAATTATTGCGATCTTAATGGGTACTTTAATCCCCACCCTTGGAAATTTTGGAAAAAAACAATCGGTTATTCAAGCGGTAGAAAATTTTAAAAGCGAGCTGGAAACTGTGCAGTCCAAATCCGTAAGCGGGATAACCGTAAGTGGCTTTTTTGTGCGCTGGGCATTAAAAATGGATTGTTCCGTTGCGGGTGGCGCCAAAAGTTACAGTTTGGGTTATTATAATGGGGGAAATTTTGTAAGTTCTCGTACCGAAACTTTGGGGGCAAATCTATCAATTGCTTGTACTGCCGGCGATATTATATTTGAAAGGATAACGGGAAAGGTCACGGGACTTGGCGCAGGACAAACAAGAAGTTTTGTTTTTAGCTCTACAGACATTACTGGTTTTTCCAAAACGGCGGTTTTGGGCGAAAGAGGACAGGTGACGATACAATGAAAAACTTCAAATTTCAAATTTCAAATTTTAAATTGAGGACAGGGCAGTCGCTGGTGGAGGTAGTGCTGGCGGTTGCGGTAGCAATTATCGTTATTGCTTCTTTGGTATCGCTTGCCGCGTTTGCTATGAGGATTTCCAGATCGTCTTTGCAAAGATCAATGGCGGAAAAACTGGCGTTGGGAGGTCTTGAGGCGGTAAGGATTACCAAAGACAAAAGTTCCGGAGGGTATAATTTTTTTAGTTCGGCAGGTAACTACTATATGGTAAAGGCTTCGGGATTGGAAACCTGTTCGGGGTTAACCTGCGATAGCACCAATTTAACGGTTTACTGCAACCAAACAGATTTTGGTCGTTATTTTGATACCATAAGCGCAGGAACAAACACCTTTTTTTGTCGGAAGATAAAAGTTTCAAGCGATCAAACTACAGTTTCGGGAGTACATTATAGGGATATTAAGGTAGAAGTTAGATGGAAAGAGGGATCGGGAGAAAGAGTTACCAATATTGCGACAAGAATCTTTAGATAACTAATATGATAAAGCGTGTTTTAGGATTCACATTGGTAGAACTTATGGTAGTTACCGCATTAATTGGGATCATTTCTGTTATAGGCGGTGATATTTTAATAACAGTTTTCCGCGCCTATGCAAAAGCTAAAATGATTTCCGAGATAGAGCGGGCTGGCAATTACGCGGTTTCCTTTATAAATACGGAAATGCGTGGAGGATCGGGAGTAGTTTTAAAAAGCGGGTCCTCTTGTTTCTTGGGGGCTTCGGAATGTTTAACTTATACTGATGCGACGGGGGTGTTGTCTGAGGTTGGTTTTTCAATAGGATCGTGCCCTGCTAAAAACGGAACACTATATGTTGTTAAAAGCGGGGCGATTAGCGAGATTACCAATTCAAATTTGACTAGTGGCGTAAGTGTCTCAAGGATTAATTCTCGGCCTATTTTTTCATTGTCTTCTGGTAGCGGAGTAACATATGTTGGAATGGTGGCACAGATTTTAGAACCCTGTCTCTCGCCGGTTATCGGTAATGCTCAGTTTGACACCATGGTAAAAATTAGAGGTTATTGAATCTTATTATTGTTTACTGCTAACATGTTCTTATGAGAAAAAGATCGGGTCAGGCTACTCTTGTTTTGGTAGTTACTGTAATGGTAGTAAGTCTTGCTGTTGGTGTGGCTTCGGCAAGAAGGGCCGTTTCCGGTATTAGAAGATCAACTTATTCTCAACAGGCCGATCAGGCGTATAGTTGCGCCGAAGCCGGCGCAGAACAGGGAATAAGCGAAACAACCAATAACGGAAGCTCTTCTATTGGGGGGCCTTATGGACCAACTAATCTTGACAGCGAGGGTGGAAATTCCATTTGTAGTTATACTTACACCATTTCCGACGCCAAAGAAAATGAAAATGGCGGTTGTACCTACTCCATGGATACAGAGGTGCAAAAAGACGATGTTTTTGAGGTAAATCTTAAGGGATACAACGGCAATTTTGCTATTTACTGGGGATCGTCTAACGATGCGTCTTTAGAAGTCACGCTTATTAAAGGATCAAGTCCGCCCTACGATGTGGAAAAAAGCGCTTTTTATTGCGATACGGCGCCTTCGCCTTCCGGGGGATTTGAAGCCGGAAACCAAAATTCCCCGCTTTCCGGATACCACTGCTATACGAACTCTTTTAATATAGGGGGAAACTACCAGATTGCAAGGATACGACCATTGTTTGAAAGCGCCAATATAAAGGCTTTTTTTAACGATTGTGGATCCGTCCCAGTTCAAGGATTTAAAATAATTTCGGAAGGGCTGGCCGGAGAGGCCAAAAGACGATTGCAGGTAAAAGTTACCAACCCTCAATTAAGTTCAATTTTTGATTTTGTAATGTTCTCCGGGGGAGACATAAGCAAGTAAGCGGAGCTTGTTACGCTTCCCTCCTTTGGAGGGAATATCTTAAGGAATATTTCTTTTAATCTTGTAATAAGAGAGGTTGTTATGAAAGTGGGTGAATAATATGAGCAAGCAAAAATTGGTTTTTGTAACGCTGTTTGTGGTTTTTACCGCAATGCTTGGTTACTACGCATACCTTACCTACGGTAGTGCTTTATTTGGCGGTAAGGGGGCAAGTACCAAAAAAGCTGAAAACTCTCCAAAGTCCTTTGAAAACCTCCCTGATTATCAGGCGGGAAATCCAAGAGTTAATCAAGTTCCGGAAAGTCTTAGGTCAAAGGGAACGGAGGCACAATTATCAGAGGTTACTATAACAACGGTAGCCAGTCCATTGGAGGTTACAATAAACAGTGGAGATATTGTGACATTTATCAATGCCGATACTGCCCAGCATCAAATTGTAGGAGCTGGCGATTTGTGGGGAAGTCAGTTACTCCAACCGGATGATAAATTTAGTCAGGAATTTGATGTTCCCGGAGTTTATCCTTATACCGACAAGGAAAGTACTACGGTAACAGGAAAAATCACCGTAAAATGACCTGCGTGGGTAATAAGGTAAAGCTGTATTCCAATGTTTGGCGGTGTTTTGTTTTTGCCGTCTCTGTTTTTGGCGCATTGTTTTCTGCTGTATTTGCCAGCGCGTCGGATACTACTCCTCCCTACTCCACTGTGGTTTTGGATCCCGCATCCCCGGAGGGTAATGGGGGATGGTACCTGCAAACTGTCATGGCGACGGTGTTTTCGCAAGACCTTGAGTCTGGTGTTAATGCAATACGATACCGCCTAAATAGCGGTAGCTTGGAAACAAAAAATTTTACAGTCGCGCCTAATCTTGTTTCTAATTATTCTTTTGAGGATACACTTACAGGAAGTTGGATAAAGACGGGAGGTTCATCTGGAGATATTGATACAGTAAGCGCGCAAGATGGTGCTAGGTCTATCTATTTGGAATCAGCGACGGGCCAGACGGGCTGTTGGGGAAATAATGTAAGGTATATCCCTGCGGATTCTTTGGATTCTTTTAGTGTTAGCGCTTTTGTAAAAGGGGTTAACATTTTCGGAACAGGCGCGTACCTTGATTTTTTTGCTCTTACTCCATCGGGGTCACAGTTTATTGGAAGATCGGAAATTTTAACTGGGTCATTTGACTGGAAGATCATCTCTTTGCACTTTGTTTCTCTTCCTGCGGATACCTATGGGGTTTATGTAAATCTTTGTCTAACAGGAACAGGGAGAGTTAATTTTGATTCCATTTTTCAGGCCTCGGTTGATAGCGGTTCGTTCGTTATTGTTCCTGTTCTTTCTAGCGGAGAAAATATACTAACTTATTTTGCAAGCGACGCCGTGGGAAATATAGAGCCTGCTAAAAGTGCTTTTATAAAAATAGACACAAGATCTCCCACGGGGTGGTCCAATTTTTCCACGGAGCAATCTGGTAACGATCACACTTTTATAAGTAGTATTGATGTTTTCGACCGAGAATCTGGGCTTAAGGAGGGGTCGGACAAGTTTCAGTATTCGGTAGATGGCGGCGCGTCGTGGGGATATTACCAGAATTTTGGAAGTTGCAACGGATCTTTCGTTAGTGGAGGTTGGATAGATTTAAATAGTAGTTTTATTAATGGTGAGAGATCCGCAACACTTACTACGCCCGAAGTTAACTACTGCAACAGTAATTGGAAAGTTTGCAAAACTGCAAGGTTTTATGTAGAGGATATTTCCGGAAGATCGTCTACAAAGGATATTTGTCTTTATGGCCCTTGGTTTAAAACCTCTAAATCGAATATCTTTGCAGAAGGCGCTATCTCTCAAAACGGTAGTCAGGGATCGGCAACGGCTTCATATTTTATTTTCGCCGGAGGATCAATATCAAATGTTTCGTCCGAAAACCTGACCATTGTCCCATACTATGAAGGGTCTTTTAATCTTAGATCATTCGAGGAACTTCTTTCTAGGGCTCCTAGCATTGCGACGGTTAAAGTATTTCCCTCTACAACAGGCGTGTTTTTATTTAGTGGAAATATGAGTGTTTCCTCGGGAACGGTGCCAAATGCCATAAAAAACTCCGTTTCGTTTCCAGTGTTGTTTATTGATGGAGATCTAACTATTAATTCCAATATTTCCTTAAATGATGGTGGAGGCATTGTTTTTATCGTCTCGGGAGATGTTGAGGTAGATAAATCGGTTTCTAATATTGATGCGTTTATTTATTCTTTTGGAAATTTTGATAGCTCCTATAACGGAAGTCAAAATTCTCCCACTTTGGTTATAAATGGCGGAGTTATTGCAGGTAGCTACGATTTATCGCGAGTAACAAGCTCGTCAAGCGGTTTTTTGGGAGAATACTTTGTATACGATCCAACATATTTAATAGCGTTTTCTTCCGTATTTGGCGAAAGAAAAACCGTATACAAGGAAATCTGAAGGTGCGATAATTTTTCTACTGCCATGAATAGAATAGGACTTGATATGGGTTCAAGCAAAGTAAAAGCTGTAGAAATTACGGAACAAGTGGGTTTGCCAAAGCTTGTTTCTTACGATATCTCAAATATCCCTCCGGTTTCTCTTTATTCCGAAAGTCCAGCAGACATGGCCGAGTTGTCGCACTTCCTTAAGGACTATCTTTTTTCCCCGAAATTTACCACGACCAATGTAGTCGTTTCTATTCCGGAGTCCCGCGTTTTTACAAAAATTGTGGAAATTCCCGATCTTTCGGGAAAAGAGTTATCCGAATCTATAAAGTGGGAAGCCCAGCAGTATTTTCCGGATTCTATTGATGATCTTTCTATCCACTATCAAACGCTCCCCCGTTCGGAGGCGGATAAAGATACGATAAAAAATAAAAAGGAAGTACTGCTTGTTGCAGTTTCTAAAAGCATGATCGCCAAGTATGCGGATCTGTTTGAACAGATTGGGGTTAATATTTGCGGTATGGAGCCGGAGTCTATGTCAGTTTGTCGCGCTGTGCAAAATGTGGGAAATGTTCCGGTGTCGCTAGCGATAAATATTGGTTCAGACTCATCAGATATTGTAATAATCGAAAACGATGTTATAAGATTTACCAGAACTGTATCAACGGGAACATCGGCCTTATTTCGCGCTATATCTCAGGGAATTGACCTAGACGAAAAGAAAGCCGAAAGCTATCTTGCAAGTTATGGTTTAGATCCATCAAAGCTTGAGGGAAAAATTGCCAAAGCGGTTAGTCCGGTTTTTGATATTGTATTAAGTGAGGTAAAGAGATCAATTGCTTTTTTTGAATCGCGGAAAGGTGGGGAAAAAGTGGGAAGAATTGTTCTTTGTGGAGGTGGCGCCATTATTCCGGGTTCCTTATCCTATATAACGGAGCAAATTGGTATAGAGGCGGAGATGGCTAATCCGTGGAGGCATTTGGATATGGGGAATTTTTTACCAAAAAAAGACGACTTGGATATTTTAGGACCTTTATTTGTTACAGCGGTGGGTTTGGCTTTAAAGTCGGCCTAATGTTATCATTTAATCATGGGAAGTGAAATAAATCTTGTCCCGGAAAGTTTAGTAAGAAAGAAAGGACAACGAAAAAACCTAAAGATATTTATTGCGGGAAGTGCTGGAGCTTTCGCTCTTTGTTTTGTTGGGTTTCTAGCTTTTTTTTTGTTAGCAAGATCCTCCGAATTGGAGGTAAATTTGGTTAAGGCGGAAGTGGAAAAAAAGAATACTTCCATAGAAAAACTTAAAACAACTCAAGATAAAGAAACCGACCTTATTTTAAGAGTCGCAGAAATAAGCCGTACTACAGCAGGGCGGAAAAGAGAATCCATTTTTATTAGTGATCTTTTAAAAATCGTTCCTTTTGGTATAACCATTAACAAGGCCACTATTGATGAAACGGATAAAGCCATCGTTGGTGGAACGGCGGTGTCTTATGGGACTTTAGCCGACTTTTTGTCAGCGGTTGTTTTAAGTGCCAAAAACACCGGTTCGATTTTTAGCGATGCCGCATTAACTGAAGTTTCTCTAAAAAAAGATACGGGATTAATTACATTTTCTTTGGAAGTCTTTTTAAAGCCGGGCGTGCTACTTCCAAAAAAAGTTTTGGATAACTAACATGCAACTTGAAAAAAACATTTTAATTGGATCAGTGCTGGCTTTATTTTCCGTTCTGTTTTTATCAGGAGGGATTTTTTTTGGACAAAAGTATTTTAAACTCCAAAGTACAGGATCCAATCTTGATGCTGAAGTTATGAAGCTAACGGATACGGAAAACAGATTGCTTGAGGTAAATCCACAAACAAAAAAAATTGATGAAAACCTTACAACGGCCCTTACAAGTTTTCCATCCGATCCCAGCGTTCCTTTTTTTATGACACAACTTGAAATTGCGGCAAAGGAGGCGGGTCTAGATGTGGAAAGGCTTTCTTTTATTAAGGCAGAGTCGCAAAACAAAAGCGAGTCTGTTGCAAAAAAACCTACTTCGGTGCCAGTAGCGCCCGGATCTGCTGTTAGTGAAACTGTAGTTTCCGAATCCACCCCATCGGCAAGTGTTTACGAAGTTGCGGTTAATGGTGTTTTTAAGGGTAGTTTAGTAAGTTTAGAGAAATTTCTAAAAGCCATCGAGACAGCGCGGAGGATCACTGCCGTGAAAAATATTAAAATTGATGAGGAAAAGTCTTCAACCGGAGAAAGTATTGGTTTTACGATAAGTATCTCATTTGTTTCCTACTATATGCCAAAAGCTGTGATAGCTGGTGGGGATCAAAAGCCTGCAATGAGTTCGGAATTTAATGCGACCATTAATGAAATTTCTGCGTACCGTTATTACGGATTAAGCAGTATTTACGCACCAGTTCCTGCTACTTCCTCGCCCACAACGACTAGTCCTTAGTTGTGATGGGGGTCCCTCTTCCATTTTTCTATCTCGCCGTGATTTCCCGATACCAAGACCAAAGGGACTTTTTGTCCTTGGAATATTTGAGGTCTTGTAAATTGAGGGTGTTCTAGGTAATCATCTTCCGAAAAGCTTTCGTTTTTTATTGATTCTTCTTTTCCAACAACGCCGGGAATTAGTCTTGAAGTTGTTTCTATAAAAACCATCGCAGGAGTATCCCCTCCCATTAAAATGTAGTTACCTATAGAAAGTTCGGTGGCTTTTGTAAGAGTAATTATCCTCTCGTCAAACCCCTCATACCGAGGGCAAATTAGAACCACCTCACTTAACGCAGAATATTCTCTTACTGACTTTTGATCCAACAACTTTCCCTTTGGTGAAAAGATTATGGTGGGAACATCTTTACCTTTCTTTATGGAGTTTATCGCAAGACATATTGGTTCTGCCATAAGGACCATTCCAGCGCCCCCACCATACGGAGGAGCATCTATGGTTTTACGGGAGTCCTTTGCAAAATCTCTTAAATTGTAAATTCTTACGGATATTCTGTCGGAGTCTACGGCCCTTTTAATTAAGGATGAGTTTAAGAAGGAATGATATATGTCTGGGAATATCGTGATGATGTGGTAGATCACCTATCTTTTTCAACAATTCTTATATCAATAAATTTATTTTCCCTTGGGGATAATATTCTTAAAATGCTTCTTAGCGATCTTATTACAGAACCCTTTCTCCCAATGATAATCGGAATATCTTCCTTAAGCGCGTCAACCTCTACAATTATCGAATTTGGGTTTGGGGAAGATAATGATATTTTTACCTCGTCCCTGTCCGAAACAATGCTCTTAATAAGAAAGCCTGCGAGTAGTTTAATTTTCTCCATTTTTACTCTCTGTTAACTCCGCTTCCTCTTTTACGCCTTCTTCTTTGACAGTATCCTGATCATTTTTTCCCTTATCTTCTTTATCTTTAGGAGAGTATTTCTTATATTTATATTTTCCTTCAACAAGTAAAACTACACTTTCGGTTGGAACGGCTCCCTTTTTAATCCATTCTTGATAAAGTTTTTTATCAATTTTGGTTTCATGTTTCCTATTCTCTTTGGGGACAAGATAACCAATACCTTGGACAACGGACCCTGTAAGTTTTGACTTCGATTCCTGCACAACAACCCTGTAAGTTGGGGCGTTTCTTTTTCCAGTCCTAACAAGTTTTATTTTTAACATAGCGGACAAGATTCTATCATTTGTTTTTAAGGCCCTCAAGGGCTTTCTGTGCCGCCTGTTCTTCGGCCCTTTGCTTGCTTGGACCCCTTCCTTCGGCCAATATCCTATCCCCCAAGAAAGCGCCAGCGGTAAAAACCTTGTCATGGTCAGGTCCTGTTTCATTTATTACCTTATAAATGGGAGTAATACCAAATTTTTCTTGCGTAACTTCCTGAAGCGTGGATTTTGGGTCCTTATATTTTTCTTCCTTTACTATAGCGTCTATTTTATAAAAAAGCTCTTTATGCAAAAATTTTTCGCAAACCTCCATGCCAAATTCCATATACAACGCTCCAAGCAATGCCTCAAAGGTGTTAGCCATAATATAAGGTCTGGTTCTACCTCCTGTGGCTTCCTCTCCTTTTGACATAAAAAGGTAATTTCCAAGTTCAAGTCTTAGCGCCTCGCGGGATAGAGAGTTAGTATTTACTGTAGCGGCGCGGTAGCTGGTTAGGGTTCCTTCAGGATCCGATTTATATTTTCCATAAAGAAATTCTGAGGTTAAAAATTGCAAAACGGAATCACCAAGAAATTCAAGGCGTTCATTGGACTCTATGCCCTCTTCTTTGGATTCGTTAAGATAGGAGCGATGGGTAAATGCCATTTCCAGCAGTTTTCTATTGGTAAATTTTAGATTTAGATTTTTCTCCAGATTTTCAAAATTCATGTGAGTCTAAATAAAGCCGGCCTCCTCGATTAAAATTGCCAAATCTGCTACAGTCCGGATTTTTTTGGCATCTTCGGTATCTATTTCTATTTCAAATGTGTCTTCGGCAAGCGAAATTATTTCGGCAAGTTCCAGATCGCTAATATTTAAATCGTCTTCAAAATCGTTATCTGGGGAGATATCTCCAATATAAATTCCTGTTTGTGAAGATATTATTCCGTATAATTTTGGAAGGATTTCTTTGTTCATAGTAAGTATCTACCCCAAATTTAGCAATTTGGCTATTGATCCAAGAACCCCGTTAACAAATTTTCCGCTCCCGTCCCCGCCAAATTCTTTAGCCAGAAGTACTGCTTCATCGACGGCAACTTTAAGCGGAGAATTTTTAGCTATCATTACTTCAAATAAAGCAATCCTTGTTGCAATAAGATCCACTTTGGCCATTTGTTCCACAGGATACTCCCTAGCGACATATCCCACAAACCCATCTAATGTGTCGATATTTTCTGTTACTCCTTTAATAAGAAATTTAGCAAGATCTATATCATAATCCTTTGCTTTGATTACCGATTCGGCGTATTGTTGACATTCATCAAGGTTCTGCGACAAAAACCCCCACGAAAACAAAGTAGCAAGTGCCACTCTTCTAGCAATATGTCTTGGATCGTCCGTAAAAACAGATTTCTTTGTAGACATTTTTACCTGTTATATGTTCCACAATTTTCGCAAGTCGTGTGAGGCCTTGTTTGCTTTTTGCATTTTAAGCAGGGCTTAGTTTGCAAAACAGCTACTTTTAAGTTGACCCTGCGGTGCTTGCGCCTTGTGTTTGATATTCTCCTTTTTGGAGTTGCGGCCATAGAAGCTAAATTAGCCTTTATTAAGTCTACTTGTCAAGGGTATAGTAGTCGATAACCGTTTTTCCAAAATTTCTAGATTTTAATTTGGTAAATAAATTAATGCTATCGGTGAGATTTTGGTTTATCCCGTGAGGAAAAACCACGACGCAATTTTTTTTAGCTATTTCATAAAGTGTTTTTAGGATGTGTGTAACGGGATTATCATACGGAGGATCTAAGAAAATTAGGGTGTATTTTTTGTTGGTGTTTCCAATAAACTTTACGGCGTCGCTTTTTATTGCTTCTGCGCTCCTTTCAAATCCCGCATTTTTAATATTTGTTGTAATATGTTCTATTGCCTCTGGATTGGAATCCACAAAGTCGCAGGTTGCGGCTTCTCGGCTTAACGCCTCAAGTCCCAAAATACCGCTTCCCGCGAAAAGATCTAAACAGTTTTTATTTTTTACGGTATTCCCTAAAGTTGAAAATATTGATTGAATAACGATACTCTTTACGGGTTTAGCGCTTTCTGGGACCAATATTTTTTTTCCTTTAGCGGTGCCTGAGATAATATTCATGATAGTTACAAACATTAATTTCCAGCGATTGTATCTGGAGATAGCTTATTTAGCAAATCAAACGAATTGGGAAATTTATCGGGGTTTTCCACTAAATACTTGGCGTCTTGGTAAGTCTTTTCAAGAAGTTCCAAATTGCTAAAGTCGGCAAATCTAAACCGCAATTTTCCGCTCTGTTTTATTCCATAAAGCTCTCCGGGACCGCGGTGTTCCAGATCTTTTTCGGCAAGTATTAGTCCGTTTGCAGTTTGCTCCATTATCTTAAGGCGGTTGCTGTTTAGGCCTTCTTTTGAAGGAAACAAGAAGCAGTAAGCTTGTTTTCCCCTTCTTCCTACTCGGCCTCTAAGTTGGTGAAGGCTTGCAAGCCCAAATCGTTCGGCCCCTTCAATAACTATTATGTTGGCATTTGGGATATCCATTCCAACTTCAACAACAGGCGTTGCAACAAGAATTTTTGTTATTCCCTCGCGGAAATCGTTTATTATTTTTTCTTTTTCCTTTGACTTTAAACGCCCATGTAATAATCCAATGCTAATGTCGTTAAACCATTGAGAGTGGAGGAGCTCAAAGTGACTTACCGCGGATTTTATAGTTTTTAATGTTTCGATTTGCGAGTCTTCTATAAATGGGCAAACTACAAAAACTTGGCAATTTTCGTTAATTATTTTTTTCTTAATCCATCGGTACCCATCTGCTCTTTTATTTTCTGATACAACGAATGTTTTTACCGGTAAGCGTCCTTGCGGCATCTCGTCAATGTTAGAAATATCAAGATCACCAAACAAGGTTAAGCAAAGGCTTCTGGGAATTGGTGTTGCGGTCATCGTAATCATATGCGGAGTATGTGTTGCTTGCACCTTGGAAAGGATTTTAGACCTTTGTTCCACCCCAAATTTGTGTTGTTCGTCCACGACGATTAAACCGATATCCCCTAACGATTTTTTACTATACAAAAGAGCGTGTGTTCCGACCAATATTTTTTTTCCTGCAACCAATGTCGTCTTTTTGGAACCTGTAACAAGTTCAATCGGGATATATTTATCTATCTGATGCATGGTATCGCAAATAGTTTGGAAGTGCTGAAAAGCTAAGACTTCTGTTGGCGCCATAAGGATACTACCGGCGCCGCTTTTAAAAGCGGCATACATGGCAAGGGCCGCGACAACGGTTTTTCCGCTTCCCACATCTCCTTGGATAAGGCGGTTTGCCGGAACATTTTTTGAGATGTCTGTTAACAATTCATGACAAACCCTTATTTGAGCTTTGGTTAGTTGAAAAGGAAGATGGGACATAAAGTCCAAAAGTTCGTTCCCGTTAAGGGAAATTTTTTTAGCTACTCCCCTACTCTGCCACTTGCTCCTTCGTACTAAACCAATAAGTTGTGTGGTAAATAATTCCTCGTAAGAAAATCTCTCGATGGTTTTAGAAATATCGGTGGGACTAGCTGGAAAATGAATCTGTCTTAATGATTTGTCGATGTTGTTAAAGCGATACCTGTTAAGAAATTCCAAAGGGATTATCTCGAGGTCGTTAAACATTTCACAAGAGAGAAGATTGTAAATTTTCCGTCTTAGCCACTTGGAGGTAAGTTTTGCTGTTTCGGGATAAACTGGAACTAGGCGGCTCGTGCTTACCGGATCAATCTCCGGGTTTACAATCTCATATTCGGGGGAGATAAAAACAAGTTTCCCGTCGGAGGAATCCACCTTTCCCGCGATGTTAATTGTCATTTGTGGCTTTAGTGTTCTTGTTAAGAAATGTTGGTTAAAAAAAACGCAATTTATAATCCCCGTGTCGTCGTGTAGTTCCAATTTTGTAAGTTGTTTGTTGCTTTTTAAGTAAATATTTTTTATTTGTGCGATCCCTCCTGTAATTGTGACTATTTCCCCAAGCATCAGCTGGTTAATTTTTTTATGGATAGAATAGTCTTCGTAGCGGAACGGAAAATGGTAAAGAAGATCGTGGACAGAATGTATTTCAAGTTTTTTAAGAAGTTTTTGGTAGCGGGGACCGATTAAAGGAAGTGTTGCTACGGACGAAAAGAAATCCATAAAGGTTTATATAAGATACGGTACTATCGCGGTAGCGATTATCGCGATTGTTGCTATTACCGTAATTATCTCCCAGAATTTCTTGTGTTTTCTAAAGAATTTCATATAATTTTCAACCCTTCATGAGGACCGCGCCCTCTAACGGGATCTTTACCTAGTAACGCTAAAGCTTTTTACTTCGTTATAAAGATTTCTTGCGTGACGGTCTTTTTCAAAATACTCCCGTACCGGTTTAATAAGGGTTTCAAGTCCAGCCGACACACCTAGTTTAAGATCATTTGGGTGCAGGGTTCCATCACCGTAATCAATTTTTAATTTATTAATATCATCATATTCCACATAGCCGCCGTGCTCTGGGTCGCGGTAAATTTTTAAATTTCCAAGTTCTGGAATTATTATAAGCCTCGCGTATTCAAAAATTGGATTCCCCTCCGTAATCTTTGGTGGGCAAAATGCAGTTTTGATCCTTGCGTCTATTTCCTCCTTTGAATCATGCATATAAATGGCGCTAGTAGGATCACTTTTTGACATCTTTGAAGCGATCATGGTAGCTTCGGGATTGTCGAGTTCCTTTATCCCCTTAAGTCCAAGTAGCATTGGGTGGTGTACAGCGACCGGTTTTTTCCAGCCATTTTTATCGGCCACCTCGCGAGCCAGCATATTAGCGCGCCTTTGATCCATACCAAGCTGACAAATATCAACATCGAGCTCAAATATGTCGGAGACTTGTAAAGATGGGTAAAATAGTTGGGCCGTAGTTAACGAATCTTTTTCACTACGCCCCGCAATGGTTAAAGATTTTAGAGTTCTTTGGAGGGTTAGGGATTTTGCAACAGTAAGGACTCTGTCCCAGTAGTCAATCGAATCCATAAGCTTGCTCGCCCAAACAATTTCAATTTTAGATGTGTCTATTCCGGAGGCTTTCCAAATTTCAACAAAGTACTCCCCTACTCTTTTAATTTTTTCCATGTCCCCACCCATTTTGTTATTTATAAAGGCAAAATAATCGGCAAGATAAAGTTTAAGATGTATATTGCACGAGAGAAGTTTCTTGATATTTATGGCGCGCAGCAGTCCAAAATGAATTGGAGCAATCCCCGAAGGTTCAAACCCATCATAGGCTACAGGATGTTCATTGGTTTCAAAAAGATGAAGTAACTCTTCTTCTGTAACTATCTCCTCGGCAAAGCTTTTTATGATATCTACTTTTTCTTGTGGAGTCATACTGTTTTACATTTTATCAAAAAATTTGATAATATTCTACTATTACGATGAGGGGAAGGTTGCGGATCTTGTGCCGCGAGCAACACCTCTTTTTTATTCTACTTGACTTTTTACCAAAAATATTATACAAATAACCCAATCATCATGAGAGGACTAGCAAAGGGTTTTGTCCCGCGTGAATGCCTCTCATTTTCTTTTTAATTTTCTTCACACAAAAATATTACCACAAAATTTCAAAATAACTGCTTGGGGAACGGGAGATTTTAAGTCAGTTAAGACTTTCTCCCGTTCCCCAACACTATTCTCCTACTATCAAAGGAAACCAGTGCTTAATTCTCGTATCACAGGCTCGTAAGGCAGCTCCAGCGTCAATTCGGCCGTGACCGAAGTACCAGTCCGGACCGAGGGTGCCAAGATCAGTTTCTGTATTCTCGATCAAAGTACGCACATCGGCAACTTTAAACTCTGGTCGGATTGACCAAATTAGCGTCGCTAATCCAGTAACATCTGGAGCGGCCATAGACGACCCGCTCATAAAGGTATATGACTCAGGACCATCTTTTTTCGGATTAATATGCAAAAAGTGTGGATTTTCAGTCTATTTTTTCTTCCAATCTTTCCTCTTTTGATTGGTTAAATATACATACCAAAACATAGCGTAGATTTTATGCTTTCTGGTTAGTCCTCTGTGCATATTTAATTTCTGTTTAAGATGGGAGAATTCTGATTCCAAACCGTTGGTGTCTTTATCAAGGTTTTGGTAATCGAGGTAAAGGAAAAGGTTGTTTCCAGACGCCGTTAAAACGCGGTAGGCAGATCTTAAATTCCTATGGGTATACCACCATATCCCGCCCTCTTTATTTTCTTTATTTGATTCTTGGATTTGCGTGGCATAAGTTCTTTCTTTTATTAGATACTCGTAACGATCTTTCCATCCAGCAACCCGCAGGATCCAAATTTTAGTCTCCTGTTTTGTTTTAATACAAAATGGGCAAATTGGAGAGTTTTTTTGTGCTCATAATTGGGAGATTCTAAATTGTACATTTTAGAAATCAAGGGCTTTGGGGCGTTATCAAAAGAAGAACACCTCATTAAATCCACACTTTTTGCATATTAACCCCCTTTTTTCCACCATGTACTCCACACTGTCTCGCCAGGAGCTGAAATATCTACCCACTCTCCCCAATTGGATAGTCCCCAAAAATTGTCTTTGGGGTTGGTTGCAGATACAGCCATGGTTTGGTCATACCATGCTGGATACATGGGCGTGTTGGAGGCTTCGTTTCCCACAGCGGCTACTACCAACACATCGTGCGTGGCGGCGAAGTTTAAAGCATCTTCTAGTAGCACAAGGGATTTTTCGCGGCTCGCCAAACTCATGTTAATAACCTTCGCGCCACGGTTTACCGCGAAGACAATGCCTTCGTTAATCTGATCCAAGGCCCCAAAGTTTTCTGAATCTAGCACCTTGATTGGCATAATGATGGCGTTTGGAGCAATGCCGACGCTTCCAACGCCGTTATTTATGCCCATTCCGACAATTCCTGCAACATGGGTTCCGTGTCCGTTATCGTCGCGGGCCTCGGTGGAGTTATTTACAAAGTTGTACCCTTGTACAACACGACCCGAAAATTCAGGGTGATTTAGCGACAGACCGCTATCGAGTATCGCTACTACTACCCCACCGCCTGTGGAAACATCCCAAGCGTCTGGTGCGTGTATCTTTTGTGGGGCATAAACCCCCCTGACCCAGATTTCCGTAATCGGGGTCGGTGGGTGTTGTGGCACCCCGTGCTATGCCGATTCGTTTAGCATAAATTACTGTATCCAGTGTATTCAACTGGTCAATAATTAGATCCTCTTTTCCTTGTGGCGTTTTTAGTACAAACGCATCTATGCTGGGGATAACTTTGATAACCGTAAGGTTATACCCCGCTAGGATGGAGAAGATAGTCGTTTGTTGTATTTTTTTTGAAAAGCTGACCACAATCCGATCCGTGACGATCGTCTTTCCGGTGACAATTGGGGGAGTTAGTAGAACGGAAAACAATACTATGATTATCAAAAGAAACGTTGCGCATTATTTTTCTCTCCTTAAGGGGGTTACGGATGCTGTGGTTAGCATTTTAACATTTTTAATCCGGTTTTTACCCGCAAAGAATGTGATAAAATGATTAAAGATGATTAAAGATTTTACATTTTTAAACTTCCTAAAACCAAAATTAATGGGAAATAAAAAGCAAAAAGGATTTTTGCCAAAAGTACTTCCTGTCGTTACCGCACTAACCACTTTACTTCTGGTCGGATCGGTTGCGGTACTTTTTTTGTTTACTTATTTAAGTCGCGATCTTCCTTCACCTACTCAACTTACCGAAAGACCAATGGAAATTTCCACAAAAATTTATGATAGAAACGGAGAGCTTTTATACGATGTTTATGCCAATAAAAACCGCACTTTGATAACGCTTGATCAGGTCTCTTCGTATTTAATTGACGCTACAATAGCGACAGAAGACGCGGATTTTTATATTCATCATGGGTTTGATGTTTTAGGCTATGTTAGGGCGATAAGAAATATTATCTTAAGGCAAGGTTTGCAAGGAGCGTCAACTTTAACCCAACAACTTGCTAAAAACGCGCTTTTAACATCGGAAAGAACCATTAAACGGAAAATTAAAGAACTTGTCTTAACTTTGCAGATAGAACGGCGATATTCAAAAGATCAAATTCTAACAATGTACTTTAACGAAGCGCCATACGGTAGCACTGCTTGGGGAGTAGAGGCCGCAAGCCAACTGTTTTTTGGAAAAAAGGCCAAAGATCTAACTCTTCCGGAATCGGCGCTTATTGCAGGGCTTCCTCAAAGCCCCACAAATTATTCTCCCATAACAAATCCCGACGCGGCAAAAAAAAGACAGCAATATGTTTTAAAGCTGATGCATGAAAAGGGTTGGGTGGATAAAAGCGGTACCAGAAAATATCTTTCTAATGAGGATTATGATAAAGCCTTATCTGAGGAACTTAAATTTTCGTCGGGCTTAAGTCTTTTAAAAGCGCCGCATTTTGTAATGTATGTTAGGCAACGCCTTATGGATACTTTTGGAGTTAACCTTGTAGAGTCGGGGGGTCTCAAGGTTAAAACCACTCTGGACTACAAGATACAAGAAAAAGCACAAAAAATTCTTACCGATGAGGTGGCAAAGGAGGCTTATTTAAAAGTAGGTAATGCTTCCCTTGTTGTTTTAAATTCCAAAACCGGAGAAATTTTATCAATGGTCGGATCAAAAGATTTTTTTAACAGCACCGATGACGGTCAGGTAAATGTTTCTACATCGCCTCGTCAGCCCGGATCATCAATAAAGCCGATAACTTACGCTACCGCGTTAAAAATGGGTTACACCGCAAGTTATCCTTTGTTAGATGTACAAACAAATTTTAAGTCGGGAGACGAGGAGAAAGATTACATCCCAAAAAATTACGATGGTAAATTCCGTGGTCCTATTCAAATGCGGTATGCCCTAGCTCAATCGGTCAACATTCCGGCTGTTAAGATGTTAAAACTTGTTGGTATTTCAAATATGGTAAAAACTGCAAACGATATGGGAATTTCTACCTTAACCTACGATCCTAAGTATTATGGATTGGCGCTAACCTTAGGAGGTGGGGAGGTAAAACTTTTGGAGTTGACCGGCGCGTATACCGTTTTTGCCAATGAAGGCACTTACAATTACCCCTACGGAATTGAGTCCGTAGAAGATCAAAAAGGAAACATCCTATTTAGTCATAAATCCCATCCAGAATTGGCACTAGATAAGGGAACGGCTTTTATTATTTCCAACATTCTGGCTGACAGCGATGCTCGCGCGCCGATTTTTGGATATGGATCCTATTTAAATATCCCTAAGCATACGGTGGCCGTAAAGACAGGGACTACCGATGACAAAAAAGATAACTGGGCGGTAGGTTTTACCCCTACTTATTCACTTGGAGTTTGGGCTGGAAATAATGATGGAGCCCCAATGGATCCTACTTTGGCCTCCGGAGTTACTGGGGCGGCTCCTATTTGGAATTTGGTAATGAAAGAACTACTGCAAGATAAAGAAGACGAAAAATTTGTGCAACCTGATAATGTAATTAAATGGACAACAGGAAAACTTACAGGATATAAGCCCTACGAGAAGATTGAGGAGGAAAGAGTGGAATACTATATAAAAGGCACCGAACCTTTGGCTTACAGTCCGTGGGTTGAGATTATTGAAATATGTAAAGAGGATAATCTTTTTCCTAACGACGATTGTAAAAAAGATGACAATACCAAAGATAAGGTATTTGCTCATCTTTTGGGGGAATTTCCGGAATGGCAGGAAGCTGTTGACAGTTGGGTTGATGAAGTTTATGACCGCGATTCCAGCGAAGAGTCTATGTATTTTCCTCCAACCGAAAAGACCGATTACTCCAGTAACTAGAGGGCTATCTTCTAATTTCAGCGCCAATTTTCTCTAAGGCCACTCGCACCGCGACGATCTTTTTAGCCGCGGCCGAGGGGTTCAAATTTTCTTCCGAAGAAACAGTCACCTTTAGCTGTACAGATTTTTTTGTGGAGGGAATACCTTCCCCACTATATATATCTACAAGCGCAACTTCTACAGAGGGATCCAGTCTTTTCTTAACCTCCGTGAGAATATTTCCTACTGCCCTTGGGGAGTCAATTAAGAAGGATATTTCCTCACTATATGCATGCAAAAAATTCCACGATACTTTGTAATTTTCATTAATCCCTTTAAGGGAAACTTCTTTAAGGCCCATCTCAAAGCTACTAGCGGTAAGAGAAACAACTTGATCTTCTTTAAGATTAAGAAAAATCATAATCTGTTCCAAATAACCTTTAACTTGTCTAAAGGAAAATTGGTTGGAAAAAACACATGCAAGGGAAGGCTCTTCTTTAAATCCGGTATTGTTTTTAAAATAAATATTTCCAATTTCAAATAGTCTAAATGAGGAAGCTCTGTGTTTCTTGTAGGTATTGGCCGCGGCTTTTAGAGTTTCTGTTACAGAAAGTCTTAAGGAGTCCTTATCTTTGTTTAATGGATTTTGAAGAATGATTCTTGAGGTGTTTCCATCCTTTTTAACAAGAGGATTTGTTATTTGTTCGTGAAATCCAAGATTTGTCAGAAACTCTTTAAGGCGGTCGGAAACTAAAGTTTTGTTTGAGGTTTTTTCGTCTGGGGGTGAATTTAGTATTGGCAACGACGGTATTTTACTGTAACCACGATAGCGCAATACTTCTTCTATCAAATCCTCCTTTTGTTCAATATCGGTTCTAAAATATGGGACCGTAAAACCCTTCTTAAATGAATCATTTAAAAACCCAAAACTTACCAGAGCATTCGATATTTCATTTTTTGTTACCGTGATACCGCCTATTCTTTTTACTTCTTTTGGATCAATGTCCAAAGTTAGGGGTTGAGTTTTTGTTATGTAGTGGTCACAGTACCCGGAAATTTTTGCATCTGGAATAATCTCATTAATTAAAAAAATTGCCCGTTTAATTGCCGTCTCTGTTTGCGCGGGACACAAAAATTTCTCTAAACGGAGGCTTGCTTCCGTTCTTATGTTAAGTTCGCGAGAAGTCTTTCGGATATTGGAGTTATCGTAAACGGCGGCTTCCAAAAGAACGGTTGTAGTTTGGTTAGTTACGCCTGATTTTTTTGCCCCAATGATTCCAGCAAGAGCTACAGGTCCCATATCATCAGAAATAATCAGATCGCTTCCATTTAGAGATAGATGTTGTCCATCAAAAGTTTCAAGGGATTCGCCTAATTTTGCATTTCTTACCACAAGCGATCCGCCCTTTATATTATCAAAATCAAAAGGGTGCATGGGTTGTCCAATTTCAACCATAACAAAATTTGTAATATCTACAATATTGTTAATAGAAGGAATCCCGTAAAGGGAAAGTAGTTTTTGCATCCACTCCGGTGAAGAAGAAACTTTTAAATTATCAATTTTTACCGCGGTAAATCTTTTTATCAAGGCGGGTCTTTTTATAGAAACAAGACCTTGATCATTTTTTACATTTAAAATATTACCAAGCTCTGGGGTGTTAATCGCAATTTTGTTTACCGCAGAAATTTCTCTGGCAAGTCCCAAGACACTTAAACAATCAGGCCGGTTTTGACGGACTTCAAGACTAATAACTTCGTTTTTTGTTGGAGCGTCTTTCATAAATCCTAGAGCGGTAAGAGAATTTTCTAAATCGCAAGAATCTAGATGCGACACATCAAGATATTTTTTTAGCCATTCAATTGGTAGATTCATCGCTGGGGTTAACTAAGACACAAATCGCCATTATATAGTACCCGGATATCCGGAATGTTAAATGTTGTCATTACAATACGGTCAAGACCCATGCCAAAGGCAAAACCAGAATATTTTAAATTATCAACCCCGCATTTTTTTAAAGCGTTGGGGTGGACCATTCCGCATCCGATAAGCTCAATATATCCGCGGTATTTACAAACTGAGCAACCCTCCCCTCCACAAAAAGTACAAAGTACATCAAATCCGGCCCCCGGTTCCACTTGGGGATAATATTTTGCGCGGAAACGAGTTTTAATTTTGTCTCCGTACACGAACTTCGCAAATTTTTCCAAAATCCATTTAAGATTTCCCATGGTGACATTTTCATCAACATACAGGCCTTCGTACTGGTAAAATACTGCGCCATTTGTGGAGTTTGCGGTTTCGTTTCTAAAACAGCGTCCCGGAACGACAACTCGTATAGGCGGCTTTTCTTTAATCATAGTCTCCACCTCCACAGAACTTGTGTGAGTTCTAAGTAGGATATTTGGTTCTTCAATATACAGAGAGTCTTGTAAATCTCTCGCCGGATGATCTGGTGGCAAGTTTAAAAGCTCAAAATTTATCCTGTTAGTAACAATTTCATTCCCGTCAGTGACGCTAAATCCATAGTACCTAAAAAAATAATTTAGACGGTTAATGGTAATGGTTGTAGGATGTAGCCTTCCCGATTGGGGCCGTATTCCGGGGATGGTAAGGTCTAACGGTGTCTTATTGTTGGATGATATCGTACTTCCTTTTGCAAGCAAGGTTTCACGAATGTAATTTTTTAGCTGGTTTATATTTTCCCCATAAGCCCTTTTATTTTCAGGAGCGATATTTTTTATCTGTGAGATAAGATTTGAAATATGTCCGGTTCTTCCTAAAAATTCCGCCTCAATTTTTTGTAGAGATTCTGGGGTAGTGACCTCTTTAATTTGGGATTCAAGAAGGTCGCGGAGTTGGGCAATATCGTGTGCCATACAAAAAAAGCTATTCCTTGGTCTTTACGCTCTCTACGACGGCCTTAAAAACTTTTGGATGCCTTGTGCCTAAATCGGAAAGTATTTTTCTATCAAGCGTAATTTTATTTTTTTTAAGGGCGCTTATAAACATTCCGTATTTAAGACCGTATTCGCTCAGAGCGGCGCCGATTCGTTGGATCCATAATGTTCTTAAATCCCGTCTTTTTATTCTTCTTCCGGCAAAAGCTTCTTCCCCCGCCTTTAAGTAAGCTTCGTTGGCTCTTTTAAAATGCTTGGAACGCGTAAGCTTATAACCTTTTACGGCCTTTAATATTTTTTTATGTTTGTCTGATCTTTTTGTTCCTGTTTTTGCTCGTGGCATTTTAATTAACTCAGAATTAAGAACTTAATATCAAGAAATTATAGCTCTCAAAATCTTTTTTAATGATAAACCTGAAACTTTAACTAATTGCCGTTTTCGATTGGCGCGGGAGGAATCTTCTTTCCTTCTTAAGTGTGAAGTACCACCAGCGCGTCTTAAAAGTTTACCGGTCGCCGTTACTTTAAATCTCTTCGCGGCAGTTTTATTAGTTTTATGTTTCATGTTAACAAGTTAAAATTTCAAAGTTATTTCTTTGGGCGTATTGTTACTGTCATCCGATTGCCTTTAAGCTTTATATCCTCATCAACATCTCCGATATCGATAAGTTCTGCCATAACCCTAACAAGTTTCTGTCGACCAAAATCGGGATATGCAATCTCCCTGCCTTTAAATTGTACGGTAAACTTGACCTTGTCTTTATCTTCCGTAATAAACTCCCGCGCTCGTCGGATTCTAAATGAGATATCTCCTTCGCCGATATTTGGGCTTAGTTTAAATTCCTTAAGTTCGCCAGTACCTTTTGTTTTGCCTTTGGATTCCTTGTGTTTTTCATCGTATAGAAATTTCTTAAAGTTTGATATTTTAGCGACAGGCGGCACCGCCTTTGCGGCGACCAAAATTAAGTCAAGTCCTTGCGATTTTGCCAATTCCTGCGCCTCGGTTGTTTTAAGTACACCAAAATTTTCCCCTTGGTTTCCAATAACCCGTAATTCTGTGGCGCGTATAAAATTGTTTGTAATGTACCTTTTCAAATCAGTTCAGTATATGTCTAACGACTTGGCAATTATACGATCCTTAAGTGTTTTTGTAAATGCCTCAAGTTCTATAAGATTTTCTTGTTTTCCATCGCGATATCGGACGGATATTTTTTCTTGATCTTTTTCTTTATTTCCTATAATTACCATTACGGGAATTTTTAATTCCTGCGCCTTTCTTATCTTGTTTTGCATGGTGTCGCTTTCTAGATTGGCTCGGGTTCTAATATTTTGATCGATTAGATAATTTAGGATTTTTTGAACATACTTGTCTAATTGGTTAGAAATTGGAATTATTTGTACTTGGGTTGGAGATAACCACAAGGGGAAGTTACCGGAAAAATGCTCAATTAAAAACCCAACAAACCTTTCGCTGGAGCCAAGTGGGGCGCGGTGTTGTACAACGACAAGTTTTTCCTTTCCGTCTTTGTCGATATAGGTTAAATTAAATCTTTTTGGCATAAAAAGATCTATTTGATTGGTGGATATCCCATATTCCGCTCCGATTGCGGATTTTATCTTAAAGTCCATTTTTGGCCCATAATGCGCGGCCCCTTCATTTTCTACAGCGTATTCTATCTTGGATTTTTCTAAAGCCTCCCGCGATAATTTCTCGGCCTTTTGCCACATAGTTTCGTTACCGTGGTACTTCCCTTTCTTTTTTGGATCTCTTAAACAGAGGACTATGTGATAGTTTTTTAATCCAAGAGTATCGTAATAGTAGCGATGCAAATTGACGACCGAAACAAATTCATCAACCGCCTGATCTTCCGTAGAATATATGTGAGCGTCATTTTGACAAAAAAACCGCGGTCTTAATATTCCATTTAAAGATCCTGCATCTTCATATCTCGCCACATGTCCGTACTCTGCAAGCCGGAGGGGTAGCTCTTTGTAACTTCTAAGTTGCGACTTAAAAATCATATGGTGAAAAGGACAATTCATGGGTCGGATAAAATATTCGTCCTTTTCGTCCCTGGGAACATGAACCTTATACATTTCTTCTTCAAAATACGGAACATGCCCGGATATTTCAAAAAGCTTTCGTTTAGTCAAAAACGGAGTCGATACCCTTTGATATCCCCATTTTTCCTCGGTTTCCTTTCCCCACTTTTCCAATTCGTCTTTAATTGTGGTTCCAGCCGGAAGCCATAAGGGAAGTCCGGGACCGATTTCCTCCGAAAAAGTAAAAAGTTCAAGGTCCCGACCAAGCTTTCTATGATCGCGTTTTTTTATTTCTTCTTGAAGGGCAAGATAATCGTCAAGTTCTTTTTGTGTTGGAAATGCTGTTCCGTAAACCCT
>Ga0210051_1001311_pt1 | contig 24985 bp, 20 predicted proteins | sample CryGey092014_all_FD_185464 | JGI IMG/M metagenome (GOLD analysis project Ga0210051, IMG submission 185464) | Groundwater microbial communities from aquifer - Crystal Geyser CG23_combo_of_CG06-09_8/20/14_all (SPAdes) (version 2) | ecosystem: Environmental > Aquatic > Deep subsurface > Groundwater...
TGTCTGTCGCCTCCCGCCGTGAGCGTGGTCCTAACCATCCCCCGAAACAAGTTCGGGGGGATTACCGAATCAATCGGGTATGTCCGTCTTCGTTTCAGCAGGGACAGTATTTTTGACGACCTACTTAACGTTCTACCCTCAGTCCCGCTAAAGCGTACCCTCTCCCCGCAACGGGGAGAGGGAGTTCCCCTCGTCCCTTTTGAGGGGAGAGGGCCAGGGTGAGGGGTGAGAGTAACGTTCTCCCCGCGGCGGGGGGAGGGAACTCCCGCTTTCCCGAGTTGCGGGAGGCTGTGGCAAGTGCGATAATGGCGTCGAGAGGTCGTTGGTTTTAAGGAGGGAGAGACATGGCGGCAATTCAGGTTCGAGGCAAAGTATCGAAGGAAGGAACTCTGACGATTCGGGGGCTTCCCGCGCTGGCAGGCCGCACTGTTGATATCACCGTGAACGAGCAGGCGGCGCGGAAGAAGAACGACCGCTACCCTCTGCGAGGGAAGATCCTTCGCTACGACAATCCCTTCGACAGCGTCGCTGAAGAAGAGTGGGATGTCCTGCAATGATTGTCCTCGACACCCATGTTTGGGTCTGGTGGATCGACGGCGACCGGCGCCTCTCCAAGAAGCAATCCTCGGTCATCGAGGAGAACGAGGAAGATTAAATTGGCGTCAGCATCATCTCGTGCCGGGAGGTCGCCAAGCTTTGGCAGTACGCGCGCCTCCAGTTTGTGTGCCCTTTGAGCGAGTGGATCGAGCAGGCGCTCACCTATCCGGGGATCGTGTTGCTACCCCTCACTTCTGAGATTATTGTCGAATCCGTGCAGTTGCCCGGGGCTTTCCATAAAGACCCAGCGGACCAAATCATCGTTGCAACCGCCCGTCTCAACGACTGTCCCCTGCTTACAGCGGACGGGAAGATTCAGCAATATGCCCATGTGGCAACCATCACGTAACACTCCCTCGCAAACCACGAACCATCACCCACCCAGGAGAACCCCCATGACCATCACCTACCCCGACGCGCTCTTCTTCTCCGCATTGATGCGGGAGATCAATGGGGCGCAGTCCTCGATCCAGATCATGACCTTCATCTTCCGCTCGGGTTACGTGGGGGAGACGCGGGCGAAACAGATACTGGACGCTCTCATCGCCGCGCAGGCGCGGGGGGTGGACGCATACGTGTGCCTGGATTACTCGCGCTTCGAGGCCGACCTGCGTGCGGAGAACTACGCCACCGCGACGAAGCTGGCAGAAGCAGGCTGCACGGTGCGACTCGGCCCGAGCAACCAGACGCTGCACACGAAGCTGGCCATCTTTGACATGGAGCGAGTCTTCCTCGGCAGCCACAACCTCACCCGCGGCGCGCTGAGCTTCAACCGGGAGGTGACGTTGCTCACCGACCTCCGGGACATTGCGAAACGGATGCGGCGCTATTTCAACGAGGTGTGGGCATGGTCGACGCGGTTCAGCGAAGCCCTGCCTCCCGATGCCAGCTTTGAGCCGGTGGAGATTGCCCTGCAAGGCTTCACGACCGTGGGGAACGAGATCGAGTTGGCATTCACCGTTAACCACACGGAAGGGGTGGACGCCTTCGCCGCTGTCTGCGATACCGCGATCGACCTCGAAGGCGCGAACATGGGCGCGACAGTTACCCCGGAAACGCGCGTCGCGCGCGTCCTTCCTCTGGTGGAGCCGGGGCAGATGGTGTACCTCGCCGTGCGTGCATACTCGCAGGGGAACGTGGAGGCGACGAGCAATGCGCACTCCATGATCTACCAACCGGAAGAAGGTAATGGGGGAGGAGGCGAAGGCGGCAATGGAGGAATAGAACCTCCACCACCCGAACCGCTGACCGCGCCAACCGTGACAAGCGTCACGCAGACCTCGCCTGCGGATGTAGCGGTGACGTGGACGTTCATCGGCGCGCCGGACCTGCACCGCTTTGAGATTCAGCAACGCAACCTCGAACAGGTGTGGAGCACCATCGGTATCACGATGGACCCGGCAGCGCGGCAGTGGACAGGCGCACCGCAGAGCATGGACGCGGTCAACCCCGTGCGTGTTGTGGTGTTCAACATGGCGGAAGAATCCGCGGCGAGTAACGAGATGCTGATTACGCTCACCGGCGGCCCGCCGCCGCTGTCACCGATGACGCTGACGCTGGTGGAGCAGATTACACCAGCGGACATTCGCGTTCACTTCTCCGGCGACACGCCGCCGAACTGGAGCCGGTATGAGGTGGAGCAGCGAACCAATGGTCAATGGACGATGGTCACGGACAGTATCGAGGCAAGCTCTCGCACGTGGGAGGGTGGGCCGGTTCCATACATGGACGCGGTGCATCCGGTGCGGATGGTGGTGTTCGACACCCTCGGTCAGTCGGCAGCGAGCAACGAGGTGACGATTACGCTGATGCTGTAGACCCTTCCCTCATCCGGGCTTCGCCCACCTTCTCCCCTTCGGAGGGGAGAAGGTACCCTTTAGGGGGGATGAGGGGTGACAGCCACCCGCCATCCGCCATCCGCCGTCCCCGCCTGCACGGTCTGGATTACGGGAAGAACCCTTTCACAAACCTCTCCAGCGATCCGTCGTACCGCGCTTCCGCGAGGTGCTCGGTACCTCGCTGACTGCCCCACGAGTAGTAGATGACAACCCGTCCGTTGTATTCGCACAGATCCACATCGGAGTTGTTGCGGTTGTAGGCGGTCCGGATTCCCTTCCGCTGTTCGTTGGTGAGATTGGGGTTGGCGATCTGCCGGTCGTCGTCGGAGTATTCCATCACGGGGTTCAGTGGACTGGACTCCCAGTGGACGAGGTCGGTCGTCCGCACGATGTACGGAACGAACGCCGCGTCATCTTCGGGATGGGGAACGGCCTCGAGGTAGATCATGTAGTAGTGTTCAGCGAAATAGCGGATTGCGGGGCAGGCGCTATAGCGGTCGCGAGTGAAGACGTGGTCTTCGGGAGGCAGCAGATTCCAGTTTAGGCAGTCCTTTGATGCTGCGAAGAAGTTGGTGAATCGCTTCCCCACCAGCTCTTCCGGCTCACCCACCTCGAAGGCCATGATGTACCTGTCTGGTCCCTTGCAGACGGAGGTGTTGTAGATTCCCCAGCCGGGGAGACTCAGCGCGGTCCGATCGGACCAGTTCACCAGATCCGTGGAGCAGAACACCTGAGTCCTATCCTGCCCCCAGAGCGGCACACCGAAGGCATACGCCGTATCCCCGTCGACGAACGCGCTCCCCAGATGGTATCCGGCGGCGAATCCCGGTGTGGCGGCGCCTGTCTCCACATCAACAAAGCGGAAGTAGCTCGTGCCCGTTGTGTTCGGTGGGTAGAAGTGTGGCTCGCGAACATACTCAAAACGATAGAGCTTCCCGCCAAAGACAACCGGCGTCGCCTCCACCAGTCCGCAATCAATGGTGCCGAGCTTCCGTATGAAAGGTTTGGTGTGTGTGTTGGTCATCGTCGGTCTCCTGAAAGAAAGTTAAGGGAATCATCCATGCGCGGTTTCGCACCACGCCGGATGAAAACGCAGCGCGAGAGGGCGAGACTCCGCGAACTCGGAGAGTTCGAGTCGAGCCGCCAACGTTGGGGAATGGCTCAGCAGGAGCTTCGCCCTCCCATTTACAGAGGAGCGAATGGATCGGGCTATCCCCATCCTCCCCCCAATCGCCCAATTACCCAATTACCCAGTTGCCCAATTCCCCGGTTATCCCTCCACCATCTCCATCGCGATCTCCGCCCACTCCCAAAGCCGTTGGGGTTTGTTGCGAACCGTGGAGATGTCTTTCATGACGAACTCCACGTGACAGCCTTTTGCCCTGTCCAGAACCTTTCGCACGTCCTTGCGCGCCCACTCGGGGTCCCAGGTGTCATCAGCAAAGATGGCGGGGGTGGGTTTGGAGGAGAAGATGTAATCCGCGCCGACATTTTCGACGGCGATGTCGATGTCAATGTACGGACTCATCGAAACGCGGCGCAGGTTCTTCACCTTCCGCAGGATGCCCATCTTCAGGTGCAGTGGTTCGCAGCACCCGTAGCAACTGAGACCGAAGCGCTCGAGATACGGTTGCTCATACTGGAGGCAGAATTCATCATGCATGGCGGGGGAGACTTCGGAGAAGATCTGTCCGGTAGACGTACCCCACTGGTCGATTGGGCGAACATGCTGCGGGTCGCAATCGGGTTGCGGTAGCGCATCGGTGATTCCCAACCCGCCCGAACCGACGCGATGATTGCCGGTGCTCACCGAAAGCAAGCCCATCGATTCCTGCTGGTCCAGTACCTCGTGGACAGCTTTCATGAACCGCTGCAACATCCGATGCACGACCTCTGGTCGCTCCACCATGCTGAAGTAGAGTTCCTCGATGCCGATCCAGTGAATCATCTGATCCCAAGGGGAGCACCACTGATGGACGATGCCTCGCTTCTCGACGGGCATGATCCCATCGCAAATTTCGGCGAGCCGCTGGTAGTTGCGCTCCGTCGCTTCCCAATCCACGTACACCTGTGGTGTGCTGATCCGGTCCGCATCTTCCTCGCTGTGAATGACCGTCTTCCAGATGGCGGAGCCGTGCCCGTCGGGCGTGACGACTTCCTCTTCGATCCCGTAGTCGGCGTAGGTCGAGGTCGGCCCGCACACGTAACTCGAGTACAACACCGGATCGAGCACCATGTCCGCCGGCAGGTGACGCCACTGGTAGAGCGTCATGCGCAGACTGCTCTCGATGCCGCGGCAGAACTCGTCCTCGCACTGCACGGTCAACTCATCGTTCACGTTCATCTCGTGCCAGGGAATCTCGTTGATCCAGACCATCGGGCGAACGGATTCCAGCCGGTTCAGTCTGCGCCACAGTTCTGCTTTCTCCTTGTGGATGGGCAGGCGTGCGATCTCGGCATATTGCGCTATCAAGTCACGGAGGATTGCTTTGTCGCGTTCAGAATCTATCACCAGCGTGTACTCCCTTGCTGTTCCCGAGGCGCTCCGGTTTAAGGTAGATTTCCAACCCGAGCGAGTATCAGTGCTTCTATGGGTTTCCCTGATTTTCCTTCTGACGAAGAACCTCTTCCGATTCCAGCGCGCGAGAAAAGATGATAAACTCATCGACCGCGGTTGCGGCCTTCTTGTCGTTCGCGCCCCAATTGTGGCTGAAGCCCAGATGAAACGCGGGGGGCATCCCGCGGAAGAACTTATCCGGCGGCACCAGTGTCTGGCTGACGGGTTTTCCGTCGAGATACAGCTTCACCAGCCGGTCCTTCCAGGTGACGGCGAGGTGAATCCACTGATCGTCTTTCCAGTCGTCGGTCGGCATACCCAGCGAACCCCACTGCCCCTCAATCCCATTGCCCGCGAGGACGAGAAGATTCTTCTCTTGGAAGCGATACAGATAGAACTTACACGTGGATTCGTCGGCAATCATGAAGAAGTACCGGAACCCATGGTCGGCTCCCGACCAGCCGTGCGGTTTGATCCACATCGCAACGGTGCCTTCTTCGATCCGGAAGTTGTCGGGTGCCTCAAACTTCAGATAGTGATACTCGTTGCCGACGTCGCCAACAAGGATGGCCTGTCCGCGCTTCCCTTCTACATATTGCGGACTTCGCGGCGCATCGATGGGCCGACGTTCGCCCTTCGCCGCGTCGGCGTGAGCGTGCCCGTCCAGTGAAGTGTAGAAGAGCACGTCCCCGCTCACCTCTGCCGGCGCCGGGAGCGGCTCGGGCACCGTCTCCGCGCAGCGGAAGCCCATGTACCTCCGCTGGGCGCTCGGAATGAGGAACTGTCGCGACGTGGTGCGCGCGTCCCATTCGGTCAAACACCATGCGCCGCCACGAACAACATGGTAATGGCTCCCCTCAACATTGACGGGGTCCACGAGTGGGCTTGAGGAGTAGAAGTCTTCCTCCCACACATCTTTCGTCCATTCCCCCACGTTGCCGGCCACGTCCATCACGCCGAAGGGACTCACGTCCTGAGGCCGAGTGCCCACTGGCGAAGGTTGCCCCGCCCCGCCCTCGCGCGTGTTGGTGTTCTTCGGTTCCCATGCGCTCCCCCAGGGATAACGTCTTGCGTCTGTCCCACGCGCAGCCTTCTCCCACTCTGCTTCAGTGGGTAGACGGCGCCGCACACTCTCGGCGTATGCGTTGGCACCCATCCAGGAAACCGCGCAAACGGGATGCTTCTCGTAGCCCTTCTCCACATAGCACTCTTCCGTCTTTTCGTCGTATCGGATATTGCAGAAGGCGTTGCCGATGTCGCAGTAGGAGTAGATCATCGCCCGGTTCCCCTTCACGCGCGCGTTCAGGAACCTCACGAACTGTTCGTTGGACACCTCGAACTTGTCAATCCAGTATGCCGAGAGTTGGACTCGGTGCGGTGGGAACTCCGCGGTCCGACCGTGGGCATCTTCGTCGTCAGCGCCCATGGTGAACTCACCCGCGGGGATGAGCACCTGCGGCATTCCGTCGTACTTAGACATCTTGTCTTGGGCAACTGTCCGGCTCGCACCGAGACACAGAGCCGTAAGAACTACAATGCTCGGTGGGAACATAAACGTCACAGAACACTTGCGGATGAGCATCTGCTTACCTCCGAATAGCCGGCTATTTCCCCACTTCCAGCAACAACGCCGCCGTCCGTTCTGGAAAGACGGGGATGGTGATTTCAGTGCGACCGCCCTGGGCGAGGGGTGTGGGCAGCACCTGTTCTCCCTCCAACGTCACGAGCTTCGTGCTGAGCGGCGCGCCGACGCCAATCGCCGAAAGATCGAGGCTGACAGAGAAGGGCGCGCGGTTCTCGACACGGCGGTCGAGCAGCGTCACGGCGATTCGTCCGCGGTCTGCACGGCGAAAGACTCGCGCATACACCCGCTCCGGCAGCGCGCCCAGCCCAGTCTCATCGAGGAAGTCCCCGTAGTTCATCTCCGGTCGGCAGGCGCGGCGCAGGTCTACCATCTGCTTTTGCCACCGGTTGACCATGTCCGGCGGGCGGGTGGAGATGTCAAACTCGTATCGGTTGCCGATGAGAAACACGCGCTCGATGGCGTCGCGTGGCTCCACCTTCTCGCCCGGATAGAACTGCGACACGCGGTCCCAGCCGTTGCACATGCCCGAGAACAACGGGTATTCCGGCAAGGTGTATCGAACCACCTCCGGGTGAGCGAACTTTGGGTGCCACATGAGTCCGAGAGCGTGTGTGCTGTAGGGGAGCAGCCGATCCGACGAGTACTCCTGCATGATACAGAAGTTCTTGGGTGCGTCGGCGCGCAGTCGTTTGTAAAAGTCGATGATGCTCTGTCCTTCCGGCGCAGGCCGGGTGTGACCGTGATCGAACGCAAAGCAGGGCGCGCCGCGCGACACGGGACAACTGTCCAGATACCAGACGTCGGCCTTATATTCCTTCGCCCATTTTTGCGTCACCCAGTAGTGGTAGTAGTCGGTCCACTTGTCACCGGCGGGGCACGCGTTCCAGTATCCGTCCAGATAGCCGGGAACGACGGTGTTCCATGTGGAGTAACTTCCCTCCGGACTCATGATGCTCTGCTGAATCCAGTTGTCCTTCATGTAGTCCAGCGCTGGACGAGGAATGTCCTTCGGGATCTTCTGATCGTTCTGCGGCTGTCGAACGAAAGTACCCAGCAGCGGATCGCCCGTGTTGAAATTGAGGTAGAAACCGATGTGTCCGCCTCTCTTGTGCATCTCGGCGATGCCCCGCGTCAGTTCCTCCTCCGTTCCCATGTAGGGGTTCGGCAGGAAGAAAGCGTGGTAGCTGATATCGCCCCCCGTCATCTCCGACCATAGCTGGATGTAATCGATCCCCATTGCTTTGGCGTTCTCCATGATCCGCGGGAAGTCGGCGAACTCATAGTTGGGTCCCCCGCTCATCACGTAGCCGTCCGAGTCCTTCAGCCATTTCGGCGGCTGCATCGTCTTGAAGTTCTTGCGAAACCATGCGCGGTACAGATCGGCGGCCGTGTGCCAGTCGCCCGCGTGGATGGCCAGACCGCACGGCCCCGGAGACCACTTCTCCCCCGGCCAGGTCATGGACCAACGCTCGATCCCGACGTTCAGCTTCCCTGTCTTCGCGTCGCTGTTGGCGATAAGCGATGTCTGGGGGAGGGGATCCAGATCGCCCACCTTGAAGTACAGGCCGCCCTGTGATCCGTAGAAGTCGAACCACCCCATCGTGCCCGCGCCAACGTATGACACCGACCGGTTTCCCACGAGGTTCTTTCCCGGTTGGGGGAACTTCTGACCCATGAGCGTGGGCAGGACGACGAAAGGATCACTCCCGCAAACGTCCTCGGAGACATCGGAGAGGTAGGGGTATCTGACCCGGTGCACCACCAGCGCTTTGGAGGGCTGATAGGTCAGCGGATTTTCAAGGTAAATTCTCCACTCGGTTTCGGCGCCGGTTTTGGGGACGAGGATGGACAACGCAATATTGACGTCCGGGTCGATGCGGTGCTCGATCTCGATCCGTTCTCCTTGTGCGTCGCTCTGTTTGCGGCAATGCACCAGCGTCTCGAAGCCGGCGGCGATGGTCTGGATATCCTCGGATCGGAAGTACCGGGGATTATTGATGTAACGCACAGCATCCAACTCAAGGATCGCCGTACCAAGCTCGCCGAATTGCGCCTGCATCCCGCTCTGCCTGTTCTCGGCGGACAGGAGGTTGCCGGAGAACTCGTCAAACGTCAGAGCGATGGTCTGGTTCTGAATGACGATCGGCGCTGGAGCGGGAGGACGAGACGGTCGGACCCTTTGCGCAGCGATGGTGAGCGCAGGCGCGCGGTAGAGCGTCGTCTTCCCTGGCGAACTCACTGAGTTCGCGGAGAGTGCGTACGACACACGCACCGACGCGGAAGGCGTCCAGGCATCTTTGACCACGGCCAGCAGCGCGCCGTCCGACTTCGGGCGAAGCAAAACGGTCTCATCGAGGTCCCAGCGCCCCTTCGGGGTCTGCACAATCAACTGCCCACTTAACGAGACAGGCGCGTCCCCGCCATTCCGGGCGGCGATTTTCACTTCGATGGATCTGCCCTGCCGCGAGATCTCTCGCTGACTGGCGCCGACCGGGGTCTCCATGAACGCCAATTCTCCGAAGTTCTCCGGCTCGTGAAAGCCGCGCGACAGCTCCGCCCACGTCAGGTACTGCTGGTAGGTTCTGTCGTTGCGGCAGACGTTGAAGTGCCATGTATCGCCGGGTTTTGGGGAGGGCGCTCCGAGGGACTTGTAAGGGATGCGGGCCTCCAGTTGCCAGCCCAGTTCGCTTTCAGAAGTCCGCGCTGTCCATTCCGAGTTCCACGAACCGTCAAGTCCCTGACCATCGTATTGGGTGGCGAGGGAGTTGACCGCAAAATGGTAGTACGGGCCAGTCGCCGCGGGCTGAAGATAGACTTCCACGGACTCATCCTGAAAGACGGGGCCGTCGCGCTCGACCGTCTTGGGCTTGACCATCAACCGCTTCCCGCCGACGGCCGTCTGGCACTCGATCCCGATGTACAGCGCATCGGGATCGTGCAGCACACGGAACGTCGTCTCCCGCGGCGCAGCGTCTCGCGTGTCAAGTCGCGCCAGACCCGACCCGGTGATGGCGCAGCCCCACGCGGTCTCGTCCAGCTTGCCGTCGACCTTCACGTCACCGGCCCTGGGGGAAGCGCTGATTCGCGCGACGGAGTCGGCGAACGTTGCCTCTGTCGCGCAGGATGCAAGGGCAATGTGAAGAAGAGCACGCGTGATATGCGTGGAGCGAATCGGCAGGGCTCTCATCTGATTCTCCCGTATACAATCAATTTCGTTCGGGAACAGATTCTAACTGTGTTTGCGCATTCGCGCCAGTCGCCGCGACCGCGGAAACGCCGATACCGACCGCGGGCGCAGAGTGGGCGTCAGAGGCGTTGCCATCGGCAGTGCTTACATCCACCCCGCTCCCCCAGACTCGACTCGCGTGCTACTTCAAGCCATGTGCGTCATGCGGTGTCTTCTCCCAACTGAAGGGATCGAAGACAAACTGCCACGCGGCGCGGTAAACCGCAAAGGCGAGCAGGAACCAGTATGCTGGCATCAGCGCCGCGTAGGGCAGCAACGCGCTCCTGCGCGCGGTAATGCAACCCGCGGCGCTCAGCCCAACCGCGAGCGCCGCCAACACCAGGCCAGACAGAAGCACCGCAGACACAGCGTTAAGCTCCTGAGTCATGGATTGATCCGGTGCCTTCCACCCTCCCAACGCCAACGTAAGCAGCAAGCCAACCCACGTCGGGAAACCGACAATCAGGTTGAGTTGTGTGACGGGCAGAAGCACGACAAACGCCAGCAAAGCGCGCGGTCTGAGTTGACGGATGAACCTTGCGGGCTCTCGCGTGTGCACGAAGAGTGTTTGAAGGAATCCCTTGTTCCACCGCGTGCGCTGTCGCAGCCACGCGCTGAATGCAGCCGGAGCCTCTTCCTCGGTGATGGATGGAATGAGTTCCACACGATACCCGTTACGGTACAGCCGCGTTCCAAGGTCGCAGTCTTCCGTCACGTTGTAGTAGTCCCATCCACCCATCTTCCTGATCGTATCCGTGCGGAAATGTGCCCCGCTTCCGTGCAATGGCCCAAAGCTTTCACCCCACACGAGCCCGGGCAATTGCAACAGATGCCACGTCAGAGCCTCCACTTCGTACAGCCGTGTAAGGACATTGCGAGAGCCATTGTAAACCCTCTTGGGAGTTTCTACACAGGCCACTTCGGGGGGAGCATGGCGCAACGCCGTTGCCGCTATGCGAAGCTGTTCCGGCTCGGGCACGTCCTCGGCATCGTAGATCACCAGCAACTCTCCGGTGGCATGGGCCAATCCATAATTGCAGGCTGCCGGCTTGGTTCCCACCGGAAGGAAGGACGGCAACTCCAGGAGTTGGAAGTGCGGAGGCAGTTCAAGTGCTTCCAGGACGGAGCGCGTTTCAGCGTCATCGGGCCGCAGCAGACACAAGACTTGCAGCAAGGCCACGGGGTAATCCAGCGCCCGGACGGCCCCGACCAGTTGCGGCACGCTCTGAGCTTCCTGATATAGCGGCAAGAGAATTGTGTAGGTGGGAAGCTCTGACTCAGGAAGGTTCTGAGTATCCCTGTAACCGCGTCGCGAGGAGCTTCGCACGGATTGCCACGCAAGCCACACTCGGTAAAGATTGTTCACCGTATAGCAGACGATCCACCCCAGGGCCAGCGAGAGCTTCCAGCAGGGCTGGGCGGCGGCCGCGCCCCAGAGAAGAACACCCATGCAGACGAGGAGACACCCCGCCTGCCAGGGAACAAGCCGGCGCCGCGCCGCTTGCGCCCCCGGAACCTCGTTCACTCTATGCGGCCCCGTTGCAGTGTCGATCACTTCCCAAACCAGCGTCGGACCACCTCTTCTGCAGGCTTACCGAGAAAAGGATAACCGCCGCCGTGCTTGTCGACTCCCCACTCCTTCGGCGGACAGGCCATCCACCAGCAGATTCCTTTGACCCACGACTCTTCGTAGAACGTCTTTAGAAACGCTTCATAGCATCGGGCCTGAAGGTCGGGATTGGGAAGCGTCGACAGCGGAGTGCGCCAAGGCTCGATAGCGCCACGGTCGGCGGATTGATACCCTACCTCAGAGAACAGAACCGGCTTTTTGATCTCCCTCTGCCAGGCGCGGAGGTCTTCGAGCCACACTTGCCAGTTTGCCGCCAACTCCTCGAGACCTGGGTTGCGCTTGTCCGTGAGCGAAAAATATGAACTCAAGGCGGCGCAATCGAGGGCATCCCAGAACTTCACCGTCTTGTATTCAGCGTTCCATTGATTCTGTTTGACGAGGCTGGCCGCGCCGCCTCCACCAAAGGCGTATTGCAGAGGACTCCAGTTTGCTTGGTAAGTGAGGGTTCCCCGGTAGATGTCTCGGACCTTGCGGATCAGCTCGCGCCAGGGCTGGTCAAACTGCGTGGTTGCATTGGTCATCTCCGCTCCGAAGCTGAACACGTCTGCACCCGATTCCTCACACAGCTTGGCGTAGTGCAGCGCAAACTTCTCATAGCTGTCAAACCATTGCTTCCATGCCTCGTCGGCGCCCCCACCCTCGGCAGCAGCCGGCGCGATCTGTCCTCGCCAGCGATAGCTGCCTCCTTTCGTGTGGTCGGCAAAGTCCACCAGCAGGGCGACCATTGCCTTCATCCCCAGGGAATGACAGAGATGGACGACATGGCGGACGCTGTCGTCGGAGGGCGTCGCAAACCCCGGATGCAGGTCTACGCTATCGAAACTTTCCTGCAGCCAGGTTACTCGGAAAGCAATACAGTTGACGCCCAGGGCATGTAAACGTCGAATCTGGTCGTCCGATTCCTTTGTTAGCAGCACATTCGGCGTCCCCCATGTGACGTAGCATACTCCACGAAACTGCGGCGCAGCGAGGGTATGCGCAGGATGAAGCAAGAGGATGACCATCGCCAGGCGCACCCACCAGAATGCAATCAGGCTATCTCGTGCTCCAATCATCCCGTGGTTCTTTCATTCGCCGTGCCCATTTGTCAGTGACTGCGTTATCTCACAACCGGCGACGCTCTCACGGCCACTCCCCCCGCGCCAGGCGGAGAGCGGTCTGCAAATCCGCGTCGGACCGCGCCACCAACAATACCGAAGTGAGCTGGGGCGAGCGGCTTTTCAGGGCCGTCCAGTCGGCCTGAAAATCCGTCCTCCCACCCGTTGCCTTCCCCACGGCCACGGGAAGCGCGGGCCACTCAGCTTCCCGTCTCTGAGCGGCCTGCAGCTTCCTGACAAGACCGGTGGCCGAGTCGAAGTGCACAGCTTCGTTGTGGGGCGCGTACCAGCGACCCTCCAGCAACAGGCCGTCGGCCAGACCGGACGTCGTCCACGACAGCCAGTCCTGCGTGGATCGCAGGTGGCTGATATCGCCCTGGGAATAGTAGTTGGCGAACCCGCTGACAAGGATTTGTCCTTCCTTTTTCTGGCTGCGGTAGGTCTCGACCAGCGTCTTCACAAACGCTTCCATCGCCTCGCGTCGCCAGTCGGTCCAAACCTGAATGGATTCCTGCATGCACTTGTCGCCGCCGGAAGCGAACAACAGGTCGATGGGGTCCACCTGCACGGCGAGGATGCTCGCTTCCCGCGCGGCGATGCTGTAACCGAGAATCTCGCGGTTGCTCAACCGCACGTCGAAGGCCAGTCCTGCGGCGTCGGGGAACTCCTTCGCCAACTCGAAAACAAGTCCCTTGAGTGGCTCCTGAACCTTCTCGTGGAAGGGCGACGCGAAGTACCCCTCCCGTGCCGCTGCATCCCCGGTGGAGGAACCACAGGAAAGCTCGTCGTTCAGCTCAAACAACTCGGCGTCTTTGTCGTTGGTCCCCTCACTCCGACCCTCTCCCCGGTGGGGAGAGGGCGCGGTGGCGGCGGCTGCGGGCAGCGCCGACTTGCGCCAGCCCAACACGTCCACTCCCAGGAACACGGGAATCTGTTGCGCCCGGGCGGCTTGCAGCAACTGACGCAGGGACTTCTCGTTCGGCAAAGCCGACTTGTCCCGCCCGCGGAAGGGAACGATGTTGGTGTTGTAGAAACAAGTCGCGTCATCGAATACCGGCACGATCAACCCGCCCACTTTCGGCAGGATTGGTTTCAGCGTTTCCAGGACTTTCCCCTCCCAGCACTGCGTGCGCAGCCACTTCCAATCGGGCGGGCGTTGGTCGAGGGTCGAGTATCCGAGCGATATCCACACCTTCTCCGGCGGCGGCACCGGCGCCTGGGCACACGTCGGGAAAACAAACGAAATAACCGCGAAGACGCAAAGACCGCAAAGGATTCTTCTGGCTTTCTTTGCGCCCTTGGCGTCTTCGCGGTTCAGAAGCCTTTTTCTCATCAATGTTTCACCTTTTCGTAGCCCGATGCAAAATCAAAGTCCGGATCGTTCGCCGCGTCGTGGCAGGAACGGCATGTCGCTTCTTCCGGCGCCCGCCTTATATCCATCCCCTTCTGCCGCGGCATCAGCGCGTGCAGTAGCCCTTCGCCGTGGCAGGAAGAACAGGAAACGCCCTCGGCAACGCGGAATGGGTCCCGATGGATCGGGACCTCCGCACCGATTCCATCGGCATCTACGACTTCGCTCCGAGATGTCGGATGTGAGATTGCAGGGGCGGGGAGTTGTTTGGTTCGACGATACAACTCCGAGTGGCAGGTGAGGCATTGGGGCGAAAGGTTGCCCTTGTCCCGGAGAGACTGCACCGCGCTTGCGTGCCGCGTCGTCTGCCAGTGCTCCACCTGCTTGCCGTGGCAGGGAACGCACGGATGCGGCCGGGCGGTATTCAGGTTGGTTGTCGTCGCGACCACGTTCGACGTGGAAGCCTCACGCAGCGCGGCTGGGGCGCTGCGGTAGAAAAGCTCGGCGATATCGAAGACTTCCTCATCCCGCGGCCCGTCGGTGGGAATGGGGTGGAAACGCAGTTCCACACCCTCTTTGCCGTAGGTCAACTCGCCCACTTCGTTGTACCGATCCGCAACGGGGAAGATCTTCGTGGCTCCTGCCTGGCTGGAGGTTCCACTCGTCAGCGCATCCACCACTACGTCAATCCTCTGCCCCAATACACCTATCAACCGGTCTCTTTCAGGAGTGTGGAGATATGAGAAAACCACCACGCTATCCGCTTCGCTCTTCGCCTTGCGCAAGGTCTCCCCAATCTCCTTCCACTGCGTCTCCGAGCCCGGCGTACTCGCCAGCGCCGTCACCGCCACTCGCCGATCCTTAACCAAAAACACCGCATACGGAACCATCCCACCGCCCTGCCCTCTGCCTTCTGCATTCTGCGCTTCGCCTTCATTACCGATTCCCCCGACTTCATCGGGATTCGCGACATCGGCATCTTCGACCTTCAGAGAGACTCCGATCAAGTCTCTGCTCTTCAACGCTTGCAGGAACTGATTCCCCAAGGCGATTTCCTGTTGCCCCAGCAGCACGTACTTACACCCCAACACGGAGTCGATGTCCAGCAGCAGGTTGGCAGTTGCCATGTCCGAAGCAAGACTGCCCGCGTCGAAGAACTGCCCCGCCGCCTTTCCATCCATCAGGCTGCGCACCACCCACGCACGCCGCGCCAGACCGTTGGCATACTTGCTGCCACACGCCCCGCAACTGCCCACGAATCGATCGCTGGAGAAGAGCCACACCAGGCGAGTCGCCTCCACGCGCGGACTGACCGGCGGGGAGAGGAACGAGTCCGCAATGAAGCCACCTAAGACCATCAAGACCACCTTCAATCTGTTCGAAATCTGCTTCATACGATGCCTTGTCTTCAGGAATACAATACCCCGAACATCCTCAGTTCTTCTCCCCCTCCGCGCGTTATCGGAATGGGATTGCATCATCATGCAGCGAGATTACCACATCGTGCCTGATACTCATCCGGACTCCGAACCTCTAAGGCTACTCCACAATCAGAGATACGGTTTCGTAAGGCGAGTAAACACGTGGTCGCGCATCGCCACTTTGTCGCAGCAGGTATCTGGTGATGGCAACTTCATATGCTGGCTCCAAGCAAACACGCAGGTTCCTGATCTTCCCTAAATCGCGCGAACGAGGCAACGGCGACGCGGAAACGCCGGGGGAGTCCGCAGTTGGCGCACCTGGCATCGCACCCGCAGGTTGGTTTGCATGCATGCGCCGCTGATTCTTTTCAGCTATCTTTGCGTCGGCCATTCGTTGGACAAACTGTTGTTGGCGAGGCGTTAGGTTCGGCCAAGAAAATGTGCGTTCATTAAGAAAATCAACTAAATCGAACGGAATGGCTTCATCTTTCAGCCGCGCAGTTTCATACGCCAAGAGATCCTTGAGCTTTTCTTCCAAGCTGTCTTCCAAGTGCTCCGCAACTTCCGGATCGATATTATCTTGACCAGAGGGCGAAAGGAATTTCACCTTTCCTACATGCCTTACCTCCAGCCCGTTTGCCAAAGCTATTAGTCTCAGCAACTCGTCACAACTGTACCGACCAGGAGGGATAATGACACGATCATTGGTAAATCTACGATCCACATATACCTCCTTTCCCCGGCCATGAAGCTTAGTCGTTAGATCCCTCAAAGTAATAACCCTGTCCCCCGCCTCGATCTCAAATGAGGAAAGGTCCCCTACCGCGTTGATGAACCACGTAAGTGTCAGGACGGTGATGACGGCAACCAGGCTCGATAATCGCGTTGATAGTCTGCATCTCATTTCGCCATTTCTCCCATCCAGGTATGCTCTGGCGGCAGGACTGTTAGTTCTCCGTTTGTCGCGTCCAGCGCCCACGAACGATCTGAACCGTTGCTCGTGCGCGCGTCAAACCGCTCTATGATTTCTGAACTTGATCTAAGCACAATCTTGGGGAAAAGGGCTAATGTCACAGCAGCGAGTGACTTGGGCCCTTCGTCTGCACTCCTCAGGAACCATTTTGGATCGGTCTGCGCAACCTTTGCGAGGTACCCCAATTGGTCTTCGGAAAGCGAAGCTAAGGACAATGCGCCTTTGCCAAGCCGGTATTGTTGATCGCGGGACAGCGAGTCCCAAAAAGAGATTAGTTCCTTCACCTTCCGTGGCCGTGAGTATTCGCGAACGACTGGGACTGGAGGGTTGAGCGACGAAAAAACGACGAACTGGCCGTCAATTCGCCATGTCATTCCTGTCTGTTCCGCAACTTGGTCGAGAAGTGAACCAATGGAATCATCTGTGCATTTAATTACCAGTTTTCTCGCTTCGTTTTCCGCCGACAAAGGGGCTATAACTGGGATTTTGTATCCATTGTGCAGGACACTGAGTAACTCAGCCAGGTAGATGTGCTCTGAAATCAAGCTGACCCGCCGGTCAACGTCAAACAGGGACGATTCCGCTCGCCGACCTGACCCGACCGAGAAAACATGATCCACGATTGCGACGGTCAAAGCCAACGGCGCTGCACACAGTAATACTCTCGCAAGGAGTCCCGCAAGCATGTTTATATCTCCTTTTCCGGTAGGTTTTGGCATACACTCACGGAGTTGGACACTTCTCATGGCATTTTCGAGTTTCTGCCTTTTTGCGCAGTACCTTCACTTCCCTATGTGTTATGCAGCACCATTTGTTAGCGCTACAGACACGCCATGATCCATTCACAGCAGGCCAGTTGAGTTTTACGGTCTCGCATCTTTTTTGATTTGGCGTTAGGTAATAGCTCGGATAATTTTCCGTACGTACTCCGAGTAGTTGAACGCAAGTCCCGTGCGTTCCACAGGTAAAATCTTCTCCCGTGGCAATATCGTGACTGTGAAGAGACCCGATGATATACCGGTTGTAACAGTCACAGTTCGGATGAACCCAGGTGTATGTTGTAACCACGTTAATTCTGCTACACGGATCTCCCTCCTCAATCGCAGAAGCGTGGTAATTCCCAGGCAGGACGACCGTTGCACTCACGCACAGGAAGAAACCTATTGTCAGTCTGTTCATCTTTTGCTCGTACCTCCTTGAGATTTCCTTACGTAGTAGGCACGCTAATCCGGACAGTTTTCACAAGAGTAGTCAAACGTGCTTGTCTCGACGTAAGCGATGCTTTCGCAGGCACTCGGGGCGGTACACGTAACCTCCCAGTACCATGTGTCAATATCCTCCTCATCCGGTGTTACCATCAACGTCGTGCAGGCATACGACAAGGTGCGTGTTTCATCAGGTCTGGTGCATCCCTGGCACGGATCGTAGTACTTGCACGTTTCGCTCCCATCAGATGCAACGTAAATGGGTTCGTAAACTGTATTGCATCCAGCCTGCGAAATCGTTCCCGGAGTGTAGGAACTTGAGTACCAGTGTCCACAATCGCCCTCCGGACATTCAGCCATGCAAACCAAAGCAGGCAGAGCTCCGAGCCATATCATCGAGAACACGATGGCTTGCCACGGTCTCCGTATGCCCGACGCATTCTTCAAGGTGCTAAACATCAGTTACCCTCCTTCCGTCTCTCATTTTATTCTTTCACCCACACGCTTTCCCAGTTCACTGTCAGGTGCCCGTCTCACCACCTCCTCATACCACCGTCTGGCTTCTGTCGCGTCGCCGGCGCGGGCGTAGATTTCGCCGACCTGATAGGCGGCCGCGGCGGCGGGCCCATAGCCCGTCCGCGGGGACGCGGCGGCGAGCATCGTTTGCGCGGTGGTTGCCGCGAGGACAGCATATCGCCGCGCATACGGTTCGTGATTGCGCGCCAGCATTCCCGCAAGGCTGATGATCTCCAGATGCGCCTTCTGCGCCGACTTGCCCTCCGGATAACGCTTGATGTATTCCTGATACGCTGCGACGCCCCGTTTCACATTGGCGAGGTAGTAGCCAGGGCTGTTTGCTGTGGTTTCGGCAAGACGGATGGAGGCTTCATCCCCCAGAGCTTCCGCACCCATATCTTTCTCAATGGCTTCGAGGGTTCCGGCCGCGAGACCATCTCGTTCAAGGGGCTTTCGATTCCTTCCTCCCCTCCCCAAACCAACTCTTGCTGCTTTGCTACTTTGACGCAGGCTGCGATTGTGCTATCTTGTATCGGACTCGCCTCCCCCGACATAATCGGGGCTATCCCTCGGGATACTCTCGATTATGTCGGGGTGTGGCGAGTCACTCCGAAAATTTACACGGCGGATTTATGCAAGGCTCTCACATTTTTCAATACAACTGCCACAAGTAGCTACCCGATTCATACCCTAACTGAAGCCAGATCGTGCGCCGGAAAGAAAAATCAGCAACATCCAGCCTCATATCGTCACACTCACCACCTGAAAACGGTTCGCGGCTAACATAGGATTTCAAAAATGATCGTTCTTTGATACTCATCTTGTCGGCAGAAAGCACGGAAGAAGCGGTGAACCAATCTTCGGGAAGAGGAGACAGCGGAGGGTATGGAACTCTATCAAAAGCTTGCACAACTCTGGATGCTGTCTTGTCTCTCTCCAACAACAGTTCGTTTTCGCCCGCAAGTCTGAGTTTCTCGTCCTGCCCCAAGTGAGATAAACCAGCTTCATTGATCGCGAGAAATTTCACATTACCGATCCGTCGGAAAGTTAATCCAGTAACGGCGGGAAGCAAGTTTTCCAGCTCTTTTGCTCGGAATTCTGCCTTTGTGCAAAATATTTTCCATTCACGGAACTCTCTGTTGACAAGCACCTTTGGGGCAGTTGCTCCATTCAGTAGCGGCACGATTTCCGAGAGTGTGGCGATGCTGTCACCGGAGAATACCGCTATTGAAGGAGGAGTCGTAGTCTGTTTTTCAATGGAAACACTATCCGCGGGCGTGTAGTGATGCCAAAAGAAAAGCAGGAGGATTGCCGAGGTTGTGCCTGCGGCAGTAAGTCTCAACGATTTCGTCGCTGACCACATACTATTCACTCCCTCTCTTGTTCTCCCAAAGTGGTCCTTTGTAAGAATGGTCGAAATAGCCCATCCATCCTCCCCATTTGTCGTCACCCTTTCGGATGCGAATTGAGTCCGTGACAAAAACACCAATTCGAAGCTTGCCTGCGTCGAAAGTATCACCATACAAATCTTTGAAGGATGAAACAACTCCTGACTTGCTGTCAAAGTGGCTCAGCATTGACTGTTGTTCATCAGTAAGATCCTTATAACGCAAATAGCCTTGGTGCGCGGCCATGACCTTACGTTGCTGCTCGTCAAAGGAACTCGCGAATTTGAGCCCCTCCGTTTGGAGAGTGACAATATCTCGAGCAACACTGACAGATTCCTTGGATATCAATCCCGGAGAGTGGTTAGGCTCAAAAAGAATTAGCCTGTCCTTCTCCCTCCAACCGCAACTTAATAACTTGGCGACTTGGTCACAGAACGTACGAAGGGTCACTTCTTTCGGCAAATACTCTGGCTTTAACGTCGGAGTCGCAGTCTCAGGTCTAACCAGAAAGGCAAAATCATAGTTGGTCTGAGATTTGATATTCCGAAAAAGGGTGGGGAGATCTTGTGCATTGTGTGGGTAAATGATTCTCTCCTCCATTCCGGAATCGCTTGCGATGGCCCGACTCACTGGAATCATGCTGGGTGATTCTTCCTTGCAGATCCAAGCTGTGATCGCACCAATCACTAAGCAGATTATGAAAAAACTCCTCTGTTGTCGCCATTTATTCTCAACTCCCAATCTATTGCCACCTTTCTGCTATCCGGTTTGGACCCGCCAGCTCTCAGTTTATTGGAGCTCGGAGTTACATACTGCAATCGGCAGTCCCCGTTTCATGGACAAATTTCGCTCCACCAGGTCCACTGGCATTCTCGCCAACTGACTTGATGTGACGGGGAACTCTTCATCCCAGAGGACACTTCCCAATAATGCCGCCCGAGGAACCCGCATCCAAGCGTCTGTGCTCGCACAAATCCAGGGCAAATTTGCAGCTTGCCGACTATATTGGCGCTGCACTGGACATTGCGCGCCTTCGTCCCCTTCCTGTAGCCTGCGGGAACATTTACTGGTCGAGGAAAATTCTCTCGAGGTCCATGCCCAAAAGTTAGGCTTTGCTGGATTTCTCCCGACACCGTGCCGGCGATGTCGCTATCGGTCTGTAAAGTGACTCCTCCACCTGTACCGTTGTTTTCGCCTTTGAAGCCTAACGACACCGATTGGCCCACCTTGGCAGATCCTGAAACACTAAACACATAAGTCACAGCTTGTGGAAGAGGAATGCTTTGGCAAAGCGCTCCGGGGCACTCTCCCCCTCCCTTTGCAAATGATCCTGGAGGGATACAACATCCGGGAACAGTACACCCTGAGAGAACTGTAAATGCCGGACTATCTCCGCTTGCCGCGACATTTAGACCCGTCGTTCCTATTGAAGCTGCCCAGTTGGTTGCGTCCTTGGATCCGCAAGGGGAGATCCAGATTCCCACTCCCCTTGGATCGGTTGTGCTGGGGCAGCTAAACGATGAGACAGATTGGTCGTACTCATCACATGGGTCAGGCGGAACCTGGGCTTGGATAACCGTTCCAGTGCTTATCATCCAAACCTCAGTTACGAGAGATGCCTGAATCCATCGTCTTATGCGAACTCCTCGTGGTTGGGCAATCATTATCGCGCTCCTCCCTTTCCCTTTTTTATTTCATACCTAACAATTTGTTCTCGCTACCGAATGTCCCCCCCCGTAGTTACGGTTGGCAAGCCGGACAACTATTAACATACTCTTTGATACTTGTAAGTTGGAGGACATTTCCACAACTGCTACTCGCAGTGCATACGGCTTCATAGTAAATCCTACTGGGATCGTTGGGATCTTCGATTGGCCCGAATACAACACACGTATACTGAACGTCGTATGTCCGTGGATCATTTGTGCATCCCTCACATGGATCGACGTACAGGCATTTCTCTTTCCCGTCAGTCACTCGGGCTTTCATCGTGCTGCCATCGCAGTATATATCTACTGCTCCTCCGATTCTCCCTCCAGCCCCGGTCCAACCGCCACACGATCCGTCAGGACATTCGGCGTCAGTTCGTGTTGACGGGGCAAGCAAGGACAGCCCTATGCCAGCGATTAGAACACGGGAGATGTAACGCAATAGACGCGTTTTTTTCATCGTTGCACACTACCTTTCCTTTTGGCTTGGTTAATTAGCCTTGATCTCTTACCTTCAATCTTCTAATTTCCTGATGTAACTCTAACGATCACCTCCTTCCATTCTGTGGCCCGATCCGTCTCGCCGATTCGGGTCATCAATTCCTTCATTTGATAAGCACCGAGATAAGCGGAACCCAGCCAATGTCTACGAATAGCACTCTCCTCTACCAACTCACTGGCCGCGCGAGTCGCGACATCCACATAGACTCTTGCGTTGGGTTCCTTATCCCTGGAAAGCATTGCTGCCAGGTTCACCAGCGCGAGGCGAGCTTCTTTTGCATACTTTCCTTCAGGCCGTCGTGCCAGATACTCTTTGTACGCGCTCAAAGCCGCCTTTTGATTACCCATGTAATACCCTGGGCCATTCTGTATGGCCAAAGCGATTCGGAATGCACATTCATCTGCAAGGGCATCATGTGTGGACTCGTCCTCAAGGGACTGGTAGAAAGCTCTTGCAACGCGATTAGCGCACGAAGAGCCCAAAGGTCCCTGCGCGTCCTGCTGCGCGATTTCCATGAGCTCAGAGGCGAGGGAGAGGGAGAAAAGATTATCCTTTTCACGCAAACTAACAGTTTGCGTTACCAGGGACCCGGCGAAGTCGGGGTCGCGTTTGCAGAAGGAGAGGACGGCTTCCCGCAACGCGGTGCGGGAAGTCTCCTCATTCCCTTTGTTCGCCAGTTCCAGCCACGGAGTCACGGCTTTCTCTGCCAGGCCGATCTCGCCGGAGCGCAGCAGTTCCTTGACTCGTTCGCTTGCTGCACCGGGGTCCTTCGCAGGGCTGGATGCGAGATACTCGGAGAAAGCCTTCTCTTTTCCCTCGGGGTCTACGAGCAACGAGTTGGCGCACTGCCATTGCAACCACGCAGCGACGCGGGCGAGACCAGGTTTTGATGACGTGGCAGCCGATTCCGTGAACGCCGCGATTTGCCGCATGGCGCCCTGTGAGGAGAGGAACTCCGCAGCAGACGTCTGACTGAGCGTCTGCACCGCCTTGTAGAGGGCAAGGGGTTGTTTCAGTTCCGGGCTCTTCGCCGTAGCTTCGAGGTCTTTGGCGTCGAGTCTCAATGGGTTGGCTGGTGGATTAGCATCCACCCCTGGGAGCAACATCTCGTCCAGGAATATCCCTGACAACGAGGCGGCGACGCCACAGTCCTTCTGAATGCGCACCTTCAGCTTCGTCGGCCCCGCAACGCCGTACACCTTGTAAACCCCATCCCCGAAGGCTGAGATGAGACTGGAACTGACGAGTTCATCTTTCTCGTCGCGGATCAGAACCCGCTGCGCACGGGGTCGGTCGGTGTTCCACGTATCCCAGTCGATGAAATAGAGGGTAAGCCGGTGCAGTCCTTCCGGGATTTCGAGAGTGGCGATCAGGTCCGGGCCTTTCCCGTCGAAGGGATGGGTTTCCCCGTGATCGTCCCACGAGGCGTAGCGTCTGCGACCCTCCAAGGGATTCCGCAAGGCCCGTGGGTCGTCGGTCACCAGCTCGTTAATCGGGATCCAGTGGCGGACCGATTCCTTCGGATCGCCGGTTTCCACCTCATAGCAGAACTCGCCCTTCCAATCCGTCCACACCGGCGAGGTGGCGGCGAAACCGGTTCTGCCATCCTTCCACCGCCGCTTGGGCAGCAGCCTGCCGCCCACCACGTCCCGCGGCGACTCCATGGCGCAGAGGATGAAGCACTCGTTGCCGTAGCGGCCGAGCCAGTCGCCCTTCGTTTTCCGATCATCTCCAAGATACTGAATGGGGGAACGGGGGAGTGGGGGAGTGGGAGAATCCAATTTCGGACTGGAGACGCTGAGAATGGAAGGCTCGGCAGATGTGACCGAGTTCAGAACCTGCAGCTTGTCCTTCGGGGTGATGAAGGCGGAGGCGAAATAGCAGGTCCCGCTTTGGGAGAGAGCGTAGCCGCGTGTCCAGAGACTGACCCGCGCTCTCGAGGCACTCTCTTCACTGCGGAAGCGGATCAACTCCCAGTTCCAGAAAGGAAGCTCGAACAGGTGCGACTCATGCGCGCGAACGGGCACGGCGTCGGCGTATTGCAGAACGGCGAAGCCTTTGTCCAGATTGCTGCCCCACCCCGCGCGGTCGGACTTGTACAGCACACCTGCAACATAGTCGGTGTCCGGTTGGATCGCCCCCAGGGAGGAGCCGAGGGCGATCCGCCCCTTCGTGCGATTGGCGGCGATGGTGAAGGAGACAGGGGAGACGCCTGCCAGCGTCGGTTCAGGAGAAGGCGCCATCGCGGCGGTCGCGTTCAAAGGCGCGGCGGGATTGTGTACGCTCCACTCCCCCGCTGTCGCCGCTCCTTTCTCATCTGGCAGCGTGAGCCACGGAATCACGTTCTCCCCTTGACTGATCCACTCAATCCTCGGCTGCACCCGCACCCTTCCCACCGGGGCATCATGCAAAAGTTGGACAAGAAACTTCAAAGTAGCTCTCCTCCCCGGTTGCACGAACCAAGGATTCGAAGCTTCTGGTTCAACGTAAACCGAGCGAGAGACATCAAATCGCCTTCCATCGCTGTTTTCAAGTTGGAAGCTGAGGTCCGGTTTGACAAGGATGATCGGATGGGAAGAAGAGTTACGCACCTCAACCCAGACATGAACATCGAGGGCGGGGAGGGTGACTTCAGAACTGGAGAGGTTCAGTGAAAGGCACTGTAAGTCTTCGGCGACGCCACATGCTGACATTAAATAAGCAAATAGCAAGAGAGGCAAATAGCGCCGCGTCGCCTGTCGGAAATCATTGATCGCTCTTAGAAGCCGATGAGCCATTCCCGCCTCCGCAACCGCGGTTTCAGCCGTTAACCGGGACACATCTCCGAGTCTTGCCGCCACTCATTTGGTTCGCTAAGTCGAACCTGCCATAAATGATACCAGCCCCCCCCCGCTGTCAACACTTTTTGGCGCTTTGGGAAAATTTTTTGGCTCCTCAGCAGAATTTGTGGGTAGAAAATCGAGGGATCGGTGGCATTGATGGCTACCGGTTGAAGTCGTGAGATCGGTTCAATTCGGACTCGCAGAGTCCGCTCGGACTCGCAGAGTCCGCAGATGCATCCCGGCTCCAACTCTGAGAAGATGTAGGTGTTAGCCAAACATCACTCAGAGGAAGAAGTCTGGGATGCAACTCAAGACTATCCTGAACCGGTCCAGAAGTTCAAGTCGTTTCGGACTCTGCGAGTCCGCATCGACGAGATCGCTGGCGAACTCTGAGTTCGAGCAGAAAGGGCATAAGTACCTGACGCTGGTCTACCAGATCGAGGCGGACTCAAAGAGTCCGAAACCACTGCAAACGCCTGCTGTGGATCGGGCAGGAGCGGAAGGTCAAAACCCTGCTGCGCTTTTTTCGCTGGTTCGGCGCCGAGCGCAGCCGCAAGCTGAAGTACAT
>Ga0210051_1001312_pt1 | contig 24979 bp, 18 predicted proteins | sample CryGey092014_all_FD_185464 | JGI IMG/M metagenome (GOLD analysis project Ga0210051, IMG submission 185464) | Groundwater microbial communities from aquifer - Crystal Geyser CG23_combo_of_CG06-09_8/20/14_all (SPAdes) (version 2) | ecosystem: Environmental > Aquatic > Deep subsurface > Groundwater...
CTCCTTCTCGGGCTCGAAGCACCAGAGAAACAACGACCTCTTTGCAGACACGTGGCGCAGACAGTATAGCCGATGTGACCCCCATTTTCATTTCGCGTGGTGCGAAACCGCGCATGGGAGATTCCTTTAGATTTAGAGCGACAAGTGATGACCCACGGTCTATCAGCATCGACTCACTCCCCGCACAGGGCATACCCGCAGTTAAGCGCAAATCAAGTGCACAATGACGCGGGGCTGTCCATCAGTAAATGATATACTCGTTAAGGTTGAGAATTCACCGTGAACCCCGTAGGTCTGACGCCCAAGTCAGAGCACAGCTCTAACCTACGGCTACGGCAGCAACACATCTGCATCCTTCTCGATCACTCGTTTGATTGCCTGAACACATGATGTGGTGAGTGGATAGTTCGGGAAGTTATTGTACGTGCGGAAGATGCCCATCTCTACCAGCAACTTTTTCTCTCCGGACAGCCAGCACCGAATCTTCTTCCCGCCGTAGACCGACCACACGATCCGATTCATGCGCGCTTGGAGGCGGTCGGCGAGTTGCGCATCGCCTACGCTGACCGCCTCGACGATTCGAGAAGCCAGGAATCCATTGAAGACGCCGCCGCCCAGTAAAAGGCCGTCGTACCCCGCCTGCAGGTACTCCACACAGCGGAACTCGTTGCCATTGAGCAATCTCAGTTCCGGTCGCCTTTTGCGGGCTGCGAGCGCAATCTCACGACGTGCAGGATCGCTGGAGCTGTCTTTGACGAGGTGGACCTTCGGCTCTGCATACACTGCCTGCATGACCGAATCCGGAACAACAACTGGCCCCAAAGCGCCCCTGTCGTAAATCCCCACTGGCAGAGGGCTTTTTCTGATGGCCTCGACATACAAATCGCGAATGGACTTGGCGGTAACATTCACCATGAAGTAGGGCGGAGCAATCACGGCAATACTCGCGCCGAGGTCCCGCGCCGTCTGCATGTTCTCCAGGATACGCGCTGCGGAGTTGTCGGTAACTTGTACCGCGATTGGGAGCTTCCGCTCTGTAAACCTGACGGCGGCCTCGATGAGTCTGCGCTTCTCCCGCTCCGGCAGCCACGGACCTTCGCCGTTGGTGCCGCACAGGAACAGCCCCCGGACGCCGAGGCGGATGTGGTGCTTTACCATACGGTGTACTGCCGTCGTGTCGACGGTCATTTTTTCTGTCAATGGTGTCGGCGCGGCGGACCAGACGCAGGAATTCAGACTATGCATGCTCTCCACCCTCCCGGGGATTTGGCGTGGCGATGAATCTCTATTATACTATCACCCGTTGGAGCCATTGGGAAGCTTGACGAATTCTGCCGGGTCGTTATACTTCACTGAACGTGGGGAACGAAAGCCATAACGTTCCCCGGGAGGGGTAAGACCATTGACCGGCGGAGTCTGAGTACTGAGGAGCAGCGCTATGCAGAAGTTCAGGAGTGGGTTCACCCTTATTGAGTTGCTGGTGGTGATCGCGATTATCGCCATCCTCGCGTCCATCATGTTCCCTGTGTTCTCGAAGACGCGGGAGAAGGCGCGCATGTCCAGTTGCCAGAACAACATGAAGCAAATTGTTCTGTCGATCAAGATGTACACACAAGACCATGACGACAGCTACCCCATCGGCTACTACCAGTACCCCTCCAACCTTTCCCAGCGGGTCTACTGGACGGATGCCCTCATGCCGTACATGAAGAACGTTCAGCAGTTCGTGTGCCCCAGTGATAAGCACAATATGGGTGCGCCGGACTCCATTTCTTTTGGCAACGAAAAAATCGGGTACTGCACAAATCCCAGCCTGATGCCACCCTTTGTGACAGGCTTTGACGAAACGAAAATCACGAAGGCCGCGGAAACCTTGTTGGCATGGGACTCGACGCGCATGGATTTTAAGTCGCCCATTAACGCTAATGACCGACACAATGAGGGCGCCGTCTACGGTTACTGCGATGGACACGTGAAGTGGATCAGCATGCTTGCGATGCCGTCCGATGCGCCGCAGTTATTTGCCATCGCCACCGGGCCGACTCAACGGTGAACCGACGCGCCTATCTTCCGTTTTTCTGCTCTCGTCATCTACGGTACGCGCGTCCGAATCCCCCCTGGACGGGTCCTCAAGGAGTGTCCCCAATGCCGCAACCGCACCATTCCCGCAGAGTGATTTATGACACGAATACCCCGCGCGCAATGCCAGCCTACCGGACCAGAGACGAGTGGCTTGCTCGCGCCGCGGAGTTGCGCATCCACATTCTTGTGTCCGCGGGATTGTATCCCGAACCGGAGAAGTGTGACCTCAACCCGGTGATCTTCGGCAGAGTCGAACACGAGAATTACTCTGTGGAGAAGGTTCATTTCGAGAGCTATCCCGGCTTTCTGGTAACAGGCAACCTGTATCGTCCCACAGGGAAACGAGGGAAGAGCCCCGGGGTTCTGTGCCCGCACGGACACTCCCACCAGGGCAGGCTGGAGGACAATGAGGTCTGCTCCGAACCCAAACGGTGCATCGCCCTCGCACAACAGGGATATGTGGTGTTCTCCTACGACATGGTGGGTTTCGCCGACAGCCGACAAGTCTCTCACCAGTTTGCTGACACCGACAGTGTCAGGTGTTTGTGGGGCGTCAGCCTCATGGGTCTGCAGCTCTGGAATAGCATTCGCTCCGTGGATTTCCTCTGCGCGCTCCCGGATGTCCATGCGACCAGAATCGGGTGCACCGGCGCGTCCGGGGGGGGAACACAGACGTTCATGTTGATGGCAGTGGACCGGCGTGTTGCCGTTGCCGCACCGGTGGTGATGGTGTCGGCCCACTTCCAGGGCGGGTGTCTCTGCGAGAACGCTCCGAGTCTCCGGATCGGCACTTTCAACGTGGAGATCGCCGCCATGATGGCGCCGCGCCCCCTGCTGCTGGTTGGGGCCACAGGTGACTGGACGAAGAACACGCTGGCGGAGGAATTCCCCGCCATCCGGAGGGTCTACAAGCTCTTCGACGCACAGGACAAACTGTCGGCGAAGTTGATCGATGCGCCTCACAACTACAACCGTCACAGCCGGGAGGCCGTGTACGCATGGTTTGCGAAGCATCTCCGTGGCGGAGAAGGGAAGCGCGCCCCGAAAGAGAGTCTCTGTGCTATCGACAAACTGCCCGACCTCCTCGTCTTCTACGGATACGAGCATCCCCACGCAGGCGTCAACGAAAATACGCTCACCTCCCACCTGCTCTCAGAATCGAAGCGATTGTGGCAGTCCGGACTGCCGACCAATCCGCGATCCCTCAACCAGTTCCGTAAGACGGCGCGGCCGTGGATGCGGGATGTATTGAGCATTGATGTTCCGTGCGCCTCCAACCTGACGGTCGACGTTGAAGAGAGGCACTCGATTGCTGGACAGGAGGTGCAGCGTTTCTGCTTGGGGAGAAGGGGAGACGACTGGCGTATCCCGGCGTCGTTACGTTGGGTCGACGGTCGTATGAGCGGTAAGCAGGTCCGCGAAGCAGTTCTCATCGTTCACCCGAATGGCCGCGCTGCCGTCGATGGTATCGAGGGATCGCCGCCGAACCCGTTCGCCGGGCGAATGGCTCTGAAGGGCCGCCTGATTATGTCGATGGATTGTTCCCAGACGGGGGAAGCCATCGCTGAACGAGACGAGTCCGTTCGCTTCTTCGCCACCTACAACCGCACGGTGACCTCGTGGCGGGTACAGGATATCGTCGATGCGTTATCATACCTCGAGTCGCGCGAGGACGTTAATCGTGTGAGCCTCGTGGGAGTCGGCGAGGCAGGACTGTGGGCTTTGCTTGCGGGGGCACTGGCGCCTTCTGTGATTCGATGTGTGATCGACGTTGCGAAATTCGCTGATACAGACGACGCATACGCGAAACGTCTGTTTGTTCCCGGCTTGCGGAAAGTGGGAGGGATTCGGACCGCCGCGATCCTCCATGCCCCGCGGCCAGTGTATTTGCACAACACGGGGACAGACTTGGACATGGATTGTGTCGTTCGAGTCTACGAGGCGTCAGTGACGGAGGGGCCCCTCAACATGCAAACCTCAAAAGCCACTGCGGCACAGATCGTTGAGTGGCTGCTCGAGAGGTGAAGGAGCGTGGAGGTCAGACCAGATTCCCACCACGGTTCCTGCCGCCTTCCCTGAGCAGAACTGCAACTCACGTCTTCCCCAGAAAGTGAGATCGCTCCTCGTCTGCCTGTCCGATACGCGCCCGACCGACAGCCCCGCCGCATCAATCACCAGACATGTTCGGGGACCGGCTTCTACTGGTTGCTGTTGCGGAATTGTCCATGCCGACCTGTCGGCGCCCCGGTTGCAGTCAATGGGGTCGCCATCTGTCCATGCGAGCCCCATTGATCCTTGTCGGAATCGCACGGCCGCCCGCCATTCTCGTGGAAGAGACGGCATTCATCGCGGGCGAACAAACAACTCCGTAATCCAGAAGTCGCCTCTTTCGTTGACCGCAATCCCGATGCCCAGATGGGTGACGTCTCGCAGCAGGATATTCTCTCGGTGGTGTTTGCTGTCCATCAACTCCCGGTGGGCGGTTGCGATGTTGGCGGCATTGAGGCTGTATTCGTAATTGGACCATCGCCGGGAGATGTTCTCCGCTATCACTGCCGGTTTCTCCGGCGCCTTCAGGAGGTAGCGGTCGAGGGGGGTCTTGCGGTCGGGTGTCGGTGAATCGTGAGAGAAATAATTCTTGTCCCTCATCTCGTCGCTGTGCTCTCTGGCCACAGCGACGGCAATGGGATTTATCTGGAGAAGTCTGAGGCGGCGCTGTGTTCGCTCTTCGTTGATGAGGTCTGCCAGTTGCTGTTCGAGAGTTGTGTGTAGAGGCATCTCTCCCACTGCCCCGTGTTCAACCCCCTCCGCGTGAGCCTGTGCCTCGTCTTTCCGGAGATTCTCCAAGGCAATGCTCGCGAAGCGATTCCCCGGACTCAAATCCAGTATGCGCTGGTACTGCTCTTTGGCGCGGGGGTCGTCGCGAAGGCGTTCGTACACAAAGGCGAGAAGGAACCGCGCTTCGACACTGCGCGGAACCGCGGCCACCGATTCTTCCAGCAGGTCTTTCGATACGCTCAGGTCGGTTCCGCTGAGCTGTTCGAGAACCAGTCGGAACTGAGAATAGGCGATGCGTTCCTTCAGCAGTTCTGTTTCGCTGGTGTCGGCTGCAGTAGGTGCAGCCAGGCTGTACAGGGCAGCGACGACCGCCAGTGTCGGGGAGGAGATGCAGCGGACACGCATTTTCATCACTTCGCTTCGTCTGTCAGGATGGGTTGTGCAGGACATCTGCGATCAGGTGGTCTTTCTCCCGTTGACGAGGCAATATCGTCACAAGTTCACCCTCGTGCAGCCCCGTTCCTCGAACAGATGCGCGCAGATAGGTTTCTGTGTACCCCACACCGGTTCTCCCATCCGCACTGACCGACTCCAGGAGTACGTCTGCGGGCTTTTCGAGGCGCGTCTCTGCGTAGACTGAGTTCAACTGCGCGCTGAGAGTGAATAGCCGATCGCTCCGCTGTTCCTTGATGCTGTGCTCCACTTGCTCCGGCATCTGAGCGGCCTCTGTCCCTGGGCGCTGGGAGTACTTGAAAATGTGCATGTCGGAGAAGGCTGCCTGCTCGGCTACGGAGACAGTAGCGTTGAAATCCTCGTTGCTCTCGTCCGGGAACCCTACCATGATGTCGGTGGTCAGCCCCAAGTCGGGCAAAGCCGTCCGGGCCGCATCTATGACCGAGAGAAAGTCCGCCGCCGTGTATCCCCGGTGCATCGCCTTCAGGATTCTGTCCGACCCGGACTGCAGGGGGATGTGAAGGTGGGGGCAGACCTTTGCCGAATTCGCCATGACAGAAAGCAGGTCGGTGTCAATGTCTTGCGGAAGCATCGAGCTGACCCGCAACCGCAGCAGCCCGTCGATCGCTGTAAGGTTCTCGACAAGGTGCAGGAAAGACCGGCGGCCCGCCTCGAGATCCCTCCCGTAATCGCCCAACTGGATGCCTGTCAGAACGACTTCACGAATGCCTTGCTCAATCAGTTCATGCGCCTCGTTCACCACTTCCTGGACAGGACGGCTCCGAGATTTCCCGCGAACGTGCGGGACGATGCAGAATGCGCAGCGCCTGTTACACCCATCCTGAATCTTCAGGAGAAAACGCGCTCTGCCCATGGGCACAATCAGGGGCGCGGTCTCGCCCGGGTGTTCGTCGACTGGCGCTGGCGGGAAAGCTGTGGTTCCTTCAGATGTCGGTCTGTTGCACGAAAGTCGTTCCTCGTAGGCGCGGCAGAGATCATCTGCCAACCGATTCTTCATCCGGTTCCCGACGACCAGTTCCACGCCTGAGATCTGACGGAGCTTGTCAGCAGCCCACTCCGCCGCGCAGCCGGTCACCGCGACAATGGCGTTCGAGCCTGCACGTCCGGCGCGGCGAATCACCTTGCGGGACTTGCGGTCCGCAACGCTGGTCACCGTGCAGGTATCGATGATGTAGGCATCCGCTGGCTCATCAAAGCTCACCGGCTGCCACCCGCGAAGGATCAACTCCCGGGAGATGGCGAAGGAGTCGTACTGGTTGGCTTTGCAGCCAAGGGTATAGATGGCGAATCTGGGATGCATACCTTGTGCCGCTGAATCCTGCCCGTGTAACCCAAAAAGCCCAAGCCCCATTTTTCGTCAGGCGTCGGTGTCAGGACCGGCGCGAGAAGTGGAAGACGATGAATGGGCGCGAAGGGTTCACAGTCACTACGCCGAAGCCGCCCAGACCACCGTAATCTATGGACGGCAGACAACGCACGGCTTGTAGGATTCCTTGATTGCCTGAATGCGGGAGGGGAAGAAGACCCGATCCAACTCGTCAGGTGACACGATGCAACCCAGTCGATGGAAACGTTTTGCTTCAATGCTTCCCACGTACCGAGCAGGGACATCGTCCACCACCGCACGGCGCCACCGGTCGGCCAGGCGTTCATTGACGGAAGGGTCCGCCTGCATGGACGCGAGCACCTGACTGCCCTGGGCCGCATCAATTCTCTTGAGGGTCACCTTCAGGGGAGGGATCTCCTGGGGTGAGAATACGTAGGGGAGTTTGCCTCCGAGATGGAATATCCCGCGGTTTTTTGACTCAGCCTCTTGGACGAAGCCTTTCCAGGCAGCCGTGTGCAGGTGACACTCGCGTTCATCTTGTGCGGAGGCCAGACCCGAGCGCAGTAGCTTTGTGTTCAGATTGTACCAGTTGCCGTCCTCTGCGTAGTAAATGACAGCGCGAAGATGCTCCTCCTCGTCCTGCCTTCGTACGGGACATATCTCCAAGCGAACGTTTCGTCCCTCCACGAACTTGCGAGTCGCCTCCAATGCCCTGTCGAAGCCGACATCTGTGTCGGTGGGTGAATGGACGCCCAATAGGCTGACGACACCGACACCGTCCACGCTGATGAGGTTGGGGTTGATAACGGAGCTGCAGTAGGCGGCGGGATAGTTGCGCACCTCCTCACTCCTGTTGGTTTGCGACAGGGCAGGCCGGGATGTCGCGAGGGTTGCTGCAAGAATAATGACGAGAAAAGTCAATCGTGTGTTAATCACTATGGCACCTCACTGCCCAATCGTCGAGGGCATCATCGAAGTTCGATTAGTGGAAGGTATTATACGATACTGGAATGTTGGGGTCAACGCGGGGGGTGCATCGGGTGCAAGTCAGATTTGTGAGAAATGCTTATTGACTTAGCTCATACGGGACTTACCTGAAGCATCTGAGGCACACCTGATTCTTCAGAATCAGGTTCCTGACACAATGGACTACGAACCGCTCTGCCGCTGACCTCGCACACCCTGACTTTCAAGTCAGGGTTCCTGACACAATGGGCTGAGGACCGCTGCAAGAGCCAATTGTGTGAGCTACCACTGGCTGAAGCTCGGCGGTGTCATGATAACCGTGTGAGCTAAGTCAATAAGCATTTTGTGAGAAACCTATGCTGGAGTGCTGCAGCGTAGCGTCTTGTGAGCGTCATTCGTCAACGCTGGCTAATCGCTGTCAGAGTTTACGGTAGATCTCGATCTCGAATGGTTCGGCTTCACAATCAGCCTGATTGGGTAATTGGAGCCGGCTTCGGGCATGGTTTCAATGGACACGTAGACCTCTCCCAGCGGCGGAACCTCGATCTGTTTCAGAACGGTTTCCGAGGGCGGTGAGCAGGTTGGAGCTTCCACCCGCTCTCCGTCGATATAGAATGTTCCACGGGCGACTCCACCCGAGGGCGCAAAAGTTAGAAGGGCAGTTGCCGCATTCTCATGGGGATTCGAGACGCGAACCCGAATCGTGTGAAGAATGCCGTAGTTCCCGGCAAGGCATAGGTTTCCGGCTTCGTTGGGCGTTGCCGGAAAACCGATGCTGATAAAGCTCCATCTGCGCCCGATCTCGTGGCTGACTTCGATATCTCGATTGTCGCCAGGGTACACATGCAGCGAATATGGGGGCAGGGGAGAATCAGTCGATGCCGAAGTGTTGTTGAGCTGGGAAGATGGGGCGACCGCGCGGCACCGCACGATAAGGTGCGCGGTGCCGATATTGGTCAGTTGCCAGATTCCGCTCGCAATCTGCGACGGCGCCAGTCTGACCGTGTAAGGGGTGAACCGCTTCCCCGGTGGAATGGATAGAAGATAGCCTGTCCCCTCGCGTTCCCGCTTCAGGTAATGGAGGCAGGCGATGTGCCCGGCGTGGATTTCATCTCTCGTGGGCCCGGCAGATGACTCCACCACTGCAAGCATCCCTGATCCGTCAGTTGGGTTCAGTATCTCAATATTGAGGTTGCACGGCTCATCCATGGTGTTCTTGTGGTGGTATAGGAGACGCGCCGACTGTCCGACTGCCAGTTCTTGCGAGAAAAGGTCCCCCACCGCGCCGATTCTCTCAGGATCGTTGCTGACCCAGAGCGCGTGTAACTGCCCGCGCGGGTAAGCCGACCAACAGACGGGAACAATGAGTTCTTGTTGGAACGGCACAAGATTTGGCCCTTCTGCCTTGACAGGCACGTGCAGAGACTCAGTTTGGCCAGCGATGGGAGATGGCGAAAGGGCGCGTTCGTCGATGATCAACTGCGCTCCGGCGGTCAGGTCGATGGCGGCAAGCACGGCGCTGCGCAGCGATACGCCGATCTGCGTTGATGGGATGTTCGACCCGTAGAGAGTCATCGCCGGGACACGCACCGCTCTGCCTGCCCGTTGAAGCACCCTTGCTCTGAACTGAGTCGACGCCAAGCCGCAGGTCACGCCGACGACAGTCTCGCCGATCTGCCGACCACGCAGTGTGAGCAATCGCCTCGCGGGCTCTCTGCGGATGGAGAGGACTTCTGCATCGAAACCAGTTATCCGAATATCTTCCGTTCCATTGGTGTGGACACGAACCGGGAGGTCTTCGTTCAAAGGGGCGGTAACCGCAGGTACCCATACCCAAGGCGTGTCGAAGGAATCCCGGAGCCTTCCCACCCATACAGCCGCAAGTCCTTCCGGTGTTGTATTGTTGGCGCGGGCTTCCTCACTGGTGACCTCAACGATGTCAAGTTGCCCTGCGGCTACGGCAACCCCTCTCGCGTCCGAGCGCACGTCAAGGGTGGAAGTCTCGCCACCAGCTTCCATGAAGGTTTGTAGCCGGGAGACGACGGCAGACGCGATGCTCTCGAGGCTGATACCGGGCGGAGAAGTGCGGAGGCGCAAGAGTGGCGTGCCTTTGAACAGAATCGTCGCAGGAGGGGCGTCAATCGGGGACAGGGCAACTATGGACAGCGGCGGCGGAGGCAGGATGGTGGATGGGTGAACGGGCGCCACAGCCAACACGAACACCAACCAAGCAAGGAACCGGCAGAAGAGGCGCATGTGGAGAGAACCTACGCCTTTTTGAGCAGGGCAAGCTCAGTGGACAGCTCGTCGACCTGGCGACGCAGTTCACGAACGGTTTTCACCAGATGGGGTGTTCGCCGAATGGCCGCCTCCACTTTCATCTTCTCGCGGTGTGGTCCGGCGGGATAGCCGGATACATAGGATTGTGACGGGAGATCACTGATGACGCCTCCACGAGCGCCGACAACCACATTGTCGCCCACCGAGATGTGGTCGCCAACGCCAGACTGCCCTCCCAACATGACGTTGTCACCGATGGTGGTGCTTCCCGAAAGTCCGGTCTGCGCGCAAATGATGCAGTGCCTGCCGACTCGGACATTGTGGGCAATCTGTACGAGGTTGTCGATCTTGGTGCCTTCACCGATGATGGTGGGCCCAATGGTTCCGCGATCGATGGTGGTATTCGCCCCGATTTCGACATTGTCATGGATAATCACTGTCCCGATCTGCGGCATTTTCTCGTGTCGCCCGTTCTCTCTGTAGAACCCGAATCCTTCGCTGCCGATGACACTGCCGGTATGCAGGATCACGTGATTCCCAATGCGAACCTTATTCTTGATGGAGACCTGGGAGTGAATACAGCAGGCATCCCCAATGATGGTGTCGTCCCCGATGGTGGTTAGAGCGCCGATGGCAACGTGGTCTCCTATGGTGACATTATCCCCAATAACCACCAGAGGCCCAATGGAAGTGCCTTCGCCAATGCGGACATCCTCCCCCATCTGAGCGGTGGAATGTGTCCCACCCGAAGCAGGTGGCTTGGCGGCAAGCAGTTGCATGATTCGTGCAAAGGCGTGGCGGGGATTGTCAGTGATCAGCGCGGGTTTCCCATCGCATGGAGCGTTCCTTGTCGTGATGATGGCGGACGCTGCGCTTGCAACGGCGGAAGGAAGGAGCCGTTCCTGCTCAACAAAAACAATGTCTCCTGAACGCGCAGATTCGAGCCCGGAAATACCCGTGATGTGAGTACCGGCGTCACCGGAGGTTTCTCCTCCCACCCAATCAGCCAATTCGCCGAGGGTGAGGTCCAAGCAACCATTCTGCATAGTGCTTCACCTTTATCAATGATTAGTGCGGTCAGGGTCGCGCATATTGTTGCGGTATGCTGTTGTGTTCCAGTATTTCCGTCGGATTTCTTTCAGCGCACGGGAGGTTCGATCCGGCACACCCGGCGTCGTGCGAAGGCGGACCTCCCAGCGATGCTCGCGAGCGATGGCGCACACCAAATGGAGCGTATCGTCCTTGACGTATTCAGCGAGTCCTGTCAGGTCCCCGGAGTAGTCGGTCTCCACCTGAGATTGCCGTCTTCGCCGCGTGGCTCTGATCTCTGCCGGAGACGGGCTTTGAGATCTGGGGAGTTCCGTGACTGGAACGGGAGGGAGGCTTTGCTCCACGGCAGAAAAATTCGGTCTCTCCGCTCCCCTCTGCAGGTCGGACTCCATAGTCTGGTTCTGTCTCTTGACGATGCGAAACGCCTCATCCGAAAGAGCCTTGGCTATTTCGCCAATCTCCCTCTCGATCAACTCTTGGAAAGCTCTTTGCGACTCGCGCAGCTTCGCGTCTTTGTCCTCGAGGAGTTTTGACAATTCCCGACGCCATTCGTCTTGCAGCGTCGACCTCTCCTGCGTCAGTTCCTGTCGCCTGACGGTACTCGTATTTTTAGCAGTGAGCTTCAGGTCAATCTGGGCAACGCGATGTGCATATCGTCCGGGGATTGAGGCCGCCTTCTCGAGAAACTCTCTGTCGAGTTGCGCTCTTTTTTCGGCCAGGCGCTCTTCCTGAGAACTCTCCAGAGCCTCCCTGCGTGAACGAACGCGTCGGTCGATGATCGCCTGAAGGTCGTGTCTCAGTCCGTCGCGGTACTCTGTCTGTCGGGCGTGAGCCTTCATCACCTGCTCAATGAAAGCCGATGGATCGATCGGTGCGGCTTTCGTTTCCGTCCGGACCAGCGGTTGTACGAGATCGTCGGCAGGGGCGGAGCTCCCGACTGGCAGTGCGTCAGTCTGTTCTTGTAGCTTTCTGTGCAACGCACTCCAACGAGACTTCTCCTGCCAGGCAGGATGGAATGACTGAACCACGGACAGATTGATGTAGACTGGCTGATCCGCTACGGGGGCGGTCTCTTCGGGGGAAGTCGGGCGACACCCGCTAATGCCGAGGTCCCCTGTCGTTACGAGGAAAGAAGCTGCCGCGAACAGGCAACGACGCAACGTGTTGGGTACGGCATGAGGGTTCATCAGTGGGCATTGAGAAGTTTCAGGATGTCTTCAGTGATCTCGATGGTGGCGTCCGCCCACAGCAGCCTTTTTTTGTCCAGCACAAGCTTCAGGGACTTAGCTTGAGCGGTTTCCGCAATGGCCTTCCGAACGTTGTCTTGCAGTTCGGCCAGAAGCTTACTGAACGTTTCATTGCCCTTCCGAGCGAGGTCTTGCCCAAGTTGCTGCAGTCTGGATGAGTTGCTTTTTTCCAGGCTCTCAAGTTCCTGTCGCTCACGTTTTTGGTCGTCTGAGGGTTCCCGTATTCCCTGGAGTTCTTTCAGTCGGGTTTCCTGACCCTCGCTGAGGTTTTTGAGCCGCGCATATTCCTTGGCATCAGGATCCTTGAGCTTCTCTCCCTTGTCGATTCTCTCTTCGAGGGAGTCCAACTGCTTCCACTCATCCCATGTCAGGAAGCGGCGCGCCAGGATTTTCTGCTTGCCCGTGGCTTGATAGGCTTCGAAGTCCTTGTTGACTTTCTGGTACTTTTCGTAGCCCTCCAATAAGGCGTTGAGGTCGACGTATCCCACGGTCAGACTCCCGTCCGCCGACGTGGACGGCGTGGCAGTCAGGTCCACGATCGGGAAGGTGAATGCAGCGAGGACCGCCAGTAGCACGCCGCGTTTGATCGTTCGTTTTTGTGACAATATGATGGGTCTCCTTTAAGTGATTTGGGGTCAGAATGCCTGCCCGATGCTGAAGTGAGTCTGAGAACCGTCGGATCCAATTCCGTAATCTAAACGGATGGGCCCGACAGGGGTGTTCATACGGACTCCAAGTCCATAGCCGAGGTTGCCTTCGAAGGAGCTGCCGTTGGCATTGCTACCTCCCCACGCGTCCCCATAGTCGACAAAGACAACGGCCTGAATGTTCTTTTGTACCTTGCGCCTTAGTTCGAGATTGACGATGGACATGGCGTCTCCGTAGTCGTGGTCAATATCATACCCGCGAACAGTGTCCGAGCCGCCGATGAAGTACTGCTCAAAGGGAGGGAACGCTCCGGTCAGACTCAGACCAGCCATCCATCTGGCGGCCAGTATCGTATTGGGGAAGACGGCGCGATACTTGCGCAGATCAAAGTCCAGCTTTGTGAATTTTGCGTCTCCACCGAGGAAATCGTCAGCGTGTTCCAGCGTAACAGCCTCGCGTCCGCCCGTGGTGGGATCGAAGATGATGTCCCGTGTGTCGTGTGACCACGTCCCGGCAATCCCCATGATCTGTCCGAAGTCGGCCCGGAACTCCTCAAGGGTTGTCGTATCTGTTTGCGTGAGCGATACTTTTTCGTCGCGCAACTGCACACCGACGCGAGTTCGCAAATTGCCTGCCAGCGGCCGGGAAAAGCCGATCCGCACCCCCTTGCGTCGTTCCTCGAAAGTGCTGGAAGCCTCCACGGCAGGATTGATCACCAGTGACCCGCGCGGCTCCCTGTAGATGAGTCGATCGTAGAGGCTCACCGACATGGAGGTTCGCTTATCGTCGAGCCACGGCTTGGCATACGATATTTCATAGCTCTGTCGGTCACCGGCCTCGCCTCTGAACGCAATGGCTTCTCCCTTGCCCTTGAAGTTGGCTTCAGTCAGATCGATGAACCCAACAATTTCACTCCGGGAGCTGAAACCAAGACCAACGGCAGCAGTGCCCGTCTTCTTCTCTTTTGCGACGATGGCGACGACCACGTTGCCTTGTTTTGATCCTGGCTTAAGTTCGTAACGCAGGTCCTCTAAGAGACCCAGGTTGAAGATGCGGTTCATATCCTTTTGCAGTTGTTTGGAGTTGAACTTGTCCCCGGGTTTAACCGTCATCTCTCGCCGAATCACCTTCTCTCTTGTCTTGAAGAGACCGTGGCGCTCGGAAGGCTTGCCCTTCTGCTTGGGGAATATAATCCCCTCGATATCCGCCTCCCGAAGGAGGATCGTCAACACTCCCTCTTTGCTGATGTTAACGTCTTCTACTTCCGCAATGTAGCCCTGCTTGTGATAGTACGCCTGAATCGCTTCCACGTCTTTGGCCACGAGGTCGTTGTTCAGCACGCTACCCGGCTTGGTCTTCATGATCGGATATAATTCATCCGACGTGTAGACCTCGTTACCCTTGATCTCGACCCCCTTGATGGTGGGGTTCTCGAAAACGGTAATGGTTACGACGGTCCCTCCACGAGTTGCCTCTGTCGTCACCTGGACATCGAAAAAAAATCCCATGGCGAGAACCCGCTTTTTGTCTGCATCGATAATTTCCGTGGATATTTCTGCGCCAGGCTCAAGCTTGAGCACCCCCAGGATGCTCTCCGTTGGGATCTCCTTATTGCCGACAACACGGATTTCCGCCACGCGTTTGCCCTCGACGACAAATTCCTGTGCAGTGGCTGTGCGTGTCCAGCGAAACGTACCCGACAGCAGCGCCGCGGCAATCACCACCATTTGCGCGCATTGCAGCGAATTGGATCTCTTGCTCACTCGATTCCTCCTTGGACGGATCTGTCTATTGAGATTTGACATACTCGTTAAGGTTGAGGAATGGCCCTGCGGCAGTGACAAAGCTGGAGCTTTATCCGACGGCAGAAAACGTGGATTATCAACCTTAACGAGTATCAACCATTGCCGATGGAAAGGCATCGTTCAGACTCCCTCCTTCAGATAGGGTTCCAGCAAACTTTTCAGGTGTGCTCTGGCACGAAAGAGGCGGGACTTGATTGCCTCAACAGAAGTGCAGAGCGTCTTCGCGATGTCCCGATAGGGCATGCCCTCGATGTCGCGCAGTATGATGACAGTCCGGTAGTTGTCCGGTAAAGATCGGATCATTTTCTGCAGCAGTCTCTGCATCTCCTTGGACTCCGCAAGTCGTTCGGGGGAGAGGCTCCAGTCGGGAACCTCCCTTCCAACTTCCGAGTCGCCAAGTTCCCGGGGTGCGTCCAACGACTCCGTTTCGGCTTGCGCTCTACGCTGCAGTTGTTTTTTTCGGTTGTGCGAGAGATTGATGGCAATCCTGTAAAGCCACGTATACGCCGTGGAGTCTCCTCGGAACTGATGGAAGCATTGGTACGCCCTGATAAACGTGTCCTGGGTAACGTCCGCAGCTTCATAGTAATCCCCCAGGTAACGATAGATGACATTAAAGATGCGTCGGTGGTATTTCTCGACCAGGTCGTCGAAATTCTCTGCTATTGCGCCTGTAGCCGCGAGATGCTCGTTCGCCTGGCAATTGGCGATGGGTGTATCCCCGCACCTGTCCGCCATTGCGACAGCATCTTTTCGTGATGCCTCCAACGATGAAGACGTGGCCAAAGACCAATTGTCATAGGTAGGATGGACTGCAACCTTCAACCAACTCACCCCGGGAGAATGCTGTCAGAAATTGAGTACTCTCTCGATCTTGTATTCCTGCAGTCCTCGGTCGTCTGCCTCAAACGCGATGATAGTGCGGTTCCCTACGCGATAATCGATCCGGTACTCATAGCCGAGGCGAGGACCGGAGATCGTCCTACGATACGATAAAATGAGTCCTTTGGCAACCTCTTCTCCTACAGAAATGTTGAGAGCATCACCAAACTCGTAATCTACACTGAACGTGTCGATCCCCAGAACGTTCTCCAGCTCGCGCTCAAACTCGGTGAAAACCGGGTGTTGCTGGAACAGTCCTGCAAGTGTTGTGTAAGCGCGGTTTGCCATGTCCGCCTCTGTCTCTCCCTCACCGGGAGCCATTCCGAGAAGCGCCTGCAGCGCCTCGCTCTCGCCTGGGAAGGGAGGCGTAGACTGAATAGTAAACCGGAAATCCTGGTTGGGTTTCCCGGGCGTTACGGGGCCGGTCATGGCGATGCGCATCTGGTACTGGTTCACTTTGGCCTCGGCGCTCGCGTTCACGTTCAATGTGTAGAGAGGCTCCCCGGTATTGTCGTCTGGACGAGTGACGACATCGACCCGCGCGAACAGCAGTCTGGCTTCCGTGCTCGGGAACCGGATTGTCCCGCGCTGTGCCGCAAACGTGCCGTTGAGGTTTAGGTTTGCCGGTGTCTGGGTGACGTGTCCCTCCCCGCTGACGTTGCGCGCTCGGAGGAGTCGGGTATCGACGTCCACCTTCTCCTGAAGACTGAATCGCACGTCGAGAGCTGGGTGGCGCAGCGTCGGGCTGCTCAGCTTTTCCCCTTTTTGTTCGGGAAAGCCGATGAGCGTCGCGTTGGATACGGAAGCGGTTCCCATGAGAGTGACGGGAGACAATCGCTGGTTGTCCTCGTCGCTGTTCACCAGCGCGAGGTCCGCGTCCACGCGGCCGTGGAAGACTTTGGGGAGACGCAATACCAGTCCTTCCGACTTGATGGGGATGTGGAAGCTCGCGTTCTCCCACGGTCCCTTCTTGAGCCAGTTCAGCGGCAGGAATACGGCGGTCTGGGCGTTGCTGTCGCCGGTGTCGACGTACAGGCGGCCGCCGGTACTGCTCTTGACAGTGAGCTCCGCAATCCGGATCTGCTCGGAGCCGTCTTCGGCGGTGTCCAGAGAAACGTTGGTGTCGAGCGAGAAGACTCCCTCCACCTTTGGTTTCATGTCGAAGCTGATTCCACGGCTCTGCAATTTTAGATGATACGCGTACGCTGTGAGGTCCGTGACGTTGGTCGGATCGATGGTGATGCTTCCGTTGGTCTGAAACGTTCCGGTTCCCACGACGCCGCTGACTTTGTGGAAAACGAGTCGGTTCCCTTCATCCGAGAAGGCAATGTTGGCGTCAACGTTTTCGACATTCTCCTTCACTCCCTGAAAGGTAAACGCGCCGTCGTTGACGTACAGCCCTCCAGAGAACCGGGGTGCGTCCAGGGTGCCGCTCACGCCCGCGAGCAGGTCAAATCTTCCGGAGGCAGTTGTCACCTCCGACACAAACTTTGTGATGACTGCGAGGTCTTCATCTCGACTCTGCAGGTGGATGTCCACGGGCTTGTCCCTGGGTACGGATGCGGATCCCCAATCCAGAGGCAAGTGTCCCCAGACCTCAAGCTGGTGACGCCCCTTGAGAAACCGCAAATCTCCCTGCTCAATCGCGATGCCCTCCTCGGAAATAGTTGCGGGCAGTGCGGAAACACGATCAAAGGTTATGTTGCCCAACTTGAGCTGGTCGATGTCTGCTGAAAAGGTGACATGCGGGCTGTCTGCCGGCCCGCTTGCCTGCACGGCGATCTGTTTCGCGATTCCGCTGATACGGGTTTCGCTTTCTATCCAGGGATCGAAGACCGCCAGGTCAACGTTGTAGATGTCAAAGTCCATGGCAAGCATCCTCTGTTTATCCAGGACGACTCCCGGCTGCATCACCATCTCAGCGTCTGCCTGGAGGGCGTGGAAACTCCGCACCGTCAACGCATCGTCCTTCCACAGCATACTCACTTTCGTGTGTGGGAGCGGTTGCTTCCGCAAGGTCGCGTCCGCCAGCTCCATTTCAACATCAATGACCGGTTGGCTGGTACTTCCCTGTGCCGAGACCTTTGCATCGATACTCCCGCTCAGGGGTTGCGGAATGTTCTCACACGCCTCTTGCAGTTTGGCAATAAATTCGCGCAGGTCTCCCTGCAGGCGCTCAGGGATCTCGCTATCCTTTATCAGGGCAAGCAGGTTGCTCAGTTGGGCGCGCTCGACGCTTAGTGAGGTGGAAAGCCCTGCCGCGCCCGATTCCAGCGGGAAGTTGCCGGACACGACAACGCGCGTGTCTCCCTCGCTCAACAGGAGGTCTCGGGCTCTCACGACATTGCCGTCGAAATCCACTCCCCCGTGCAGTGTACCGACCGGGTTTCCCGAGAGGGTAAGCATTGTGGTCTGCACGCGTGACCTGACGCGCGGGTCTTTTGCTGTGCCTTCGACGGTTCCGGAAACGTTTACGGTTCCCGTTATCGGGAGCTCCAGCCCGGCCGGCCGTGCGGCAAAGACCGCAGGTACGTTCTGTCCGGAGAACGCGAGTTGCAGCGCTCCATCCCTGTCGACCCAACCCTCCGCGGTCAACGAGGCTCCGTTGGTGTTCCCCCGAACCTCCGACAGCCGGAGACGATCCTCCGCGTAGGCAAGTTCTGCCGTCGCATGGTTCAGCGGAATACCGTAGACCTCTCCAGAGGCGATAGTCACGCTGCCACTGGCGCGGGGCGACTCCAAACTGCCGGTGACATGCACCTTGCCGTGAACCAGGCCCTGAATGGCGTAGTGGCTCTCATAGTAGTCCATCAGCCGGGACGCGTTCACCGCCTCTGCGAGGAAGTTGGCATCGATGTTGCCTTGCTGCTTCGTCATGTCCATGTCGCTGATTTCGACGCTCCCGCTGTATCTGCTGCCAAACTGGTATGCAATGATCTCCGAGACCTCGAAGTGGCTCGCGTCGCCGTCCATCTGTCCCTCGGCATAGTCGATCGGGAAGCGGTCCAGTTTGGATGCGACAAGTCTTCCGTATCCTTTGAAGTGAGGAAGGTTCAGAGGTCCCGATACGTCGCCCTCCAATATCGCCGTGCCACTGAGGTTCTGGGCGAACCCATGTTTCTCGAGTTGCTGTAGGTCCAATTCCGACCCGATGAGATGTCCTGCAATCGACCGATCCGCCAGACGCAGGTCGCCGGAGAACCTCCAGTCTCCACCGAAAGATTCGGTGGAGACGGACCCCAGGACGAGAAGATCCTTGCTCATCCGGAAGTGGCTGGCGAGACGCTCAAAAGGGATGGAGCGTACATCCGTCCCATTCAGGCTGAGCGTTCCATCTGACGCGCTGGCGTCGACGAGAGTCTGTGCGTCCCACTGCTCACCTTCACGACGCATGTTGGTCTGGAAGTCGGCAGCGAGGTCCCCCAGCGACATCTGCCGCCACTCGGCCGCCGGTGTCTCCTCGTGCGGGCGCAGCACAAGCGCTGGAGTTTGCAGCTTCCCCCGAACGGAAACCTCGCGTTCAGTGCCCTGTAGCTGGAACGGGCCGGATAGCCTGCCGCTGGACTCAATCCCGGCCTCGGCGAGATAGCGATCCGCGGCGCTGCTCGGAGCATCTTTCAACTGCCCGGAGAACGCGAACGCGGGGTAGTCGCCGCGCAAGTCCATCCGTCCTTGTGCCTCCACCGCGCCTCCGTCCACGTTCGCTCGCGCCTGGAGAACTTCGACGACGTTGTCCTGGTACTGCATCTCAATTTGCAGTCCGTCAAACGCGATATCCGCGGCAGTACCTCGAGCCGCCTGGAACTGCGCGAAGACTCTCGGCCGGTGAGGAATTTCGTGGAGGACGAACCGGAGGTGACTGATACCTTCGAGGGAGACGCCTACACCGTATCGAGTGGCCCCACTCCATTGCATGAACGGGAAAGTTGCGGTCCCGTTGAACGTTGGTTTCAGGGCATTTTCCGCCCCGCCATTGACGTTAGCAGAAGCGATCCGGAACCGCCCAAACGCATCACTGTGAACCGAGATGGAGGGAAGCTGTGCCTGCCCGGTCACTGTTACCACCGACATTCCACCTGCGATCTCAAAGGTTCCGCTGGCCGTCGAACCGGTCTGAACCCGGAAGCCTTTTGGCAATGGCCCCGCGAGGCGCATCAATTCATCGAGGTCCAGCCGATTGGACGTGAGCCGGAAGTCAAATACGGGTGACTCGAAACCGGTTGCAGTGCCTTCCGCATCAAACTGCGTTCCGCCAAAGTGGCCGGTAACATGGTTCAGGTACACGCGCTGATTGGAGAAAGCAACAGGACCTCGCAGAGCACAAAAGCCGTATGGCAGTTGCTTGTGGCGAAAGGACGCGTCCGAGACCCAGACCTCCCCGAAGTAGGTGAGAGTATTCGGGCTTCCGAATTTACGCAGAGAATCTACCGGTTTTGCGTAGATCACGGTTGCCTCGCCCCGAACCGTCGCCGTTTCCATGCTCAGACGCGGGTCGCGCACAAAGTAACTAAAAAAGTATGCGGCGTCGGCGTAGTTGAATCGGTTGTGCGCCTCGATGTAGCCGCCGTCCGGAGTGATCTTGCCACGCGATGCGACGCGCCCGAATCGGTGCGCGGCGTCTCGGACCGAACTACTGAACTCGATGGGGCGTTCGCCATTGAACTGCATGTCCATCCCGACATCTCGCAGGTCGATCGAGAATCCCCTGCCGCTGCGATCCCTCAGTTTTTCATCGCCGTAGACGATGCGGGCATTCTGCAGCAGGATTTTGGCGGCGAAAAGGCGGCGCCTCGGCTTGCCCGGTTCAGGAATCATCTTGTCAAAGTTCCATTTGCCGTCCGGATCCCTGCGAACATTGATGACAGCATCCCGAACGGTAACCGACCGAATACCTGCCAGTGGCTCCACCCTTCCCCTCAGCATGTCTCTTCCCGCGTATCGCACACGCACTTGTGGGGCACTGAACAATGCCCCACCGGGGAGGCGCGCGTTGCGGCCCACAACCATATCGTGGAAAGTGATTCCAGACAGCCATTGTCCCGTGATCCTCGACACGGCAACGTCTGTCTTCAGTTCCCTTGACATCTGGGAAACGATCAGCCGCTGAAGCTGAAGAGGAAGTGGCGCGCCGCGTCGAAGCACAGTAAACCCAATCAGCAAGAAACCTGCGAGGGGCAGCAGCAAAATCAGTTTGGGTACAAGCCTCGATATTTTCACTGTCTACACTCGCCGGAACAAACTCAGTTCAGACACAGAGATGAGCGCTCGAAGAATGGTCGATCAAGTTTTGAGTATAGTGATTTCAGAGGGCGTCGTCAAACTGAATCATGCCCGCGGGTGCAAGCAAGATTTGTGACGCCTGGAGGTAATCAGCGCCCTGGGGTCGGCCAGGCATAAACGAACGGTTGGGGGTTCCTTCCCCTGTGCGAACCGTTTCGGTTCGATAACGGGGGAAGGTGCGAACCCTTTGGGTTCGAGGATGGGGGTTGTTGCATGAACTCACTCAGGACCGACGAACCGCGAACTGCGTTACACAATCACTGTCGGTTTCAAGATGATAGGAGCCTATGGTTCCGGCCGGGGTGGATTCTCACAAATCTTACTTACACCCCATGCCCACGGGTGCAAGCCCAATTGGTCGTAGTGTCGTTTGCCGTTCTGTAGCGTAGCGCCTTGTGCGCGTCGCCCAATCGTTCAGGGGGGGCACTGACGCGCACGAGACAGATACAATTCCGGTACTCCAGACCGGTTGCTGTTGACAACCTCGGCATGATTCAGTAGAGCAGCCGTGTTCCTACGGGAGCGAGCGACAACGCTTGGCTGAGGAACCGCTCAGACATGGGGTCTGAGTTGCCTTGTCGGGACGGATTAAACGGGCCGTCACGTCGAAGGCACAATCCAAACTAACTCAAGCAAACCTGCCTGCGGGGAACGGCGATTAGCCGTCATCCGCAGACTGAATGTTATCGGTAACCTGCTATTAGCCACCTGCCGGAGTGGTGTTGGGTTGTGCCTTTTTTGCATTTTGGGGACGCTCAATGTTTCAGGGGCCCGTTCTTCCCTTGGGGCTTGAGCGCTCCGACGGATCGGCGGAGACGGCTGAATGCTGGAATCTGCACGCGGAGGTACACGATGGCCGAGATGAAGCACAGTCTACATATCAACTGCTCTTGCCGCGTGCCCATCTGCCAGATTTGCGAATTTCTCGCCGAGAAGGACTACCACGTCCATTTCGGGCCAAACGCCAACGGGAACCATGATGATGTCGTCGTGCTGCTGGGTAACCTTCTTACCGCGCGGGAGGTGGAAGTGTTGGAATGCGTGGCGAATGGGCATTCCACAACCGTTGCAGCGAAGGACATGGGGTTGTCCGTCTACACCGTTGATCGTCACCTCTGCACCATCCGCAGGAAGCTCGCCGCAGGAAGCACCATTCAGTCCATCACCAAAGCCCTGAGGTACGGGTATCTCAAATGAAGACTTTAGCAACCCGACAACCTTCGACGATCATCCCCCTCGGTGCCTCCGTATGAGATATTCATGCCGCGGGGGAAGTCGGCACAAATTACCACCGGAATTAACTTACGTAAATTCTGGTATGCAAAAACAGCAGAAAAAACGGATTGTACAGTTTGCGTACGTTGACTACACTATGCGACCGGTTGTGGTAACAACTTTCGTCGTTGACCTTGGTCGCCAAGTTCATTCGCTTCCATAGTGCTGAGGTAGACCATGTCAGGAACCAGAAACGCAACCCAGGCAAAACCAGGCGCACGAATCATCTCGTCGTCACCCGACCGCCTGAAGGAAGTCCGCGGCATCATGCAGCAGGCGGGGGTCAATCCTGTCACCGTCACCGTCAAGCCTCCCGCTGCTCGGAGAGCCAAAGCCGGCGCCGGTCCCCATCTCACCGACACTGAAATCAACATCCTGCAAACCATCGCCGATTGCGGCACCATCGGCGCCACGGCCGAGAAGTTGGGCATGAACCGCCGCACCGTCGAAAGCCACCTCGCCCACATCCGCCTCAAAGCCGACGTCTCAACCACCGTCGAAGCCGTCGTGTGGGGATGGAGAAAGGGGTTGGTGGAGTGACGCCGCTCGGTGTTGTGGCACAATGGGCCGTTTCCGACATATACCGACGCTGTGCGGTGGGGCTGCCCCAAGCCTTCGGTCGTTCGGCCGCCCTACGCGGTTATTCTGTTCCGACGCGCGGCTATCTCGCCAATGCCACAGGTTACTTGAGGGGTAGAAGAGGCTCCCCGATATGCGCCAGAGGTGGCTGCGAAGCGGCCCGAAGTGACTTTGTAGCCAGTCGAGGCTATCGCGCGATAGCGAGCGGTTACTCCATAGATGGCAGAGGTTATCGCGAAAGGGATGGAGGTTACCTCTCAGATGGCACAGGTGATCTTGGATGGATGGAGAGGTTACTTCGCAGCCGGCGGAGGTTATCGCGCGGCGGCCAGAGGTGACTTCGTAGCCAGCCGAGGTAGTCGCGATGGATGCCGAGGGCTTATGGAGGTTGTTCCCAGGCGGTTGGCTGGTTCCACGGGGTAGGGCTTGAGAAATGGGAATGGGGATTTCGCGTTTCAGGATTCGGCATATTCCGAAATCCGCACTCCGAATTCCACGTTCAGCAAGGGGAGGTAGATATGATGGCTACAGCGTCTGAGGCAAGGGCAGAGCATCTGGAACGGTTTCAGTTGAGCGATGCTACGATTGTGGAGGTGGGCGGAACGCCCAATCTGCCGCCGGATGTGATTACCGCCTATCGGGCACTGGGGGCGGGACTCACCGCATCAGAGAGATCCTGCGGGGCATCGGAGGCGGCATACATGTCGAAGTCCGTCAACAACGACATCGCCGGTCGAGCCTTGTGGCGGGACCTGTCTTCCTGGTATCTGATCGCTTCGGTGTCGGCACCCGAAGACAACTCCAGGGCCGCGCTCAAGATGATTGATACCTCTACAGGATACAGTGCCCTCAACCTGCGGATACGGGCCGACCAGACTCTGGGCGCTCTCACCGAGTTCCCTGACGATTTCAGCGTCAACGGCAAAACCACGATCCAGTGGGAAGCGGCCATCAACGCCTACTTCGCCTCCGAAGCCGAAGAGCGAGGTCTGGAAGCTGGCCTCACCGCTGCCCGGGAAAGCCTCAAGAAGGCCGACCGCGCGCTGGACAAGGAGAACAAGCGCATCTATAAGATTCTCAAAGCCTCCTTCCCCAAGGGGAGCCGGGAATACGAGATCATCACCCGCATCCCAACCATGAAATACAAAACCCCCGCGGCACCGACCGAAGGCTTGCCGGAGGTGTGAGGAGTAAAGGGAACCACGAAGACACGAACGCGACCTGAGAACCACGAAACACACGAAAGGCACGAAAGGGGGGGGCAGGAACCACGAACGACACGAAATACACGAAAAAGAGATTTGAGAAAAGCTCATGTGAGGAAGGATGAGTTGTGGCGGTTTGTGGGGTGACGATCGGTGGTCTGCACTCCCCAATAATCCCCTTTCGTGTATTTCGTGTGGTTCCTGGTTCATTCTCCGTGTATCTCGTGTGGTTCGTGGTTAGCTTCTAAATACCGATGTGCATGTATGCGGAACATCAACGAGTCTTACTGGTGTGGGGAGCGACCCTGCTGGCAGTCTTCGCGGCGAGTGGTATTGCCCGGTCGGCGGCGACGTTCAGCATTAAGTCCAGAGTGCCGGGTGCAGCGGTGTATGTGAACGGGATAGAGATAGAGCGGAAATATACTCGTTACGGGTGAAAACACCCCCTCACCCCGACCCTCTCCCCCGATGGGGAAAGGGCAGGGTGAGGGGGAAAGATGGATTTTCATCCGTAACGAGTATATGTAACGGAGACGGGAAGCGGCAACAATCTGCATCACAGCCCGTTCACCTACACGGTGACGCTGGGGGATGAGTTCTCCGGGGATTTTGTGATGGTGGGACTGGTCAAGGAGAACTTCAAGGAGAACTGCAGGTTCCCCTTTCCGCAGAAGGTGAACCTTTCTGCCGGGACGACCATCGAGATCAATCCGCTTCCTCTGTCCGAGACGGTGGTGAAATTGTCCAGCAATGTGAACGATGCCACGGTGATGGTCGGCTCCAATCCCATCAACGATTTTGCTTTTGATGGTGAGTCTTCGCCTTTTATCTACTCCGTCTACTGTGTTAAACCGGGAACGCCGGTGCAGATTTCTATGAAGAAAGACGGGTGCACGGAGCACGAACCGAGGACGATCACGCTTGACGCTGGAAAGGTGACGGACCTCTCCAGCAAACCCTTCAATTTTGGGTTCCTCACCAGAATGTGTGGGTGAATATAGGGACAGGTAAGTCGCCCAGAGCATGGTACAAGGCGATTTCCGTGGCTGCGAAGGTGCGAAAACCATAGGCTTTTCTGATAGTCAGTTTCAGTTTGCAGTT
>Ga0210051_1001314_pt1 | contig 24961 bp, 23 predicted proteins | sample CryGey092014_all_FD_185464 | JGI IMG/M metagenome (GOLD analysis project Ga0210051, IMG submission 185464) | Groundwater microbial communities from aquifer - Crystal Geyser CG23_combo_of_CG06-09_8/20/14_all (SPAdes) (version 2) | ecosystem: Environmental > Aquatic > Deep subsurface > Groundwater...
CTATCGTCGGAATAATAGTTTTTTCTTAACTAAAGTTCTACACATAGCCTTTTGTCGCTATTTTTTGTAAATTTCTTTAATTTCAAAGAACAAAAGTAATTTAAAAACTTAGTTTTTTAACACCCTCATTTAGATAAGACCTAAATGTAAACTACGGGGCAGGCAGATTGCCAGAAATATTAGAACCCATACTTTCTCAAGGATTCCCCGATTTATCGGGGTTATACTTTCCTAATCTCCAAGAAATCGTCCAGTTAAAACTGGACGCTACTGGGATTCCCCAATTTATCGGGGTTATCAGATATTTATAATTTCCTGGTCAACCGTTAGGTTGACCTATTCGGTCGTAGACCTACTCGGTCAAGGAGATTGTGTAAAATTTTGTTGACGACTTGGGGGTTGGCTTTGCCCTGGGTTTTTTTCATCACAGCACCGATGAGCGAACTCAGTGCCTGTTTTTTACCGGATTTGTAGTCATTAACAACATTTTCTTTCTCTTTTATAACTTCCTCTATTATTTTTGTTAGAGTTTTTTCATCTGTAACCTGTACTAATCCTTTTTCTTTAACTATATCTTCAGGTGATTTTCCGGAAATAAACATCTCGTCAAAAACAGTCTTCGCAATTCTGCCTGAGATTGTATTGTCCTGAATCAACTTAATCAACTTTACAACATTGTTTGAACTGACGGGCGATTCCTTAATAGATTTATTTGCAGCATTCAATCTGCCTAACAATTCGGTTATTATCCAGTTTGCGACGGGCTTTTGGACAAACTGTAAATCTGCGGTTTTGAAGTCTTTAAGACATTCTTCATAATAGTCAGCGAGGGACTTTTCAGAGGTTAATATATTAGCGTCATATTCACTGAGACCGAATTCCTTGAGAAATCTTTCTTTTCTATGCTCCGGCAATTCAGTAATGGTTTTTCTTATTCCTTCAATGAACTCTGGCGAGAACTCCAGCGGAACTAAATCGGGTTCAGGAAAGTACCTGTAATCGTGTGCTTCCTCTTTAGTCCGCATTGGTTCGCTAATTTCTTTCTTCGGGTTCCACAATCTTGTTTCCTGCATAACTTTTTCGCCTTTACCAAGAACTTCAGCCTGTCTGTGGAATTCAAATTCAAGTGCATCGCGTATTGCTTTGAATGAATTCATATTCTTTAGTTCTGATTTCGTACCCAATTCTCCTGCCGGACTTGCTTCTGGGATAACAGATATGTTTGCATCGCACCTTAAAAAACCTTTCTCCATATCGCAGTCAGAGACATCTAAGTACTGAAGCATGGATTTAAGTGTGGATAAATAAACTACTGCGGATTCAGGCGAATCTATGTCGGGTTCTGATACAATTTCCATCAGAGGAACACCTGTGCGGTTGAAATCCACCAGTGAAAAAGATAATTCCTGTGAACCTATGGCATGCAGTAACTTACCTGCATCTTCTTCAAGATGCACCCGTTTTATCCTGATTTTTTTCTTAATCCCTCTTTTTATTCCCCCTTTATCAAAGGGGGAGTTAGGGGGATTTTCATTTATCTCTAAATAACCGTTTTCTGCCAGTGGCTGTTCATATTGTGAAATCTGATAGTTCTTGGGTAAATCAGGATAGAAATAATTCTTCCGTGCAAACACCGATATATTGTTGATATGACAGGTCAATGCAAGAGCTGTTTTAATACTCATTTCAACCGCTCTTTTATTTAGGACAGGCAACACGCCCGGCTGGCCCGTGCAGACAGGACAAATGTTGGTGTTTGGCGGGTCTCCGCTACCGGTAGCAGATGAAGGGCAGGGACAAAATAATTTTGAATTTGTTTTTAACTGAACATGGACTTCTAAACCTATAACAGGTTTATATTTCATATCTTCTTTAACAACTCTCTGTCGGATTTGTAACTCAATACATTCTTTGCTTCGTTCTTATCCAGCCACTCCACTGAAATTATTTCGCTGTCAGGTTCGCCGATTTTCTCTATCGGTTTCATTAAAAACCATTTGACAGTTTTTTTTACTAATTGTCCTTTATCCCTGAACCAGTACTGCACGTTATCCAGCAGACTTACTATCTCACATCTGTATCCTGTTTCCTCTTCAACTTCCCTGACAGCAGAATCCTCGGATTTTTCTCTCTTTTCTATATGCCCTTTCGGAAATGTCTGGACCACTTCTTCCTGAAGGTTTTTTGTTTTAATTACCAGAACTTTATTTCCATCAACAACAACACCGCCGGCTGAAAATTGAAAATCTACTTTTTTACCACTTCTCCCGGTGAATGACATCTTTTAATCCCCTTTTAGCCAAAGTAGGTTCCTTATGAACCGAAGTAGATTCCGTAGGAACCAAACTGCGTTTTTCATCTGAATATCCTACGGGAATCAGACTCACCAACCTGTAACCTTCAGGAACATTTAACAACTTCCGTATATCATCCGCATACCTCTTTTTATCACCTGCAACCCAGCAGGAACCAAGTCCATAAGAATTTGCCGCCAAGAGTATATTTTCAGTTGCTGCTGAACCATCCTCTAAATAATACTTTGTGTCTTTAGAAAAAATAACTATACATACAGGTGCGGAACTGATAAATTTGCCATAGTCAGTGATATCTGCAATTTTTTTCCTTATTTCACTATCGGTTACAACTATAAATTCCCAGGGCTGGACATTGTTTGCAGTCGGTGCTAACCTCCCGCAATCAATAATATCTTCAATAATTTCTTTTTCTACAGGTTTACTTAAAAACTTCCGTATGCTTCTTCTTGTTTTTAATGATTTTATTGTGTCCATTTGTCAACTTTTATATCTTCAATAGTTATAGCGTGATTTACCTGGTGGAGGAACAGCAACTGTCAAACGTCTCCCCTGGGTATCTAATTCATAAATTGTAAATTCCTCACCTACATCTCTACCAGGTATGCGAATTAAATAACGACCAGGACTGAGCTTGTGTTTTACAGGGCTTCCATCACCGGAACAATTTCCTTCTAATATCCTTCGTCCTCTTCCTGAAATCGCTTGTCCTTTTTCTGAATATATTAAATATATTTCATATGGTCCCACATACGCTACTTTGTGTGTTGGGGAGGAATATTCGTTGAAAGTTATTTCAACTACTCCAGAAGGAAGATGGCCACCGTTGTTCCCTGTCCCCTTTTTACACATCCTTTCTACTACAGATTTCCACCCCTCATTAACCTCTTTCTCCATCTGCAGAGCTTCGGAAATCTTTTTGGTCTGAGGGGTTTGTCGCTTTATGTTGATGACCTGATATAGTATCCGGATACAAAACACTGCTAATAGGGTTATTAAAGCAATATATAGACTTTTATTCATGTCTCACCCCCTATGTAAAAATGAAACATCTTTCTTTTTTCATTATCCCGCCCGTAATGAGCAGATAACGGTCGTGTGTTTGCGAAGTCACCTTTAGACAATTTAGTGAAGCGTCGTAAACACACTGTTATCTACCGTTTAATCTTCATATGTATTTGTCCACTTAATAATTTTTAGTGGCTCTTTTTTGATAATAAAGTCAAATATACGGTTTCGTCCTTGAGGTGTTAGAGGTCTTTCCGGTCTGTTTTGTCCGGAATTTAATATATGTTGCCTTTGATTTTCCATTTTTTTAAAATCTGATGGTAGTGGTAAGTCTATTTCATCAACCTTTACAATATCCTCTCCGGCTAATATGGTTTGCCTTAATCTTTCAATCTCTTCGTCGTAGGCAATGATAAAAACTGGCCTGTTTTTAGTGTTCCACCTATTAATATCTTTCAGAAATTGTTCTTTAAATACTTGAGAATGTAGATTATTATAAGTTTTTGCTGACTGATTGTTTCGAATTGGTTTCTGCGGTGCGTCTTTTAGTGTAACCTTGGATTTGTCAAGAATAGAAATATCTATGAGTTTCCAGAGATGTGTAATGTCCAGATTCTGGCAAATACCCTCATTCGTAATGATGATACTACCTTCATCTATGTTTCTGTTGATGGATTGCGTTACGGTTGAAAGAATTTTATTTTGTTGTTTCAGATGTTTTAAGGGCGTTAATGAACCTAAAACTCCCCAAGGTAAATTGATTAAAAGAATAATTGCTAAAACTATCCACCTAAATTTATTTTTTGTAATACGGGATACAAAATAGGCTGTGCTTAAGGTGTATAGGGGAAATGTTGGCAACAGAAACCGCATTGACTGCGGGTCAGGTTGCCAGAAATAACTCGTATATGTAAGTGTGAGCAAGATTATTAAGACGGTAAAAAACATCCCTTCTAATTTAGTCTCTGTATTTTTGATAAGTTTAACAAGACCTGCGATTCCAAATGGAAACAAAACCGCTAATCCCATAGTTAGCAACATCAATATGAATGGCACGAAATTTTTCGGCAAATAGCTAAAGTTAAATAAAGCAGGAGTTTCAGGTAAACTGTAACCTGTAACCCAAAATTTTCCGAATGCGATTTGATTTCTTATTGCCATTGTTCCTAATGGAATGCACATGCCAGTCCAAAAAAGCAGTAAGGTGGTAAATGAGATTTTCTTGAATTTGAATAAGGATAAGCTATATAGGGCAAACACAATACAGAAAACAAATTCAGCATACCTAATGGTTGGAATTACACCAATTAAGATACCCGATAGAAAAGCAAATAGTTTGGAATTGTCTTTTTTAACTTTATGAAAAAGCAATAATGATAAAATAAAAAAGAAAATAACTGGAATATGTGAACCGCCCCATAAAGCATGTTCGTTATAAAAAGGATTAATCATCAATAAAAACATAGCCAAAAGTGCCCACCTGTTAGAAAGCCAGTTTTTGCAAAACAAAAAGAATATGAACAGTGATAACGAAGCAAGAATGGGATTTATCCAGTGTGTAGCAGATGGTCCAAATATTCTGTAAACAATGGCAATTATAAAAGGAAACCCAGGTGGAAAAGTTGTGTAATATTTTTCATCATCTAAGCTGTGCCAATGATGACCAATGTATTGGAGTACTGATTGTGGTTTGAGGTATGCCTTACCCTCTCTGGCTATGATTCTTCCTTGCGTAAAATAACCCTGTGCATCAGGTGTTGAAATTGCCGGTTCAAAGAAGAATGATAGAGATATAAAGTGCAGGGTAGCAAGGGTTATTGCAAATAGGACAAATTTTTTGTCGTTTGGTATCAACATATTGTTCCCAATTTATTCTTTTAAATGTAGACGCTATTATTTCGTCTCTACCCCTAATTTTGGGGTTGTAAACGAACCTATTTCATCTATTCCGATTCTGGCTGAATGACAGGAATTGCCTTTTAATGACATTTGTTAATCTTCCCCTTTATATTTTTACCACAGAACTTCCATCTTTCCCGTGGTAAAATGTTGAATGTTGAGACCTGACCCCTTTTCTATTTAAAAATTTGTGTACTGCATGTAGGTTCTATAGCCTACTTCACGAATAAAATTTTTTGCTAATTTAGTTTTTTTCACCCCATGAGTCAGGACGCATACTATAAAATCACCGTTGACTGAAAACACTATACCTGCATCATGACAGGTCTGCCGGAGGTAACCTGTTTTGTTGGCTATCTGGATATCTTTGGGCAGCCACTTCGGTATGCGGTCTCTTATCTCCTGTTTCATCAAGATTTCCAGCATCTGTTCACTTGCCTTTGAATTTACCAACTTCCGGGAATAGATTTTTTCTAACAGTTCCGTTATTTCTTCTGCTGTCGTCCAGTTATCTATCCCCCGATTTCGGGCCTTCAAATCCATAATATACCTGTCAAAATTTGTTTTTTTCAGGCCGAACTGTTTAAAGGTATCGTTTATATAATCCAATCCAAGACGTTCTGTCAACATATTCGTTGCAATATTATTACTCTCATCAATCATTAATTCAATCAACCTCGTTATTTCAAGTTTTGTTCCTATACGACAATATCTCAGTTTTTTCCCTCCCTCTACTCTATGGCTTCTCTTAAGTATAAGTTTCTCATCAAGACTCAATAGCCCATCTTCAGCAGCTTTATACACACAAGCCATCAAAGGGACTTTCACCAGACTTGCACTTGGAAAAAGTTCATCGGCATTTTGTTTTATGCACACCCCTGTCCTCAGGTCCTTTATAACAAAACTTACTCTACCAGGCAGGTTTTTTGCCATAACATTTATATCTTTCGCCAATTTTTCCAATTCTCTTTTAGTATGCATAACTACGGATATTTTGTGAATGGCAAAAACCAGTCCCGTAATTACAACCAGACAGAATATCACTAAAAATATTATCTTATAGCTTTTACGCAGCCATTGCGGGAATTTGTTTGTGCCAGGAACTTGATTGTTCATAAAAATACCCTATCCTCAGAATAGTTTGTTCATCAAAAGGTTTGCCAAGTATCTGGAGCCCTATCGGTAACCCGTCGGATGAAAACCCGCACGGGACAGATAACCCCGGCAAACCTGCTAAATTACACGGTATTGTAAAAACATCAGAAAGATACATTTGTAACGGGTCATCTATTTTTTCACCTATCTTAAATGCTGTTGAAGGTGCGGTAGGTGTGATTATTGCATCCACTCTTTTAAACACCTCATCAAAGTCCTTTTTTATCAATGTTCTCACTTTCTGTGCTTTGCCGTAATATGCGTCATAATATCCTGCAGAAAGTGCGTATGTGCCGAGCATTATTCTACGTTTGACTTCGGGACCAAACCCTTCGCCCCGTGTTTTCTTGTACATCCGTATCAATTCAGTATCCCCTGCATTATCTGTCCCACTTGCCCTGTAGCCATATTTAACACCGTCATACCGTTCTAAATTTGCACTCGCTTCAGACGGTGCAATTATATAATAAACGCTTACCGCATATTCGGTATGCGGCAATGAAACTTCTTCAATAATACACCCCAAATTTTCAAGAACTTTTGCAGCGGATTCCACTGACTCTTTTACTTCCTTCTGGATACCTTCAATGAAATATTCCTTAGGTAAACCTAACCGTAAACCCTTTATTTCCTTATTGAGGTTTTCAGAATATTTCTCTACCGGTATGTTTATGGAAGTGCTGTCTAAATTGTCGTAACCGGAGATTATTTCAAGAAGTAAAGCACAGTCCTTTACGTTTGTTGCAAGAGGTCCAATCTGGTCAAGCGACGATGCAAACGCAACAAGTCCATACCTGCTCACCCTCCCGTAAGTTGGTTTCATACCCACAACTCCGCAACAACCTGCCGGCTGACGGATACTGCCCCCTGTATCAGAACCAATTGCTAAAGGAACCATCCTGGCACTCACACAGGCGGCACTTCCTCCGGAAGAACCTCCGGGAATATGTTCTGTATTCCAGGGGTTCCTTGTTATTTTATAAGCAGAATTTTCAGTTGATGAACCCATAGCAAATTCATCCATATTCGTCTTACCGATGAAAACCGCATCGCTAGAGTGCAGTTTCCGGACAACAGATGCATCATAGGGTGAAATAAAATTCTCTAATATTTTTGATGAGCAGGTGGTTTTTAAACCTTTAATACAGATATTGTCCTTAATAGCTACAGGCAGACCTGCTAAACTGCCTACAATGGCAGCTTCAGAAATTTTTTTATCAATATTTTCTGCCTGTCTCAAAGCAGTATCTTTCTCAACTGACATAAACGCATTTACTTTAGGTTCTAAGGACTTTATCCTCTCAATAAAATACTTTACTACTTCAGTTGAAGTCAACTCTTTATTTTTTATCTTTTTTAATAATTCGGATGCACTGAGTTCGTATAGGTTCATTTTTTCAGTTCTTTCTTTGTTCTTTCCAGAGCTGTCTGGGCTTTTTGGTTTTCGGGGTCTAATTCAACTGCCTTCTTAAAAAACTCCAGCGCATTCTCAAGATTACCGGCGGTATATTGTTTCAAACCCTCATTATAAAATTTTTTGGATTCATCGGGAGAATATACTTTACTCTCATTGAGCTTTTGTTCTGTTATGGCAAGGTATCGCTCAACCTTTTTATCTGACGGGTCAAGTTTTGCTATTCTGTTAAATATTATATTTGCCTCCATCCAGTTTTCTTTATTGAATAAGTCCATGCCTTTTTCATAAAGAGATATTTTTTCTTTCTCGGTTTCATTAATTTCGGAGTTCAGTTTTTCTATCTTATTTTTACATCGTTGTCTCCGGAATCATATTTCAAAACAAGTTTATACTCTTTTAATGCATCTTTCAAATATTTCCCCCGATAATACTGTTCTGCAAGTTTCAGGTGTGTGTTTTTCTTTTCATTTCTCTGTTTCTCTAATAATTCAATATTTTTCCTTGCATCTTCGCTGTCAGGGCTGACTTCCAGGACCTTCTTCCATCCCGATATGGCAAGTTCATAGTTATCGTCAATCAATGCCTGATAAACACTTTTCAGATAATCTTTTGCTTTGTCTGATACGGTCACCCTTGCCGCTAAAATGTTTGAGATATCGTTAATATAGCGTTTTGCAACAATGTTAAATGGGTCATATTGAAGGACTAATTTAAACTGTTCAAAAGATTCGGAATATTTTTCTGCACGGTAATATTCCAATCCTTTACTCATATATTCTTCTATTTTCCTTTCTCTCTGCTGTAACTTCAGTTTCTCTTCTGCCATATCAAATTTTGTCTGGATTGTTGTATTGTGAGGGTCATAGAAAAATGCTTTGCTGAACTCAACTATTGCCTGTTCATATTTTTCTCCGCGTAAAAATTCTTCGCCTTTTTTGTAACAATCCATGGATTTCTTTCGCATTTCGGATTCTATCTGCCTTTTTTGTTTATCTTTGAGTTCTTTAGAAGTCAACCCGAATTGCAGTGTGAGACCGAAATGACTGTTTAGAACTTCTAAAGATGACGAATTTCCAAAATCAAACGAAAAATTTTTATATCTAAATCCCGCCCCATACGTAAGTCCATACCCGTCATATCCTGTTCTGAACGAAATAGAATGTCTTTTCCCTTCTATTGAATATTCACTGCCTAAATGTAAAATAAAATTTTTAGAAGCATTGTACTCTAAATCTGATGAGATAATAAGTCTGTCATCAATCTTTTTTATCAACTCTTTGGGGACGGAATAACCCACACCCAACCTGTATCCATAACCTAAGTTTTCTTTAGCGGTGGAAGTGCTTGTGCTTAAATTCGGATTAGTAATGTTCTGGAATATCAAACCGAATCTGTAATTTTCTAATTTGCCTTCCCGGGGAGCGTAGAAGAATGAAATATCGTATGTCTTGTCTGTACTTATATAATCAAAATTTCTGTATCCAACAGTTTTGTAAGTTAACCCTGCAGATACGCCACCATAAATATTCGTTCCATATGAAAGATAAGTGGAATTATATCTATCTTCATCTGAATTTTTACTTTCTTTCGGGCTTAACCCCATAGAAATTATTCCAAAAGCTCCTATTTTTGTAGGATATGCAAACATTAAATTGTTATAAGTTTTATTCTCCCTGAATGTAGAAGAGTATACACTGAGTACTGATTTTTCTAACTGAACAAGCCCTGCGGGATTCCAGTATAAAGCTGAAACATCATCGCTTACCCCGACAAAACTCCCTCCCATACCCTGTGCCCGTGCCCCTGACCCTAAAAATAAAAAGTCCTGAGATTGAAGGGGGACGGAGGTAATTAAAATGAGCAAAATAACAGGGACAGTTCTGAGTTTCTCTGATTTTCTCATCATATTTTAATTACCTCCGTCCCCATTATTCTATTACCTTTTTTATCTTAAAATAATTACCTTCTTTTTCAGGTGCGTTAGAGATTATGTCCTGAAAACTATCTGACCGCACAGATTCATCTTCACGGAATACATTCTTTAACGGCAGAACACGGCTGGTGGCTGGGACATTACCCGTGTCTAATTTGTTTAACTTATCCATATATTCAAGTATTTTCCCCAACTGCCGGGTAAATTTTTCTTTTTCCTGTTCGGTCAATTCAATTCTTGCTAAATTTGCTACATATTCAACATCTTTCTTTGTTATTTTCATAATTTGTAATTGTTCAAGAGCCATTTCCATAGAGGAATAAACTTTATTGTTTTTCTATTTATTTTTTCTTCCTTCTCGTAATCTTCAGTAATAACTACACCTGTGTCTAATTCTAATTCATCCAATGCTTTCAATAATGATTTCAGTTCACGCTTTTTGACTTCCATGTCTGCAATACTCCAGCATACCTGAATCAGTTGTTTTACTTCAAGTCCTTCCTTGATTACAAAATCTACTTCTTTGTTGTTGCCCTTCCAGTAGTAAATCTCTATATTAGCATCTATATTGCAAATTCTCTTTAGTTCTACGGCAACTAAATTTTCAATCAATCTACCTAAGTTTTCACTGAATCTAAATCCAATTGAATTTGCAAGTCCTGCATCTACTGAGTAAACTTTCCTTGCAGATTTTTCTTGCTCCTTAACTGAAAAAGAAAATCGCTTAACAAAAAAAACTAAATTTGCTTCTTTAAGATATGACGAAAACTTTGCTACTGTAATTGTTGCCGTATTTAGAAATTTTCTAATTGAGTTGTAAGTTATAGATTTAGATATGTTTGTTAAGTAAAATCTTGCCAGGGTTCTAAGCACTTCTCCTCTTTTTAGCTTATATCTTTTTTCCACATCCTTTGTGATAATGTCATCAAAATAGGTTAATAGCAATCTCCTTTTGTCATCACACAGTACGATTTCAGGAAAACCACCAAACTCCATATATTCTCTCAGAAGACCTTTTATTTTTATTTTATTAGCTACAATATCAAGCTCATCCTTGAGATTAATTTCTTTGAAAGACAGAAATTCATTAAAACTGAGCGGGAAGACAATTACATCTAAATGCCTGCCGGTTAGTAACGTGGCTAATTCTCCAGCAAGTAATTTTGAAGAAGAACCGGAAATTATAATCTTTGCTTTGCCAAGTTCATGAACAGTACGAACCCATTTTTCCCAGTTTGGGATATTATGAACTTCATCCAGGAAAATGAATTGTGGTTGTGATGGCTTTAAGAATTCAAGATAAGTTTCATAAATTTCCTGTAAAAGCCCGGTATAGAATTCTGTAAATCTCTGGTCTTCGAAATTTACTATCAAAATATTCTCTCCTGGTGTACCACTTGAGATTAACGACCTTGCTATCTGACGCATAAGATATGATTTTCCGGACCTTCTTACGCCAATTATTGCAAGAACGATATTCGATTTTAGCGAGTTCAAACAAAGTGGAAGATATGTTTTTCTTTCTTTACCGGTATCTATCTCTTTTCGCCATAAATTCCAGTCATTTAGAATTTCCAACAGTATATTTTTATCCATTTTGTTTACTCAACTAAACATTTTACAAGTTTTTTGTTTAGTTAACTGTATCATTTTTAGAGTCTACTGTCAAACTTCTGCAATAAATCTGAAGAACCTTATATTTTCAGTGTCCTCAGTGGCTATCTTCTATATCTTTTCTAAATTGGCGTATTTTGCTAAAAGTTTGCGACTCTCGCCATCTCCAAACAATATTGTGAGTTTGGTATTTTCTGAATCTCCGGTAATTCTTATTATTCTGCCCTCGCCGAATTCAGTATGTCTAATCTTATGTCCGATTCTAAAAGAATTACAATACTCATTCTCTCCGGATGATTTACTGCTGACCATTACCGCCATATTATCATCTACGGAGTTTACTTCATGTCTTTTTATATCAACCTGTGCCTGTGCTTCCCGGAGAAATCTTGACGGTATATTCGTTCGCCCCCGTCCAAAAAGACGCCTCGTTTCAGCACAGGTCAAATACAGTTTTTCCTTTGCCCTTGTCATACCGACATAACACACCCGTCTTTCCTCTTCAAGTTCGCTTGAAAAGTCGGATATTTCATTATAAAAACTTATGGGAAATAATCCTTCTTCAAGACCCGTAATAAAGACAGATGGAAATTCCAGTCCTTTGGCAAGATGTATCGTCATCAGTGTTACCTGACCGTCATTACTATCCAGATTGTCTATATCACCGATAAGAGATATATTGTTCAGGAATGATTCGATACTGTTATCTTTTTCTGATAATTCAAATTCAGCCACTGCTGATATAAGTTCTTTAAGGTTCTGCGTCTTCTCTTTTGCGAGATATGTCCCTTCATCTTTAAGATATCCGGCATACCCGGTCTTTTCTATCACATGTTTAACAAATTCTTCCGCAGGCAATGTGTTTTTCTTATCCATTAAATGCTGGATAAGTTCAATAAATTTTTTTATTGATTTTTTTTTGCGGTCTTTAATATCCTGATTATCAATTTCACACACTGCATTCCACAAACTAATTTTTTTATCTATAGCGTATTGTTCTAAAATTTTTATCGTATTAGAACCTATCCCGCGATGAGGCACATTAATTATTCTTTTGAGGCTTATAACATCTTTCGGGTTCACAACTACTCTGATATACGCTATTATATCTTTTATTTCTGCACGTTCATAAAATTTAACCGTACCTATGATTCTGTATGGTATCCTGTTTCTGCGGAATGCGTCTTCTAATACTCTGCTCTGGGCATTTATACGGTAAAAAACAGCAAAATCACTATAGGAATATTTACCTTCCCCGCAAAGTCTATCAATTTCTCTTACGACAAAATCTGATTCTTCAATTTCATTGCTAAAATGACGTATATCAACATCCTCTCCCTGTTGTTTTTTTGTCCGAAGATGTTTGTTTTTCCGGTATTGATTATTCTTTACTACCTGCCACGCACAATCTAAAATATTTTTTGTTGACCTGTAGTTCTCTTCAAGTTTTATGACTTTCGTGCCGGGATATTCCTTTTCAAATCCAAGTATGTTCGTCACCCTGGCACCGCGCCACGAATATATTGCCTGGTCATCATCACCCACAACACATATATTCCCATGCTTTTCTACCAGATGTTTTATCAATAAAGACTGGGCGCGGTTTGTATCCTGATATTCATCTACAAGCACGTAGTCAAATCGCTGCTGATATTTTTTCTCCAGTTCAGGATATTTTTTCAACATCTCCACCAGTTTTAATAATAAATCACCGAAATCAACCGCACTGGCTTCAGTCAGTTTTTTCTGGTACAAACTATATACACTTGAAACGAGTTGCCTGAACGGTTCATCTGATATAGAGGAGTGTATCATATATGATTCGCTGTCAATTAAATCGTCTTTTGCACGGGAAATAATTTCATGAAATATACCGATTTTAAATTTTTTATCGTCAATATTAAGTTCTTTTAAACAACTTTTTATTAAGTTCTTCTGGTCTGTCTCATCATAAATCACAAAATTACTGTGCAGTCCAATGTTTTTTGACTCAATACGCAGCAATTTTGCCCCAAAAGAATGGAATGTAGAAACCCATACAAACTTACCGAATTCAGGAGACAATTTTTCCACACGGTTTTTCATTTCACCCGCAGCTTTATTGGTGAATGTCACAGCAAGAATTTTTTCCGGAGAGATACCCTTGCTTAAAAGATAAGCAATGCGGTGAGTTACAACACGCGTTTTACCTGTCCCTGCACCCGCTAAGACTAAAAGCGGGCCATCTGTATGGAGGACTGCCTTTTTTTGCTCGGGATTGAGTTGTGTTAAAATTTCTTCCATTTCTGTCTCATTGTAGTAAATTTAATTAATTTTTGCAAATTCTGTCGGAAATAATGGGGACGGAGGTAATTAAATCTAACGCTTTGTGATTACACAAACATAAAGAATTCTGTTCATCTTTCAAAAATAGAGGAGGTCTTGTTTTTCGTATTCTTCTAAAATGGGTTTCCAACGTTTAACAATTGTTTGATCTCTTCAAATTTCATATAGGACACTGTTCTGAACAAGATTATTTGTCATGAACTTAGGAATTCACCCTTTAGGGTTTTATCCGCAGGATTATCTAATTTATAAAAGGCTATATATTTAATTACCTCCGTCCCCATTATCTTGTTTACATATAAATGATTTTTAGAAAAAATACTTGATATTTGAATAAAAATAAATTTAGATAAAATTCGTGGATGTATAACAAAGGTATCTGTGAATGCATGGGCTGCAGTTGATGTAACCAACCCTGCAGAATATTTCAGAGTATCAATAATGAGTGATAATACCGGAGAACCCAGCATGACTGATATATCATCTGTGGAAACATATGATTTTTCAACAACGGCAGAATGGCATGATTTTGTTTTTGGTGTTCCTGCAAAAATATCAAAATATACGAAATACTGGATAGTTGCCAGGTCTGATGCTTCCAACCAAAACGGTTATGCCTGGAGTTTTGATACTGCAAATTCTTATGCTAATGGTGGTTTGAATCCAGATGAAACCATTGAAACAAATGTTACATGGCAAGGAGAATCAGCTACTGATGACCATTGGTTCAAAGTATACTGGTCGTCCGCGACTACAATAAAATTCTATGATGAAGACCCTGATTCTGGTGGGTTACAGATTGGGCCTACTCCCTCATCTTTTTAAGCATCACTATTGCCTTTTCATTCTTCGGGTCTAATTCCAGTACTTCAGTGAATTCATCTGACGCTTCTTTAAGCATACCTTCATAATAATACATTATTCCAAGATTGGTATGTGCATCAACCTGTTTGGGATTGATTGCGATTGAGTTCTGATAACATTCAATTGATTTTCTCCTGTTGCCTAAATAGAAATATATGTTACCTAAATTGTTAAATGCACCATAAAGATTAGGATTAATTCTTATGGCCTGCTCAAAATTTTCTATTGCCTTGGCCCAGTTTTTTTGTTTAGCATAATCCCAGCCGAGTTGTTCGTAAACTTTTGCATCATTCGGGGATAATTTTGTCTTCTTCTCAAGTTCAGCAATAACCTCCGCAGGTTTCTTCTCAAAGAAATCAGGTTCATTAGATAATCTTCTCTGTGCCAGGTATGGTTTAAGAATTTGCTGTAAAACACTGCCTGCCAGAAAAACTAAAATTATCAGCCCGGTTATTTTTACAGTATTGCTTATCCTGAAACTCTTTACAAAAATCTGTTCTTCAAATGAAGACAGCAAGCCCATTACAAGAAAAAGATACACCGCGGAAATTATGAACCGCATATCCACGGAAAAAATGTTCTGGACAAGCGCTGCCATTGCACTGCAGACCAGTCCTGTTATCAGAAATCTATTTGTATTTGAGGTATTTCTATAAAAATTTTTTCTCGCTTCACCAAAAAATGCTGCGATTATCCACATAAATATCCCGAACCCGACAATGCCTGTCTCGGCAAGTATTTGAATATATTCGTTGTGCGAGTCGTTAATAATAGATTGTCTCTGGGGCCATATCGCCAGCAGCTGTTCGGAAGCAAATTTTGGAAAATATATATGAAACGAGCCGGGTCCTATACCAAAAACCGGATAATGCAGCCACATATTCAGAGTATCACGCCATATCAACGTGTGTGCCTGATGTCTGAACCATATATGTTTTGTTGAATAGGCAAAAAACAACCCGCAGACAATCAGCAATAATATGAATGTGATTTTTAACTTATTTGATTTCAAACTGAGGATAATAAATAAAACCAGAGAGAAACCAAAGGCTATCCAGGCAGCCCGTGTCTCTGTAAGGTATAATGCAAATAAACTGGCGCCAAATACACAAAAAAGCAGGAGCAAATATAAAAATCTAAGAAAAGATGAAATTTTTTTATTAGAATAAACATATAGAAAAAGTCCCATAACTACCGGTATAAAAACCACAATATGAACGGCAAAAAATATCGGGTTACCGAAAGTAGAAAAAACACGGTAAATCTGGGGAACGACAAATATCCATACCTGGCCCCATCTCTGGAATATACCGTATATAACAGCCAGGGTTGTCCCGCATACCCAGCCCAGGAGTATAATTGACCTGTTTTTATCTGAAACTATTACGTTTGTACTAACAAAAAAAATACTTGCACACAACAACATCCTTTTTAATTCACTCAATGCTACCGGCTTACTGTTGCTTAAAAAGTATGCGGTAAAAATATATACAACATAAAATAAGACAGGTATATTGAGATTGGTCTTACGGATGTAAATTCTGCCTGTCAGTATAATATTTACTAACCAGAGAAGTAGCAAAATAAATATACCGAGTTCAAGAACAAGTAGTTTTGGACGCGTTATCTGGACATCGGGAAAAAGCGGGTCTATCAGTAACAGGCAGGACAAAACCAGGCAAAGGATAAACAACAAAGGAGAACCATCTGTTAGTGTGCCTGTGGATTTTTGAGAAACAGCCATAGTTACCTCACCCTTCATTTTATACAAAATTTGTAGTTAAAAAACAAATAAAAGAATGGGGACGGTTCTGATACTTTTTGAAAATGTCGACATCTCCATTCTTTTTCTCTTGCAATTTCTATGAAAAATATGTAATAATCTATAGAGTGTGCAGGGTTAAATTTAATCGGGAGGATGGGGTATGGTAAAATTAGTTATGGCAATAGTACAAAATTCTGACGCAAAAAAGCTTAATGATGTTTTGCTAAAAGAAGGGCTCAAAACAACGTTTGTTAGCACCACAGGAGGTTTTTTAAAAGAGGGCAACAGCACTTTCCTTATCGGTGTTGACCCGGACCGGTTGGAAAAAGTAATAGAAATAATAAAAAACACCTGCCAGAAAAGAGAAAGAATGATAAGTTCGGCAATACCCGCAGGGTCTATATTGGGCACAATTCCAGAGTCATATCCTACAAAAATTGTTGTGGGTGGTGCAACAATATTTGTTGTAGATGCAGAAAAAGTATAATAAAAATGTTATTAGATAAATTAGTTCCTGAATCATTTAGAAGAACCTACACTATTGATTCTATTTCGGGAATCTTTGTAGCATTTTATATGGGTCTCACTGCACCTTTTGTAGCAATAGTAGCAAGAAGGTTAGGCGCCTCTGCACTGCTTATCTCTATGATAGTTTCAGCGCCATTTATCGGACAGCTCTTCTGTAACTTATGGATAAAATTTATGCGAGGTAAAGAAAAAATACATTTTGTTGTATGGGGCAGTGCTGCCTCTCGTGTCCTGATGCTTTTAATGGCAGTTGTAACAGGACCTGCTGTTTATACATCAATCATAGTGGCTCAGAATCTTATAAATCCTGGCGCAGGACTTGCTTATGCAGATGTTATGAAAAGAGTTTATCCTGATGAATACAGGGGTAGGGCTATGGGATATATCAGAATAGAAGTTTATCTGGTTCTATTTATATTATCTATAATGGCAGGGAAATTGATGGATCTATACGGATACAAAGTTATTTTCCCAATAGCGACTGTTTTTGGACTTCTGAGTTCATTTACTTTTAGCGCAATAAAGGTAGCAAAGATTGAACAAAATGAAATAAATTCCTGTGCTAGAAAGTTTCATTTATCTTCTGATAAAAAATTTTTAACGTTTCTTTCGTTTTATTCTATCTGGGGCTTTGCTAATCTTCTATCAGCTTCACTTTATCCGATATTTATGGTTGACAAATTAAACGTATCAAATTTCCAAATAGGAATCTTGTACGCACTTATAAACCTTATCGCATTATTGGGTTATTTTTATTGGGGTGGATATATTGATAAGAAGAGTATCTTCTCTGGAAATATAAAATGTATGTTGTGTATATCGTCAGTTTCTGTAGTATACTTTTTAGTCAGCGTTCTTAATTTAAATTTCTGGTTCTTATTGCCAGTGTCTTTATTTCAGGGATTTGGCATGGCAGGCGGAGAATTAGTTGTGTTTAACTTAATATTAAAATTTGCTCCACAGGATAAAATTCCTGAATATATGGCACAGCATATGTTTGCTATGGCCATTAGAGGGATACTGGCTCCACAGATTGGTTCACAATTAAGTGCAATAATAGGTATGCCTGGCGTTTTTATGATTTCTTTTTGTTTAGGCATGATAGCAATAATTCTGCTCTCAAGATATTATAAACAATTAGACACTATTCAGAATATTCCCGTCATTTCTTGATTAAATAAACAAATATAGGTATAATTAATATATGGTACCCGCCGTTAAAAAAAATGTAAAATTACCGCTCTTTGTCAAGTTTGTGGTAATAATGATTCTGCTAAGTGCAGGACCACTCGCTTTTGTAGGCCTCCGGACAATCAATATTAACCGGGAAGCATTACAGACTTCTATCCTTGAACTCCACACCCAGTTAGCAAAATCATTCAGAGATAAAATAAATGACCACCTTGGAGTTATAAGTAACGAGGTATCCTACATAACAAATGTATTGACAACTGAAGACATCCCCTGGCCCACCCAGGAAACACTATTGAAAACGATGCTGGATTCACATGAAAACATTGTTTCAATTTCTCTGTTAGACAAAACCGGATATGAAAAAATTAAAGTATACAATCCATTACTTGAAAAACAACCAAAATTGCTGAATTTAAAAGATAATGAAATATTCCAATCTTTAATAAGTTCCAACCAGCAACGTGTCCTGGGTCCCCTATACTTTGTTGAAAATAGTCCCAGGCTGAATCTGTTCTACCGACTGTCCAACAAACTGACAATATTCATAACATTAAGTTTACAGACACTTTGGGATGAATTAGATAAAATACGATTCGGCAAAACGGGGCATGCTTTTATCGTTGACAATAACGGACTTATAATCGCCCACAAATCAAAAGACAGGCTCCTGACTCCAGCAATTGATATACCAATTGTTAAAGAGGCAATAAAATCAGTAACTATCGGCTCAAGGGAATATACTGACAAAACAGGAGAAAATATTGTCGGCTCATACGCACCTATAAAAAGCCTGAATTGTGCGGTAATAGTACAACAACCCAAGAATGAAGCATATTATTCAAGTATAATTATACAGCGCCAGGCAATATCTCTGATAATCGCAAGTATAATATTGAGCAGTCTTGCAGCATTCCTGATAGCACGCAATTTATCCAGGCCCATTCTTGCACTTGCATCTTTTGCCAAACGCATTGCTCAACGAGATTTTTCCGGCAGATTGAACATAAAAACTCATGACGAATTAAATGATTTAATAATGACCTTTAATGACATGTCTGCTGAATTGAAAAAATACGATGATATGCAGATAGATAAGATAATAGCAGAAAAGACAAAGACTGAAGCTATAATATTTTCTATCGGTGAAGGAATTGTTATGACAAACCATAGAGGAGAAATATTACTGATTAACCACCAGGCAAGAAATATGCTGGGTATTGAACAGACAGGTCTTGAAGGACAATATCTGTGGAACTATTTACAGGAACAAAAACTGAAGGATACATTAGAAGAAATCATTCGGGAAAAAGACTCCGTCAGTGATGAGCCAATTATAAAAGAAATTGACCTTTCCGGTGATAATTACACAAAGTTTTATCAGGCTAATAAAAAACCAGTTACTACACCCAAAGGAGAAAAAATTGGGGCAATGATGGTTTTACGCGATATCACATTAGAAAAAGAAATTGACCGTATGAAGGAAGATTTTCTGCATTCAATAACACATGATTTACGCAATCCCATAACAAGTATACGAGGATTCTTGAAATTTATGATTGACGGTATAGGCGGGGAATTGAACGAGCAACAGAAAAAAATGGTGGAAACAATGGATCGCGCCTCGGTGAGACTCATGGGAATGATAAACGATATATTAGACCTGGCAAAACTAGAGTCACAAAAAATGGAACTATCCTTTGAGGATGTGAATTTAGTTGAGATTACAAAAAGTATTTTTGAATTATTTGAACCGCAAATAACAAAAAGGGTTATAAACACAAAAATTGAAATAGCGGGAGGCAGTGAAACCGTGCCTTCAATCCGCTCCGACTCTAAACTTATTGAAAGAGTAATCGGCAACCTTGTTGGCAACGCATTAAAATTTACTCCTGAACAGGGGACAATTACCGTCAGAATTGAAGACAAGACTGACAGGATTGATTACAGTGTAACCGATACTGGCTACGGCATACCGCCGGAATACCTGAATATAGTCTTTGATAAATTCCAGCAGGTTACAGGACAGCGCAGGGGTGGTACGGGATTGGGCTTAACTATATGCAAACATGTTATTGAAGCACATAAAGGTAAAATCTGGGTTGAATCAAAGGTTGGCCATGGTGCAAAGTTTACTTTCTATATCCCCAAAAATCTGTAAAATCGTCGTAATTTGTGCATTATCATTTTATACTATTCTCCCTGCACAGGAACCCGAAGTGATACTCCAGGAAATAAGTGTAAAAGACGGTGATACTCTGTGGAGTGTCGCAAACTACTACTTAAAAGACCCTCGTGCCTGGTCTGATATACTGAAATATAACAAATTACCGTCAAGTGACCCGAACATAATTTTACCCGGGATGAAATTAAAAATACCAATTATGCTTGTAAAAGAAAGTCTGCGACCCGCATATCTTATATACCTGCTGAACGATGTTAGATATCGCAGGAGAAACACCGTAACCTGGGAACCCGCAATACTCAACATGGAATTCTTTAACGAAGACGGCATCCGCACAACGGGCAATTCCAATGCAAGAGTAAAATTTTTAACCGGTGAATTAGTTCACATTGGTGAAAATTCTTTTGTAATTCTTCGTCCGGAAAAAGAACGTGAAGAAGTAAAGTTATTTTCCGGCAGTGTCAGGTCTTCAAAAGCAAAAGTTCTAACTGAACGTGTCACCCTTGAGCCCAAAATTGCTCCATCCGGAGCAAAACCTGATTATAAAACAAAAGTAAAAGAAGACAAAACCACACTTGTTGAAGTCTATGAAGGTATAGTAGACGTAACTGCAGAAGGTAAAACGGTTACGTTAAACAAAGGGTTTGGTACACAGGTAAAATTCCTTCAGCCCCCGGAAGCGCCGAGGGAACTGCCTCCATTACCAAAATATGCAGATCAATCCGGAGGTGAATTACCGGAATCCAAATTAGAAACACCGGAGATGTCCCGGGGAAGTCTATTGGTCCAGATGAAGTTACCTGAAATTCCAAAATTGGAAACAAAAGCAAAAGTGGTCGGTGCACTTGCCAGTAAATACCACCTGCAAATATCAAGTGATAATAAATTCAAAGAAATATTAATTGAAGAAACTGATGGAATAAAAGATAGAATACTACTTAATTTTGATAAGTATAATCTGCCTGATGGTAAATATTGGTACAGACTCGCTTACATGGACGAGTTGGGTTTTGAAAGTGAGTTTACCTTACCGCGTAGTTTTATAATAGATAAAAAACCACCTGTACTGGAAATAATACGACCAAATGATAATGAAAGAACAACTGATTTGTTTATTTCTGTTGAAGGCAAAACAGAACCACTGGCAACTGTCAGTGTTAATGGTGTCCCGGTAAGGCCGGATGAAACAGGTAAGTTTTTAGTCTCAATAACGGGAAATTTGGGAGAAAACACGCTTGCAATCATATCAAAAGACAAAGCAGGCAACATAACCAATATAAAAAGAACCGTTCATTGCTTAAAAGCATCGCAATATAAAGGCAAACTAAGAAAGGATGGAACGGAAAAACCATCCTGGGCTTCCACACCGGCAGGTATTGCAGCAGCGGTTGCAACTTTTATAGTTATCCTTGGTGTTCTTGTTCTTGTTTTTCACTGAGTTCTTTTACTTGAATCTTAGGAAATTATAAAACAATTCGTCCCAATAAATTGGGGAATCCCCGTAGCGTCCAGTTTTAACTGGACGTTTCTTGAAGTATAGGAAATTATAAAATATCCTCAACAAGTTGAGGATTCCCTTTGGAACCCCGAACTTGTTCGGGGTTACTTGAAAGAAATTTTAAAAATTTATATAATACTATAAAATGTCTAAGAAAGAAATATTAAAAACAAAACAAATAATTCAGAAATTATTCTTGTCAAAAAATTTAAGACTCGATAATATCGTTATCTATGGTTCGTCTATTAAAAAACTACAAAACCCCGATAGCGACATAGACATAATGGTAATATCAAAAGATTTGAGAAACAAGGATATTTTTGAAAAAATACAACTTACCAGAGGTATACACAGAGAATTAGTCAGACAAATTAAAAAACCTATTGATATTCTTTACTATTCCGATAAGGAATGGAACAATAATTCTTCTCTTATCGTGAATATAGCTAAAAACGAAGGATTCTCTCTCCTTAAATAATGCAGGTCTTCTTTCACTGAGTTCTTTTATCTCAAAATTTTGAAGTGAAGCTCCTAAAGAATAATCTGTCTGTATTCCAAGAATCTTCAATCGGGAACGTTCAATCGGGAATATTTGACAAATTTATTTTAATATGGTATAGTTAAGTTATAATGAAAATACTTAATCAAATAGGAAAATAATAATATGAGTTTAAGATTGAATTCTTCTGAAATATTTAAGGCATTGTCCGTTGAATCAAGAATTAGAATAATTGAACTTTTGAAATCTAAAGGCTCCTTAGGTGTAAAAAACATTGCTGAAGTAATTGGTATAACTCCTGCGGCTGTATCGCAACATTTAAAAGTATTGAAACATGCCGGGCTTGTTAGGAGCACAAGAAAAGGATACTGGATACCCTACTCAATAGATGAAGAAGCGATGGAGAATTGCCGGATTGTAGTAGATGATATTTGTCGGTGTGGGTGTAAAAGTTCATGCAGATTTGAAAATGAAAAACAATTAAGTTTGTCCTCTCTTGAAAAATACAAAAAAGAATTAGAAAAGGAAATGAAGGATGTAAAAAAAAGAATATCAGAAATTAAGAAATAATAATTTTTTTTAATTATTGATTAAGTTATTACTAAACTACTAAATAGATTACAAACGAAAGGAGGTGATAAAAATGTGCTGTGAATCAGGTGAGCACAAAAGCGGGTTTAGTCATCAGAGGCATACTTTTGGTTGTTGCTGTGGATGTGGTTCTTCTTTCCGCCGTTTTATGTCTGCTAAAGAGGAACGAGAACGGATAGAAGAATACAAGGAACAGTTAAAAAAGGAACTTACCGCCGTAGAAGAACACCTTAAAGAATTTAAGGAGTGAGTAACCGGAAAAAACGAGAAAAGAGACAGAGGGGATTCTCAACTTCCCTCTGTTTCTTCCTCTCTTTCAAAACTATTTTATGGAGGAATTAAAATGAAATTTGACTTAAATAATAACCAATTATTGGTACAAAAAACAGTTAGACAGGTAGTTCAAAAAGAAATTGCACCCATAGCAAGCGAAACAGACAAAACTGGTTCTTTCCCCTGGGAGAATCTTAAAAAATTAGCTGCGGCTGATCTGTTTGGCATTAATATTCCGACTCAATTCGGTGGTATAGGTGCTGATAGATTTTCTTTTGTTCTAACTACTGAGGAAATTGCCCGGGCTTGCGCCTCAACCGCACTTATTTTCGTAGCACATAGTTTTGTCAGTCAAGGAATTCTTATTGCTGGGAGTGATGAACAAAAAAAGAAATTCCTTCCTCTTCTTGCAAAAGGTGAAAAACTGGGTGCTTTTGCTGTTCATGAACCAAACTCTGGCTGTATTCATACTGCCATTGAAACACGAGCTACTTTAGAAGACAATCATTATTTGGTTAATGGTTCCAAATTTATGGTCACTTCTGGAGGCAAAGCAGATATCTATTTGGTCCTTGCAGTTACAGACAAAACTAAAGGTGCAGAAGGCATCTCAATGCTTATAATTGAAAAAGATACTGCGGGGTTTGAATCAGGAAACCCATACAATAAGATGGGATTAAATGGTGCTTCTAATTCTGACCTCTTCTTTCAGAATTGCCGAGTTCCTAAACAAAACCTGCTTGGTAAAGAAGGTGATGGACTGAAAATACTTGGAGCGATCGTTCAAAATTTTATTATGTTTGGAGCATCTGCTATTTCTCTTGGAATATCCGAATCCGCTCTGCAATCTTCTATTAAATACGCAAAAGAAAGGGTTATTGCAAAAAACCCGATAGGAGCAAACCAAGCAATCCAGTTTTTAATAGCAGAAATGGCTGTGAAAATAGACGCCGCAAGAGCATTCTTATATTCAGCAGCCACAAATAAAAATACAGAAGGCATTGATGCTTTAAAAGTAAAACTTTTTGTATCTGAAATAGCGGTTGATGTTACAGAGAAAGCTCTGCAAATTCATGGCGGGCATGGTTACTGTAAAGATTTTCCGATAGAAAGATATTACAGAGATGCTCGTGGACTCACATTACATTTTAACACTACAGAATTACTCAAAGCAAATATAGGTAAAACGCTTGTAGGATTGCAACTTTTATAGTTATCCTTGGTGTTCTTGTTCTTGTTCTTGTTTTTCACTGAGTTCTTTTACTTTCCGAAGTAATTCTTCGTTATTAAACGGCTTTGCCATAAACGCATCGGCACCTGCTATCTCCGATATCCGCCTGTCCCATTCTTCTTTACGGACCGTCAGTACAATTATTTTCGGTGCAGGTGAATATTCAATTTCTTCTGCAAGTATTTTACAGATATGATAGCCATCAATGATTGGCATCATAATATCAAGTATAACGACATCGGGTTTGAACTCTCTTATTAACTTTAGAGTCGTGGCACCTTCATACGCCTGTTTCGTAACATACCCTGCATCTTTAAGTAAAGAAGTAATCAATTTTACCAGATGACGGTCATCATCCGCAATAAGTACTTTTTTCATTCTACATATGAGAGGTATACCGGTCTCCCGGCCCTGATTATGTCAAACACGACACCTTCAGATAATTTTACTTTCTTTGTCACCTTCTCAAAAGCATCTACATTAATAACATCTTCACGATTTATGGATTTAATCAAATCGCCCTCACTAAAACCCATTTCATGTGCCTTACTGCCCTGCTCCAATTCAACGACAACTACACCTTTCTCTTCACCCGGTATTCCATACCGCCCTTGTAATCTATCATTAAGATTGCTGACTTTCATACCCATAAATGAAGAAACGTTCTTCCCGG
>Ga0210051_1001324_pt1 | contig 24908 bp, 15 predicted proteins | sample CryGey092014_all_FD_185464 | JGI IMG/M metagenome (GOLD analysis project Ga0210051, IMG submission 185464) | Groundwater microbial communities from aquifer - Crystal Geyser CG23_combo_of_CG06-09_8/20/14_all (SPAdes) (version 2) | ecosystem: Environmental > Aquatic > Deep subsurface > Groundwater...
TCTTTATCCTTCTTTTCGATCGGCGGGGAACGACCCTTCACGAGGCCCTCCACGGAATCGATCCGTCGCCGGTGCGCCCCTTTACCCACGACCCTCTCGTGGTGGCCGCGGATCATGTCTTCGAAGAGGATACACATTCCCCGGCGTATCTCGAGCAGGCCCTGTTTCAGCTTGTGGAACAGGCCGGGATCCGTCTGCGCAAACAACGGCTGGCCGCAGGCCGGATCCGCGTGGCCCTCGACTATTCCGACGGGATTCGGGCAGCCCGGCGGGCGGCCCTCACTCCGGCATCCGCCAACGACTTTTGCCTCTTCCCGACGGCTCGGACGCTTTTGCGGCACGCCTGGAAACGCCGGGTCCGGGTGTGCCGTCTGGCCCTGGTCTGCGACCGACTTACCTATCCGCCGCCGCTCCAGCAGGACCTTTTTGCCGAAGACACCCGGGGAAAAATCGTCCAAGAACGGCTGGTTTCCGCCATGGACGCCATTCGAGACCGCTTCGGAGCGGGTGCCGTACGGACCGGACGGATGCCGGCTGCCTGACCATGATCCCCCTTTGCATCCATTCTCATTTTTCCCTGGTGGAAGGGACCGCCTCACCAAAACAGCTTTGTCAAAAGGCGCGGGCGTTGGAGTACCGTCACCTGGCGCTGACCGACACGGACAACCTCTATGGCCTGTGGCCTTTTCTCAAAGGCTGCCGGGAGGAAGGGATTACTCCCATCATCGGCGCTGTCGTGACGGATCCTAAGTCCAACCGTCGGGTCGTGTGCCTAGTGGAAAACGATTCCGGATACAGCAACCTCTGTCGTCTCATCACCCGCCGCCGCTGCGATAAAAGTTTTGACTTGAAAACCGCCCTTCCCTGTTTCAGCACGGGACTTACGGTTTTGACATCGACGCCCGAGTGGCTTGCCTTCTGGCACGAAGCCGACGTGACCGTGGCGGCGGCCCTCTTCCACGGTTCCGATGCCGCGGGATTGACGCTGCGAAACCTTTCCCGGCGCCTTGGGATACCCATTGTGGCCGCACCGGAAACCTTCCTTTGCAACCCGGAAGCGTTTGCCATCCACCGGTTGCTTCGGGCCATCGCCAAAAACACCTCCTTTTCCCGGTTGTCCGCTGCGGATACGGTCCCGAACAACGCCTTCCTGGCTCCGCCGTCCGTTTATATGCAGCGGTTTCATCTGTGGCCCGAAGCCTTGGCCGCCGCAGACACCCTGGCCGAACGCCTGAGCTTTACCGGGCCGAATTTTGGCCTGGTTCTCCCACCCTGGTTCGACTCCAAGGGGCGACCTGCTGCTTTGATCCTTAGAGAATCGGCGTATGCGGGGGCCCGGAAACGCTACGGCGAAGATCTTCCGGAAACCGTGGTGGAACGCCTGGAGCACGAGCTTTCCATCATCGAGAGGATGGGGTTTTCCGCTTACTTTCTGGTTGTCCAGGACATCGTCAAAAAAAGCCCCCGCATCTGCGGCCGGGGAAGCGGCGCCGCATCGCTCGTCGCCTATTGCCTGGGAATCACCAACGTTTGTCCGATCAAGCATAACCTGTACTTCGAACGGTTCCTGAATCCGGGGCGGAAAGACCCGCCGGACATCGATGTGGATTTTGCCTGGGACGAACGGGATGCCGTCATCGAGACGGTTTTGAAACAATACGCCGGACACAGCGCCATGGTGTGCAACCATGTCGCCTTTCAGCCGCGAATGGCCGTCCGGGAAACGGCGAAGGTGTTCGGGCTTACAGAGGCAGAGATCGGCCGGGTCTCCAAACGTCTCCCCTGGTTCTGGCGGATGGAGGATGCCACGGAAAACCTCTTGGCGCAAATCCGAAACATGCCCGAACTCCGGAGCATCGAATTTCAGGATCCATGGCCGGAAATCCTCGGTCTTGCCCAAAAAATCATCGGCACCCCGCGCTACATCTCGGTGCATTCGGGAGGGGTGGTGATTACTCCCCATCCCATCGATAACTATGTTCCCGTTGAATTGGCCCCCAAGGGGGTGCCCATCATCCAGTGGGAAAAGGACGGCGCCGAGGCCGGCGGCATGGTCAAGATCGATCTTCTGGGAAACCGCAGCCTGGGCGTGATTCGGGACGCTATAGCCAACCTCTCTGAAAACGGCGCCCCCTTGGATGAAGCCTGCTGGAATCCGGAAGATGACCCGCCAACCCAAAAAAGTGTGGCCGAAGGAAAAACCATGGGCTGCTTTTATATCGAAAGTCCGGCCATGCGACTGCTCCAAAAAAAGGCCGGTACAGGAGATTTTGATCACCTGGTGATCCACAGCAGCATCATCCGGCCGGCGGCAAACGAATTTATCCGGGAGTACCTGCGTCGTCTCCACGGCGCCCCCTGGAAACCCCTTCACCCCCTCCTGGAAGACGTCCTCGACGAGACCTTCGGGATCCTGGTGTATCAGGAGGACGTCTCCAAAACCGCAGTGGCCCTGGCCGGTTTCTCCCACGCCGAAGCGGACGAACTGCGCAAAATCCTGTCCAAGAAAAATAGGGCAAGACGCCTCAGAGACTATCAGGCGCGCTTTTTTGAAGGAGCTTTCCGCCAAGGGGTTTTAAAAGAGTGCGTCGAAGCGGTCTGGAACATGATGGCAAGCTTTGACGGGTATTCTTTCTGCAAGCCCCACAGCGCCAGCTACGCCCGGGTCTCCTTCCAGGCCGCATATCTGAAAACCCATTTTCCGGCCGAATTCATGGCCGCCGTCATCAGCAACCAGGGCGGGTTTTACAGCCCCTTTGCGTATGTCTCGGAGGCCCGGCGTATGGGGGTGGCCATCCTTGGCCCGGATGTCAACCAAAGTGAAATCCACTGGAAAGGAAAAGAAAAAACCATGCGCGTGGGGCTGCTTTCCATTTCAGACCTTGGCCGGGCCACCCAGGAAAAAATTATGGAAAAGCGAAAGTCAGGGCCGTACCGGAACCTTGCCGATTTTCTGGATCGGGTTCGGCCGGATGCTTCCGAGGCGAGCCATTTAATCCACGCCGGGGCTTTCGATGCCCTTCATCCCCGTGAAAGCCGGGCCGCTTTGCTGTGGGAGCTTGCCGTATGGCAAAAATCACGGCTTTCAAAAACCGATCTGTTTTCAGGCGCCCCTCCGCCTGAAAAACCGGATTTTCCGCATGACTCCGAAAAGAATCGTCTCAGAAAAACCTACGCCGTCCTGGGTTTTCTTTGTGACCGGCACCCCATGGTTCTTTTTTCCGAAACGCTTCAGAATAAAGGGATCATCAAGGCCGAGGACCTGCATCGATACGCCGGAAAACAAATACAAACCGCCGGCTTGCTGATTACCGGAAAGGTCGTTCACACCAAACACGGGGAGCCCATGGAATTTTTGACCTTCGAGGATGAAACCGGCCTTATGGAAACCGTCTTTTTCCCCGAGACTTACCGTCGGTTCTGCGTCATCCTGGATAAATCCAGGCCCTTTGTTCTTTCCGGAAAAGTCGAAGAAGAATTCGGGGCAGCGACACTGACGGTCCATCGTGTATCGGCACTTCCTAAAACGGAGTAAAAGTATGCCTCCAGCCACTTCAAAGTTCGTTTCCGGAAGTTGCAATTTTGTGGAAGAGGTATTATAATACTGAAAAATCAAAGACGCCGATGATTCACCGGAGGAGATAGACGTTCATGGGAAATCAAATTCGAACCGTATTGCTTCTTTCCGTATTGACCGTACTGATCGTCCTTTTCGGACAGTTCATGGGAGGACGCCAGGGGATGCTCATCGCGCTGCTTTTTGCGGCCGGGATGAACTTTTTCAGTTACTGGTTTTCAGATAAAATTGTTTTGAAAATGTACGGTGCCCAAGAGGCGGATGCCCGACAAGCCCCTGAGCTTCATGAGATTGTTTCCACCCTTACTCAGCGGGCAGGGCTTCCCATGCCACGGATTTACATCATTCCCAAAGAATCGCCCAATGCATTTGCAACCGGCCGGAATTCGGAGCATGCCGCCGTGGCGGTCACCGAAGGCTTACTAAAGATCATGGACCGAGAAGAACTCATGGGTGTCCTGGCTCATGAACTCGGGCATGTCAACAACCGGGATATCCTCATCGGATCAATAGCCGCCACCATGGCCGGAGCCATCATGATGTTGGCCAATATGGCCCGGTGGGGCGCCATGTTCGGGGGCAGTGGCCGAAACCGAGAAGGCGGAGGCGGCAACGCCTTAGCGATGATCGCCATGTCTATCATCGCACCCCTGGCCGCCATGATTATTCAAATGGCCATCTCCCGTTCCCGGGAGTACTTGGCCGACGCCACAGGTGCCCGTTTTGCGCAGAGTCCGGAAGGTTTGGCCCGGGCCCTCGAAAAATTACAGGCCTATTCCCAGCGAATCCCCATGAACGCCAGTCCGTCCACAGCCCATATGTTCATCGTAAATCCCCTTTCCGGAAGGAGCCTCATGGCCCTTTTTTCCACGCATCCGCCGGTGGAAGAACGGATTGCGAAGCTTCGGGGCGGCTACATCACGCCTTCCGGAAATACTCGGAAAGGCTCCGGCAACGATGTCGCCGAAAAAGGGAAGGCATTCTGGGATCGGTTGTCACGGTAGATACCTCAAGCATGCCCCCTCTCTTTTTAAAACAGCCTTTTTCCTCTTTTCAGCGTCATGCCGGATAATAATTCCATCTCTTCCCTCCGGTCTTTGCGCCGGGGCATCCCGAATCTGGCGCGGATCCTTTGTGTTGAAGACCCTCTGATCGATTCGTGGAGCCGTGCGCTGGATTTGAAGCTTTTTCCCCGGGTGGATCCGGATTTTCCATTGATTGCCGCCATCTGCGGGGGAGGCTCTTCGGGAAAATCGACCCTGTTCAATACCCTGGTCGGATCCAGGATTTCACCCACCGGCGGCCGCGCCGGCATGAACCGGCGAGTTCTCATGGCTCTCCCTGAAAATATCGCTTCGAGAAAAGACTTTCTATTTTCCCTCTACGAGCCCTTCGGGGTTGTCCCGGAGCAACTGAGAAATCCCCGGACCCTCGAAGAGCCCGGGGCCCCTTTGTATATGATCAGCAATGCGGTTCCCAAGAACTTGATCCTTCTCGACACACCGGATTTCGATACCGGTTCCAGGGGCGTCTACGCAAACCGGCAAGAAGCCCAGAACGCCCTCGAAACGGCGGACATCTTTATCTACGTCTTCACCAATTCCAATTATAACAACCGGGATAACACCGATTTCATTTCCAGGATGTTGACAGGCATCGGCATGCGCAAGGCCTTTTTGGTCTATCGGGCCTACCCCGGCTTTACTGATGCGGAAGTCTGCGAGCATGCCATGACGGTCGCTAAAAACATCTATGGGGAAAATGCCGAAAAGTATATTTTAGGAATATACCGCGCCGATGAAAACAATGCCGTAGCAGCCGGAAAGGCCTTTCTTTCCCTCAATCCTGGTCATACTCAATACCTTCCGTTTCATGAAGCCATCGATGCCATCGATCCATTAAGACTCCGTAAAGATATGCTGGATTCGGTGGCAATTGACGCCGGCAGGAAAGCGCGGCCTCTCGCAGAAGGTCTCGAGCATTCCCGGGAAATGCTTTTCCGATACACCAAACTCTTAAAAGCCATACAAGATACTCAAATCCGGGCAAGCCTTCGGCATTTCCCTACGGACCGAGTCCTGAAACGATTCGCAAAAATCTGGATGGCCCTGGATCCGCCCTTCATCCGCACCCTTCGAAAGACCGGTCAGCTCATGGAGATCCCATTCAAACTCCTTGTGAAAGCCGCAAAATGGTTGGGCAAATCAAGCGATTCAGAGCCCTTAGCAAAGGATCCCAGGGCCTTCGAATCTCAAGTGGAATCCGATCTGCTCCATGCCGCCCATGAGCTCTTTTCGGCCGCCCTTGCCGAACATCTCTCCGTCGCTGTAACCCATGGAGATATCCCCGGACACGACTCCGAGACTCCTCACGAAACGAGAAAAGCTGCCGAATCGACATCGGCCCAAGAAACCTTTCAGGCATTGGACGTCTCGACACATTCCGTAGTCTTTCCAGAGCAAAACGCCCTGTCTGCTATCGGCTGGCAAACCACACGGGATGCCATCCTTGCCCGGAAAGAGGCGATTGTGGCCTTTTCAAACCAAATGGATATGGAACTGATTGGAATCGCCGGGGATTTCCGAAAACGGATGCGCCCGATAGATCGGATCCGTCAGTCTCTTTCGGCTGCATTGAACATCCTGCCCGCTACCCTGGCCGTAACCTACGTCCTTCACACCGGAGATCCCGTAGGCGCCGTGGGGATCAAAGTCAAACTGGCAAGCCTCTTAGGGGCCAAGGACCTCTATGCGCTGCTCGCCATTCCGGCAACGTCCGGTCTCAAGGCTGCGGACATGAAGCAGCTTCAGGAGATGCTGGAACCCCTGGCCCGATCCTGGTTTGAAAATAAATATCAAGAAACTGCAAAGATCTTTGAATCCCATATCACCGGCAGGATATTCGATCGTGCCGATGAGGCGCTTTCACAATCCGAGTTACTGATGACAAAGATTCAGGAAGATCTTGATGGGATGGAGTCGGGTACCTTTGAAAACAGACCGGAACAAACCGATCGTGTCTAAAAAAGAAATCTCACGAATCCGGGCTATCGGGCGTATTGAAGGATATCTGTCCGATATCCGACGCCTCGAAAAATCCTTGGGTCAAGCACCCCTTTGGACTCCGGGGGCTTCATTGATCCGGGAGTGCCGTGAAGCGTTTCATCTGATTACCTCCCTGAAAGAGCGTTTCGAACGCAAGCTCGTCATCACCCTTATCGGTGCATCCGGCTCCGGAAAATCCACACTTTTCAACGCCCTTTCCGGGGTGGACGATCTCTCGGAAACCGGGTTTAAACGCCCGACAACGAGAAAAATTATCCTCCTTTCACAAGCCGGGACAGACGCCGAGGACCTCATTCGGGAGCTCGGAAGCGAACATGTGGAAATTCGACACATTCCTGAAACCTCTTTTTTGGAAAATGCGGTGCTTATCGATACGCCCGATACGGACAGCACCCTTCTCGAGGAACACCGTATCCTCATCCATAAGGCTATCGCTTTTTCCGATGTTCTCATTTGCCTGTTTGATGCCCAAAATCCGAAAAGAAAAGACCATACCGATTTTCTTGCCTCTTATGTCCACCGATTCGACGGAGAATCCCTCATCGCGGTATTGAATAAATGCGATCGGTTGAAAAAAGAAGAACTGATCACGACCATCGTTCCCGAATTTTTGGGGTACATTCAGGATTCATGGGGAAAGCCGGCCGAAGCACTCTATTGTATATCCGGTCGGAATCATCTGAAAAATCCCGGATGGGATCCGTCTGCAAGCCCCCTTCATGAGTTCGATCAATTCGATGCGCTCAAAGAAAAGATCCTGCTGGAATCCGCCTATGAGGGCGCTCTTTTTGACTGCCGCCTGAAGAATGCCCAAGAGATTCTGGATTATCTTTTCATGCAAGTGAAAACCGAAGCATCAAAGGATCGGGAAACCCTGTCTCATGCCCTGAATCAAATCCGGGATCTCGAAAAGAAGGCTGCCGACAGTGCGATGGCTGTCCTTCAATCCAATGATTCTCCTTCTCTTTTTTCACTATCGACCCGCATCTATCAGGAACTGGTCCAACGCTGGACAGGGCCTGTGGGATGGCTCATTGCCCTCTGGTACCGGTTGCTCGCCTTTGGAAGCGGGATTGCATCTCTTTTCCGTTTACCCAGGTCGGTTCGGCACATGAGAGATCAGATAGCGTCTTTTCGTCGTCAAGTCGGCATCGAAGTGAAGCCTTTTTCAGCAACCGGTGGAGAATCCAACGGCCTGGCCCTGAAGGAATATCGTTTGGTGATCGTCAGACACTGGGGGGATATTGCAGCAGCATTGATCAAAGGACGCTTCGACCCTTCCACACGGCAAATCGACACGCTTATCCAAGGGAGGGAAGCATTGGAAGATCATCTTTCATCCGTTTGGAACACGGCCCTTGCAGAAGAAGTCCGAGAGACTGCCGACCGTCTCAGCGGCTTTTTCATACAGTTATTATTTAATTTGCCGATACTGGGAATATCGGGTTACGCGGCATGGTTAACCATCAGGGACTTTATTCAGGGGAAGATACTTCCTTTCGATTTTTTTCTGCACGCCTTCTTTGCCATTGGCGTCACCTTTTTTTTGAGTTTTTTCGCATTCCAGGTTTGGGTCCGGTTCTTCGCGAAAAAGCGTCGCATTGAAGCGCGCGCACTCCAGGCAACCCATCGAACAACCGACCCCGACGGTTGGCTCGGGGAGAGCGCCATCGCCGGCCAGGTCGCAACAGTCCTTACATTTACACAAAGTGTCTGATACAACCCCTCCTGCCCTGCACTTTTTTTTCAATGCCGGAGGGGGAAGATAATGAATCCTCATCCGCTCACAGCCATCCGGCATCCCATCAGGATACTTATTATCATACGGTTTGACCGAGCGCCCTTTTGGTGTAGATTTACCGGAAAATGAAAGCCTGTTTGCGTTTACTTAAGACTCAATATTTTCTGGTGTTGATCCCGGATCCGCTCTTCCCAGGACGGTTCTCCTTTAAGATATGTCTGAGCCAGGCGGTGGAAAGTCAACGCCCTCTGAGGGTCTTTTTTCAGGATCCACGCCTCGGCGAGCAGAAAATATCCTTCCCCGTTGTAGGGGTGCAAGGCCACGGATCGTTCCAGAACCCGGATGGCCGACTCTGCGTTTCCGGACTCTAAAAATCGCCTCGCCTGATCCGTCAGTCGGAGGGAAGCCAGCTCCCCCGGGCTCTTTGGAGGCACCGGAATCTCCGGGCCTGCGGGGCGTTCTTCGGTGCTCGGCCCTTTTTTCTCCGTGACGACGGTCTGCTCCTTGGAAACATCGCCTGCAGGCACACGGCGGATCACCTGACGCGCACACGCCGCCGGTATCAAGAAGAAGATGCATAAAAGAATCCCAACAGACCTTTTTGACATGCTAGGGCCCGTCTTGTCTGTCAGGATAATGCCCATATTCAGTTGTGTGGAGTGTACATTCTCTTTGCGGTGGATTTTCATCAAGAAAAACCTCTTCCTCGATGGTGGGGCAAAAGCCGGGCACGGCCAGTTCGCCGCTTTCGACACAGATATTTTTTTTCACCACCCCTTCCGGGACTTTGAACATGTTGCCTGAAATTCTGTGCTTGATCGCAGACATCAACTCCGCCCAGATGGGAAGCGCCGCCTCGGCACCGGTAAGTCCGGTGGAACTGTTGTTGTCAAAGCCCACCCAGACAAGTGCCAGGATCTCCGGGGTATATCCGACAAACCACGCATCCCGGTAAGCATTGGTGGTTCCGGTTTTTCCAGCGACCGGAAATGATATGCCGAGCCTTGACAGTGAGCGGGCAGTGCCGTGGGTTACGGCAAATTCCAGCATGGAAGTCATGAGATATGCTTTCGATTGAGGAATCACCGGTAACAAGGTCATGTATTTGCGTTGAAGCGTTTTTCCCTTTTCATCATATACTTCTTTTAGGGAAAGGGGAAAGGGCATCTCACCATCGCCGGCAAAAACACAGTAGGCCGTGGCAAGCTCCAGGGGAATCACCTCGAAAACACCCAGCGAGACGGCCGGATAAGGGTGTATCGGTGTCGAAAACCCGAATTTCCGGATCGTTTCCACCACCTTTTTAATGCCGACCCGCATGGCCAGATCCACGGTAGCCAGATTCACAGACTCGGCCAATGCTTCTTTTAGTCGCATTTGGCGCCGGAAAACCGGCTTGTAGTTTTTCGGCTGCCATTCATGACTGTCAATCGTGAAAGTTTTGGGCTCGTTGGACAATAGGGAAGCGGGGGTTAGAGAATCCAGAGCACTCAAGTAGACAAAGGGCTTGATGGTGCTTCCGGGCTGTCGCCTGGCCTGAGTCATCCGGTTGAACTGACTGCTGCCATAATCCCGCCCCCCCACCAAGGCAAGGATGGCGCCGGTTTTCGGATGCATGACGATAAGCCCTCCTTGAAGATGCTCGGTCGGCTTTACGCGTTTCAGCTCCGGGTGGATTTTCTCCAGGCGTTTCAAGCCGTCGTCAAGAGCCTTTTCCGCGGCGGACTGAACCTGTGTGTCCAGGGTGGTATGAATGGCAAACCCCGACCCGGACAAAACTTCCTTGGGGTAAAGGAGGGCCAGTTGCTCTGAAACATGGTCCATAAAATAGGGGGCTCTTTTCCCATATCTTGTGACGCTTGCAGCCCTTATTGGAAGCGATTCGGTCTCTTTTTGCTGTTTTTCCGTGATCCATCCTTCTTTGAACATGGCCGAAAGAACTTGATTTCTTCGGATCCGGGCCGCTTCAGGATGGGCATGGGGCGAGTATCGATTGGGGGCTTTGATAAGTCCGGCCAAAACAGCGGACTCATTGAGCGAAAGGAGGTCGACTGATTTTGCGAAATAAAAATCCGCCGCCTCTCCGATCCCATTGATCGATACCGAGCCTTTCTGTCCGAAATAAATCTCGTTGAGATATATTTCCAGAATGGTTTTTTTGTTATAAAGGGCTTCCATAGTGAGGGCAAGCAGGAGTTCTTTGATCTTCCGGGACAGGGTCCGTTCCGGTGTGAGAAAATAATTTTTGGCAAGTTGCTGACTCAGCGTGGACCCTCCCTGCCGGATAGCGCCGGAACGTAAATTTGCCAGAAGCGCACGGATTATTCCGATGGGGTCGACGCCTGGATGTCGAAAAAAACGATTGTCTTCGATGGCTAAAATCGCGTGGACCAGATGCTCGGGAACCTGATCAATGGATACCAGCCGCCGTTGTTCCCTCTCGGGTCCGAAAAAATGCATCAGCTCTTCAGCTTCGATCTCCAAAAGAGGAATGGATTCCCTGAGATCCACGCGATCGATGGAAATAATCTGATCCGCGTCGAATCGAATCATGACCGGAAAGCCCTCTCGTTTTTCCCCTGTCTCCCGGATACCTTTCAAAAAAACGGTCAAGGCCGCGGGCAGGATATGCATCTGTCCCGGCAATTCAGGATGCCGGTTAACCTCTTGATATCCCAAATCTTTCAGTTTCGCAAAAAACAGAGTCTTATTGATTCGCTGTCCTGGAAAAAGGAGGGTCACATCCGAAAATACCCGGGAAGGAATCTGCCAGCGCCGCCCTGAAAACCGTTTCTCGATTTCAAAAGATAAATAAAAACAGTACCCTACTATGACGATGCCGGCCAATAATGCGATCAGCAGGCTTAAAAGCGCCGCCTTCTTATAGGGCTGGGAAATTTTTGCCATCATTTCGGGGTTGCCTTCACAACTGTACGATAGAAACGCCGACTTTCATCCGCCGTATGGATCTTTTTGATGTTCAATCGACTCTCTTTAAACTATTTGATTTTATTGTAACCGATCCCGGATGTTCGAGCAATCCATTCTCCCACTAAAATAAACGGGGCTGTGATGACCGGACAACTCACACCAGTCTTTAAAAAACAAGGGCTGTCGGAGGCCCTGATGGACCGCCGACAGCCCTTGTCATTTTTTTTAGCCGGGCTGAGGTTACCGACTATTCATCCTCATCTGTCACACAGGCGATAGCGCCTTTCTTCCCACCGGCCCGGATAAATCAGCCGTTTTTCCCAGTATCCCGGAACCCAACAGCCCCTATGATCATAGTGATCAGGAATCCACACCCAATCATACTGAGGGGGAACCCATTCCCGCCTCACCTCCCAGCTATCACAGTCCGGCCTTGGGTAATACGGGGGATGATGGTAAAACGGCGGCGGTGAAGGTCTGTGATAATAAGGTGGATGCAACAGGGCGCTTCCTATAATTGCGGCGCCGACCCCAATGGCCACGCCTTCCCACCGATATTGCTGGGGACTTCTTGCGTAAGCACTGGAAACACTCAGGAACGCCAAACAGGTAATTGAAACCAAGATGATTGTGAGAAAGCTTTTTTTATTCATGGGATTCCTCCTTTTTCTGCCCTTTTTGAACATTAAAGACGTCCCAGGTTCATATTTAGTCTACAATTTTTCTACCGATGAGGGAATAATCCCTGCTTTCGAGCTTTGCAGGAGATGTGGAGCCCCCATTCTAAGTAGTATGTAGAAACCAACCGATGCTCTGCCGCTGAAACTTGAGATATTATTCAGATGATCATGGATATTTATTTGACATTCGATCATTTGTTAATAAAAATAGATCGTTCGGCTGACACCGGCCGGGGTCCATCGCCTAATGAGATCGGAAAATATGAAACGATAAAAAAACTTCATGCCGGCTGAAATCGGCAGTTTTAAGGATCAAAGGTTCACAAGATTTTTTTCATATGGCGTATTTTGCTTCATGTCCGATCGAAACTCCTCTTGAACCGTGCATCTTTATCATCATGGGTGCCACCGGGGATCTCGCCAACCGAAAGCTTCTTCCGGCCCTTTTCAATCTTTTTAAAAACAAAGCATTACCGGATCCCTTGACCATTGTCGGCTGCGGTCGCACCGAAATAAGCCTTGAGAATTTTCGGGATCAAACACAGACCGCCTTGAAAAATGCCGGGATATTTGATGCGGTAAAGTGGAATAATTTTTCAAGAACCCTTGCCTACCAGCGGCTTTCCTATGAAGACGCCGAATCCGGAAAAAGGCTTGCAAAAGCACTCCGGTCTCTGGACCGACAAAGGAAAACATCCGGAAACAGGTTCTTTTACCTGGCGCTTCCCCCGGATCTTTATGCCCCTGCCGTCAACCTCCTTGGAGATGCCGGACTCGGAGTTGAGAAGTCGGAAGGTTTAGGATGGTCCAGATTGGTTGTGGAAAAGCCTTTTGGCTATGACCTGAAAAGCGCCATGGCGCTTGATCGACAGATTCATTCCCATTTCAGGGAACATCAAATCTTCAGAATCGATCACTATCTTGCCAAGGAAACCGTTCAGAACATCCTGATCTTTCGGTTCGCCAACGCTGTTTTTGAGCCGATATGGGACCGAAAATATATTGCTTCGATTCATATCACAGCCATTGAAACAGTGGGTGTGGAGCATCGCGCCGGATACTATGACCAGGCCGGCGTCATCCGGGACATGTTCCAAAATCACATGATGCAGTTGCTGGCAATGACAACCATGGAACCCCCTCCCCGATTCGAATCCGAAGCGGTCCGGGATGAAAAAGCCAAGGTCTTTAGCTCTCTTCGGCCTTTTCCGGTGGATGATCTCCGGGCATTTCTCATCCTGGGACAGTATGCACGCGGATTCTCAACCGGGAAAGTCCTTCCGGCCTATCAGGAAGAGCCTGGAGTGCGTTCCGGATCGCTGACACCCACCTACGCCCTGATGAAGGTCTTCATCGACAACTGGCGATGGCAAGGTGTTCCGATCTTCCTGGAATCCGGGAAGCGACTTTCGGAAAAACGAACCGAAATCGTGATCACTTTCAAAGATGTGCCTCACTGCATGTTTCGCAAAACTTTCGATGAGGCCATTTCTCCCAATCGGCTGGTACTCGGCATCTATCCCGAAGAACACATTCAATTAAGCTTCCAAACCAAAAAAGCCGGGGCAAAAATGTGCCTCGGAAGCGCCGTTCTGGATTTCAAATACCATCAAAATGCCAGAGAACTTTTTTTGGGTGCCTATGAAAAGGTTTTGATCGATTGCATGACCGGCGACCAGATGCTCTTCTGGCGTCAAGACGGTGTCGAGGCCTGCTGGGCTTTTTTAACGCCGATTTTGAACGCGTGTGAACAATGTGCCTTCCGGAAGGAGATGCTGCATTCCTATCCTGCGGGAGGACCAAGACCGGATGCAGCCCAAGCGCTATTATCCCTGCAGTTGCATAACAAACACGATAAGGTATAGAAAAAAGAATGATAACAGGGCATTTGAATACGTTCAGGCATGGCTCGCGAATAAACTTTCCGTGACTTCTAAAACAAAGAAAATCTGTCATGTTTTTTACCCGGAGGGAAAGCTGAAGATGCCCCATCTCCTTCGTTGCCAAGGGCTCGCAGTAATATACTACGGCTTCGCCCTTGGACGCCTTGGATCTGGGACATCCTCAGCTTTTGCAACAGCAGAGTTTATTTGATTGAAACGCTTCAATCATCTGTTTTAACTCAAATGGCCAACTGCAAAATCCTTGTTGCCGGCGACTTATCCGAATTTTCAGAAAAAGGGGCGGCACTGTTTATGGAGGCCGCCGAAAGAAGCGTCCATGTGAAAGGATGGTTCGCCGCAGCCCTTTCAGGTGGAAGCACCCCACGCCCTGTCCATAGACGGCTGATCCGGGAACCTTATCTTTCCGGCATTCCCTGGGATCGTACTCACCTGTTCTGGGTCGATGAACGGATGTTGGACTATTCGGATGTATCCAGCAATTTCGGCACGGCGCGGCAGGACCTTTTACGGCATGTCCCGATTCCCGGGGATCACATCCACCCCATGCCTGTATCAGGACCCTTAAAGACACGAGCGGATCGATACGAATCCGAACTTCGCCTCTTTCATGATCGATTCGGCAAAGGAGGGCTTCTCTTTGATCTCGTCTTTCTCGGCTTAGGCGCCGACGGACATGTGGCCTCTCTATTCCCGGAAACCATCGATTCCGAAACCCCACGACGCTGGACCACTCTGGCTCAGGGTGGCGACCCAAAAACCTGGCGTCTCAGCCTGACCTTCGAAGCGATCAATGCGACACGGCACTTATGTTTCCTGGTCTCCGGCCGACAAAAAGCATCCATCGTCGCCCGGGTGATCCTGAACCCAAATCCTGAAGTTCCGGCTCAACGGATTCATCCTCAAGGCGGCGAGATAGTGTATTTATTGGACAGGGAAGCGGCAACCTTGCTTGGGCCCGCACTTGAGGATCCAATACAAGGTCCCGGCGACCTGATGGAATCCTAAGAACCGGAATCATGGCCCAACCGGACGGTGGAACTCCTGATCCAAAATTTTAGCTCCCCAGTGATGAATCTCCTGTTCTTCGACGAGTCGGAACCCCTCGCCCTCGTATAATCTTCTGGCCAAGTCAAGTCCCCTGAAGGTCAATAAAAATATTTTCCGCATTCCCTTTTCGATGGTGCAAAATTCTACGGCCTTCCGGAGCAAAAAACGTCCCAGCCCTTTGCCTTGAAATGCAGGGCCCACGATGAACCAACGGATCCTGGCTCCTTGGGTTTCTCTAAGCCTTCCATCCAATGCGATGCAGCCTGCAAAAGCGTCACCCACCCGGGCCGCCCAGAATCCATCTCTTTTTGCGTTAAAATTTTCCAGGAAATCCGCCGCCTCTCTGGCAACCTGGATTTCAAAAGACATGTCGAATCCCCATTGAAAATGATAATAAACAGCATGGAGCTCGGTCATCTTTCCGATAACCCCCGGATAATATCCTGAAATCGTAAAGCCTTCCGGCATCTCCATAATCCAACCCTTCCGTCGTCACACCCTGTTTCGGCATCCGCCGACATGCAGTCCGCCGCCGATCCTTTCGAAAAAAGCCTCCAAGCGGTCATACAATGCCTGAATGCTGGAAATAACGACATGTTCATCTCTGCTGTGGGCACTCTGTTCACCGTCCGCCCCCCACACCACGCCGGGAATACCGAACTCAGAAAGAAACCGGGCATCACTGGCCCCATGCTCGAAAGTAATTTTGCTTTGCGGGCTATCCTCCAGCAGCAAATCGACGAAAGGAGAGTTTCCGCCGATAAAGATCGGCTCTTTTCTGATGATCTGCAGATCCCCATGCACCGAGCCCCGCATCATTTTATACAGCTCTTCGATATCGTCATTTTCGGTGTAGCGGATGTCGAAAACCGCCTCTGCAATTTCAGGAACCTGGTTAAAAGATTTCCCGGCGGAAACGATGTTGAAACTCATGGTTCGATGCCAATGATCGCCTTCAGGATTCGGAAAAAGCGATTTGAGCCTATGATAATCTTCGATAAGAATATCAATGGCGTTTTTACCCAGCCAGGGACGGGAACCGTGGGCGGCTTTCCCTTCCGCTATCAGTTTCAGAGTCAACAGCCCCTTCTCCTTGACCACGATTTGACCAACGCTTCCGCCATCTAATGCGATGCCAAAATCCGCCTGAATCTTTTCCAGGGCCTTTTTAGCTCCGTTTTGTCCGCCGAGTTCTTCGTCTCCGGTGATCAGGACTCCCATCGCCGCACAGTTTTGGTCTAAGCCTTCTCTTTGCAAACGAGCCACATGACGATTCATCAATACCACGGACAACGCCACGGCATATTTGTCGTCGATGCTCCCACGTCCGAAGACCCTCCCATCGTGGACGCTAGGTTCAAAAAGTTCGGCGGGGCCATCCACCACGTCCAGGTGACTCATGAGTAAAATGGGTACTCTCCGATTTTGGGGCATGATCCAGATGGAAGGAACACCTTCATGCTCCATACACTCACATAAAACTCCATGCGTTTTAAGGTAGTTCTCAATAAACGAAGTACACCGCTGAATCTCATCGGGTTTGGATTGAACCGTTTGAAACCGGATCAGCGTTTTGGTCAATTCCAGGATCTCTTCCATACAATTTGTCCTTTGGGGTTTTATGACCCTGCTAATCGCTGGGAAATGGTAAACACGGGGAAAAAACGCATCACCGCGCATCTGAAAAGGTGGGGAAAAAACGACGATATACGAAAACGGCCTATTTCGGTTCTGAAGCGATATGCGGGAGCGTCCCCTTGAGCTTTTGAAGCCGTTCCGGATTTTACGCCGGTGCCAGCTCCTGTAAATGCTGCACAAGGGATACGATGGAAAAGGGCTTCGCTAAGACCGAATTGAAATCGGCTGTCTCCAGAAGCCAGGGTGTCCCCGATATTCCGATGACCGGTGTACGGCTCCGCTCGGATTCCCGGATGTGACGGACCACCTCTTTTCCGTCCAACCCGGGCATCACCAGGTCGGTGATGACCGCGTCGAAATGGGCGGCATCGAATTTTTTTACCCCTTCTTTCCCGCTGGCTGCAACCTCTACGCGGTATCCGTAAGCCTCCAATGCCATCTGAAGCATTTTCAAGATCTTTTTTTCGTCATCAATCACCAAGATGGTTCCCATGGCTGCCTCTTCGCGTTGATGCATCCCGACATTGTGTTTTCGGGTCGGCAGCTTACATCCCCAAAAAACTCTTGTCAACTACATATTGTATCTTTTTTTGCTCAAACACATATATGTTGTATTAAACAAAAGGACCATGGGAACCTTTTCGACGCTTTTCCATGCAATTTAAAGCAGTTAATGTGTGCAGGGAATGAAGATATCATTTCATTGCAAATGGGGCTTGCGTGGCATATTTGAATAAAAAGGGGTCCCCTGCAGCCAAGGCAATGTCAAGATACGCCGTGTTCCCTCCGGTACTGGTCAAAGGAATATGGTCAAGGGCTCCCATGAGCTTATTCAGGCTTAATATCTTGGACCGATCGACTCCCGAAGGCGCCCTGGAAAAATCAAACGCGATGCGTACTATTCCGGGGTCCTCCCGATTGATGGGAATATCCCCGTGGGTGTGCCGGACATTTTGAACCATGACGTAAAATTCTCCGGAATCATCTCTAAAAAATCCTGCAAGAATTTCAAGATATTCATGACCAGGCGCCGGTGCGATGTCGGTGACATACGGATCGCCTCCGGCGCCCCGTGACCACGGCACCGCGCCGGGGGGAATGTAATAATTGGTAGTGGAAACATACCGGACGTCGGTGCTGGTCATCTGAGTGACGGCCCTTCCCAGGCGGGTCATCTCCGCGTTGATCTGGGCCGCAACAGTCCACAGGCTGGTCTTGGGTGCATTAAAATCGGCTTGCCTGGTAAAAAAGGCTGGATCGAGCACATTATTCTCCGCGATCTGGTAAATAAACCAGGTGTGGCCGGTATATCCGTAAACAAGCCCCATGAACGCCTCCCATCGCAGATCCGATTCCGAGATCACCTCTTCCCGGTCCGAATAATGGGAATAGAGATAGCGCCAATAGGGTTTGTTGTACCTCAGACCGGCTCGACGGAATTTTGCAAGATGTTGGTATACGCTGCTGGTCCAGGTATAAACATCGTGGCTGATCACATCACCGTCCATATTCTGGCCATAATATTCGATCATCTGGTCGACCTCCGGTGCCAGAAAAGAAAAATTCATAATCAAAAGAGCCTCGGGGTCATAGGCTCTGATGGCATTAATTCCGGTTCCGCACTGGAAGAATTCGGCCAGGGTCATGGGTTCGTCTCCGATCTGGTAGCCGATTCTGCCTACAGCATTTGCGGGATACCCCCCGACCAAAATTCCGTTGGCCCGGCTGGTGCCGTCCGGCTGCATCCAGGACACGAAGCGAAAACTCGGATTTCCCACGGCGGCCCATGCGTCCATCTCCTCGGGAAGGCCGTCTTCCCACAGGTGGACGGCATTGGCATAAAACCCGTTGAAATAGTCGTTTACGAAGCGCGCCGGCGGCGGCCCCATGGAAACGGTAAGACCGCTGATGAGCATGGGATTATTACGAGTCCACTGGATTCCGCGGGTGAGTGTCGGCGGGGACCATGGGTCCTCTGATGGGGGGTCATCTTCGACATCAATGCATCCCAAAACGGTCAAAGCAGCCAGCAAAATAGTTGCTTTTATTAAAAACGTTCGAATCATCTTATCTCCCTTATTCTTTTAGGTGCCGATTTTCAAAGAGTCGTCGAGTTCAGGTCGATGGTCAAATCATACACTCCGGATTCCCGATTGTATTTCATCGCAAATCCCATCTTTTTTCCAAGTCGCTGCATGTGAATATTTTCCTGCAGAACGCCACCCCACACGGTCTCGATGGATCGGCCCTTGGCAATGCGCAGCGCATGTTCCAGGAGAACAGCACCGATTCCTTTCCCCTGCCATGGATCGGCGATGACGATGGCAAACTCGGCCTGCTTTCCGTCCGGATGGGAAATAATCCTGGCCACCCCGAGAATCCTCTCCTCTTTTTCATTTTTTTCCAACGCCACCAGGGCAATTTCTTTGTCATAGTCGATCTGCGTCAGTCTTTCCAGCATTTCAGGAGTAATGGTCTTCATATGATGGAAAAATCGATAGTAAATAGTATTCGGTGAAAGTCTATAAAATAAAACCTCCAGCAGCGGGGCATCCTCTGGTATGATGGGCCGAATGAAAAGGGAAATGCCGGTTCGGGTGGTTATGGAGGCCTCCTGATCCTGCGGATACGGACTAATGACCAGATGCATCGGGGAAGGTTTGGTGCTTCGTTTCAACACCAGACGGGCATCCAGGGCGCAAGGTATTCCGTCTTTAACCGCCACAGGGTTCATATCGAGTTCGGCGATATCAGGAAAATCCATGACGAGCTGGGCCAGCCTTACAAGCATCTCCTCCAAAAGGGCCATGTCTGCAGGAGGGCGATTCCGATAACCTTGCAACAGTCGGTATGCCCGAGTTTCCTCCATCAGCCTTCGGGCCAGGAGGCGATTAAGGGGTGGAAGGCCGATGGCGCAATCCTTGAGGATTTCAGTAAAGATGCCGCCCAAACCGAACAGGATCACCGGACCGAAGTTTTCATCCCGTTTGGCGCCAATTAACAGTTCGTAATCCGGGCGTTCAATGTATGGCTGCAAGGAGACGCCCATGACACGGGCATCGGGGTTATAGGCTTTTGCGCCTTGCATGATGCGGTGATAACTCTTCCGGATCTCTTCCGGGCTGTTTAAATCAAGATGAACGCCGTCCGCTTCCGTTTTGTGAGTGATATCCGGTGAGATCAGCTTCATGGCCAAAGGATACCCCAGCCTTTCGGCTCTGGATACGGCCTCTGATTCCGACAAAGCGAACTGTACGGGATTGACTCGGATGCCGTAAGCCTCCAGAACAGCCTTGGAAGCATCTTCCGTCAGCGTTGGACACGGGCCGTTCAGGGCGGCGGCAATCAGGCCGGCAGCCCGATCCTTGTCGCAGGAAATTTTTTTTAGAAAACGCGGCGGGATTTCCATTAGCGTTTCGAGGTTCCTGGAATAGGCGACCATATAAAGAAACGCCCGGACGGCTTTTTCTGGTGTATCGTAAGTCGGTATGCCGGCCTGGTTCAGGATTTCGATCCCCTTCTGGACAACGTTGCCTCCCATCCATGACGTAAAGACCGGAACCATTTTATCGGAAAGGCTTGTCGCCACCTTTTTTGCAACATCGGCGGGATCAGACAGGGCCAGGGGAACCATAATGACAAGAATACCGCCCGGGCGTTCTTCTTTCAGGCAGATTTTCAGAGTTTTTTCGTAGCAGTCTGCAGTGGCATCCCCGATCATGTCGATGGGGTTGTTCCGGCTCCACAACGGAGGCAGAACGTCATCCAGTGCTTTCAGGGTCTCAGTACTCATGGAAGCAGGCTCGATACCGTACCGGGCAAGTGCATCGGCAGCCATCACACCCGGTCCTCCCCCGTTGGTGATGATGACCAGATCGGAACTCCTGGGCCGAGCTTGCTTGGCCATCAACTCCGCACAATCGAACAGCTCCTCGAAGGTATCCACCCGTACAATCCCCGCCCGCTTGAACGCCGCATCATAGACGACATCTTCTCCTGCCATGGCACCGGTGTGGGATGCCGCCGCCCGTGCTCCTGCGGCACTGCGTCCGGATTTAAGCGCCACAATGGGCTTCACCCGAGATACCGCCCTCGCCGCGCTCATGAACTTCCTGAAGTGGGTCAGGCTTTCGATGTAAAGGAGGATGCTTTTGACCTTGGGATCGTTTCCCAGATAATCGATGCAGTCTCCGAAATCCACGTCCAGCATGGAACCGATGCTGATAAAATGACTAAAACCGAAGTTTTCCTGAATGGCCGCATCAAGAATGGCGGCACATAGCGCGCCACTTTGAGAGATAAAAGCCAGGTTTCCGGATTTGGGCATTCCCGAGCTGAAACTGGCGTTGAGGTTGAGCGATGGAATGATTATACCGACGCAGTTGGGGCCTACGATGCGAAGGTTCCCTTTCCTTGCATTTTCCCAGATTTTTCCTTCAAGAGCTTCTCCTTTTTGACCGATTTCTTTTCCTCCCGCCGAAATGATGACCGCGCCTTTCACACCTGCCGTGACACAGGCATCAATCACATCCGGGACGGTTGAAATCGGAGAGGCGATCAGGGCCATATCCACAGAGAAACCGATATCCGTAACATTCGGAACGGCTTCTTTTCCAAAAATGGATCGGTGGTTGGGATTGACGGGGATCACCGTTCCTGGGTATCCCCCTTCAATCAGATTTCTCATCAAGGCCCATCCGATGCTCCCTTCCTTTTCGCTTGCACCGACCACGGCGATGGATTCGGGTTCAAATATCCGATTCAGGTTAGAAATGCCCACGCTTTTGCCTCCGTATTGATTTAACAAAAATATTTCCTTTGCCTGTAAAAAATAGGCACCACTTCAAGAACATGTCAAATGTCCTGTTTCGCGTCAAGGGATTCCCTTCTTGTCCCAGCTTTAAAAAAAAGATATGGGAAAACACATTGGTTTGGAAAAGAACTCATTCGTTCATGCTTTTGGGATAACCGTATGGAGTTATGGTCGGTTCTAGCTGAAATTCTTCTTCTGGTAGGACTTGCCTTTGCCTTTGGCACGCTTTCCAAAAGGCTCCGGCAAAGCCCCATCATCGGCTACTTGGCTGCCGGTGTCGTCGCCGGCCCCGTTCTCTTTAATAAAAACGCCGTCACCACCATGGCAGAACTCGGTGTCGATTTGATGCTCTTTTCCATCGGGTTGGAATTTTCCGTTAGTCGCCTGAAAGCCATGGGCTCCCGGATCCTCGGTGCCGGTGTCTTACAAATCGTCTTGACGGCCCTGCTCTTTGTCCCATTGCTTTTTCTGGCCTTCCCTCTGGGCCGATCCTTGACGCTGGGCATCCTTTTATCGTTCAGTTCAACGGCTGTTGTTCTCAGAGTCCTGATCGAAAACACTATGCTGGATTCGGTTCGCGGAAGAATCGCGTTGGCCATTCTTCTGGTTCAGGACCTGGCGGTAGTACCATTTCTCCTAGTCTTGTCATTTTTCAACCCTGCATCCCAGGAAACCCACATCCTGATTCAGGCGGTAAAGACTGTTGCCGGTGCCGCGGGCTTGATTTTCATATTTTATCTTGCGTTTTACCAAATGATCCCGAAACTCATGATGACCCGCGGGTTTTTTGCGGAACGCGAGTTGGTGGTGCTCCTGGCGATCCTTTCGGCCCTGGGGGCCATCTGGGGGGCACACGCCCTTGGCTTATCACCGGCATTGGGTGCGTTCATTGCCGGCATGCTGCTGGGGGAATCTCCCTTCGCTTCCCAGATCCGTTCGGATATCGGATCCATCCGTATCCTGTTTTTGACACTCTTTTTTACTTCCATCGGTATGTTGCTCGATCCTCGTTGGATGCTCTCTCATATCCATCTGGTGGCGATTTCGACCCTCCTCATTTTTTTTATTAAGACCCTTGCGGCCTCCGGAAGCGCCTTTATCGCCGGCCTCACCCGGCGTCAGGCTTTGACCACCGGGATTACTCTGGCACAGATCGGTGAATTTTCGCTGGTCGCCGCTTCGACCGCGGCTCAAAATCGGATCATCGGGGAAGAGATCCTTACATTTGTCGTCGGCGTGACCGTCCTGTCTTTGTTCCTGACCCCTTATTTGGTGGTCTATGCCCAGCCTCTTGCTGGCTTTTTATTAAAACGTCTCGCCGGTGAAAGATCTATACCTGAAGAAGAATCCCGATCCGGCGCACCTGATATGGTTTGCGGTATCTGCATTATCGGCTTCGGGCCTGCCGGCCAGCGTGTCGCCGAGGCGCTGATGAAGAAAAACTGGCAACCGGAAATCATCGAGTTGAACCCCATCAGTGCGAAAAAAGCTCAAGATATGGGATTGATTGTCCATCAGGGAGACGCCACCTCCTTAGATTTCATTAAACATTGCAGAATCGAGGGATTCCGGGTGGTGGTTATCGCCATCCCCGATCCGTCTTCTGCGCAGACCCTCATCCGCCATGTGCGGACCCTGTCTTCTGAGTGCATCCTCGTCGTGCGCGCCCGGTACGATATCACCTGCCAGTCCCTAAAAGCGGCCGGAGCCGACATCCTGGTCAATGAAGAAAATCTGGTCGGAGAAAAGCTAGCCGAAGCGCTATCAGCCGTCATGGAAAAAGACGGGACGTGGGAAATGGCTTGCGGTATTGCCGGATCGCATGCGGAACCAAAGCCTTCAAAGGAGAGTTGAAGCCGAATGGGGTCTCCCGGGTACGTCTCATGAATCCGGAAAAACGAATGGGCGAAAAGCCGGCGCATCTGCATGGCTTCCAGAGAGCCATCCGGCATAGGTCATTTTATCATGCCATTGATCGATATCGTTTTCACAGGCAGTCTAGAAAAAGTCCCCCCGGACCCTGCAAATGTCATACGCATCTGAAAATTTGTTGCACAGATCAGAGTATGAATCTTTGACCGGATTAAAATTGTTAAAAAATCATTTCATTCATTCGTTGATTTCCTTTCGTTGAGCGTTAACATACAAACTAATGACGCAATAAACCGAATCAAGCCAATTTCTTTAAAATATAAAGGAAAAGGGTCTTCGTGTAATCGAGTGGGTCATTTTATATCTCTTTGAGCATGCACGTCAGAATTTTCAACCTACATCAGGAGCCATCATGAGGTTGTTTCAGACCCGGTTCGGAACCCTCGCCCTGGGCGGGATTATTTTTCTGATTATTTCTCTATCAACACGACTTATCCTGACCATAACGGCCGGCGCCCTGGCCGAGTTGACGATCGGCAAGGTGGTTCTGATCTTTACCGTCGGCTTATTCTATGACGTCATTACCTTCTGCTACTTCGCTGCACCGGCTGCGCTGGCGCTCTTTCTTCTGCCGAACCGTTGGACCCCTTCCTGGTGGAGTCGCGGACCGGCGGCTGCCGTCTATTTCATCACCATCTTCCTTCTGCTGTTCAACGCCTGCGCCGAGTGGCTGTTCTGGGATGAGTTCGGAACCCGCTTCAACTTCGTGGCGGTCGATTACCTGGTCTATACGACGGAGGTCATCAAGAACATCCGCGAATCCTACCCCTTCACGACGATCCTGGTTTCTATCGGCGTACTTACAGCGGGCATTTTCGCTGCCACCTGGCGACCATTCGTGCGGGCGTTTTCCTGCCCGACATCACGCAAGGCCAGGTTGGTGCCTCTGTTAGCAATCACCCTTGTGGCTACCGGAGCGCTGATCTTCATCGACGATGATGATTTCCAGATTTCTAAAAATTACTATGCCAATGAACTGTCGCACAATGGGATCTACAGTCTGGTGGACGCCTTTGAAGACAACGTCCTGGATTACGATCAGTACTACCTTAAACGAGACCCTGCTGCGGTCTTCAGCCGGTTGCGACCACTAGTACTCGATCACAACGCCCGTTTTATCGTCCCCGGTCTGGATATTCGCCGACACATCACGGCGGAGGGTGCGGAGCGGCGGCTCAATGTTGTTCTGATTGTCGTGGAGAGTCTGAGCGCCGAGTTTCTCGGCGTATACAGGAACCAAGCCCATCTGACACCGAACCTGGATGCGCTCGCCGCGCAAAGCCTGTTCTTCGACAACCTCTACGCCACCGGCACACGGACCGACCGGGGCCTGGAGGCGACAACCCTCTCCATTCCGCCGACACCAGGCCGAGCGGTCATCAAGCGACCCAACAACGCGAACATGTTCACCCTGATGAACCAGTTTCAACGGAGAGGGTACGATACCAAATTTCTCTATGGGGGGTTCGGCTACTTCGACAACATGAACAATTATTTTGCGGGGAATGGCGCTGAAATCGTGGACCGCGCGGTGCTGACCGGTGATGAGATTACCTTCGCCAATGCATGGGGGGTGTGCG
>Ga0210051_1001325_pt1 | contig 24906 bp, 29 predicted proteins | sample CryGey092014_all_FD_185464 | JGI IMG/M metagenome (GOLD analysis project Ga0210051, IMG submission 185464) | Groundwater microbial communities from aquifer - Crystal Geyser CG23_combo_of_CG06-09_8/20/14_all (SPAdes) (version 2) | ecosystem: Environmental > Aquatic > Deep subsurface > Groundwater...
CCGCCACAGAATTTCTTTTTTGGTCATATTTATAAAATAAGGCTTATATAAGCTATATTTCCTATTTCATTTCGATTTTGCGATTGAAAATATAGCTTCATTTCTATGATATTCGAAAGTGAATAATCTGTCAAGCTGACGAAAAAACCCAATCCAAAGAAAATTATTCTACTTTATCCTAAAGTTCAATTTTAGGAAAGATAAAAGCCTAGCCGATCAAATTTCCCAAACATTCATCAAAAAATGTCCGCCAATTAAAGATTGACTGACGTCAAAAGACGCGATGACCAAGTTTATGCCGGGATAATTTTCCAGAAACAGCCGGCTGGCTTTCTTTTTGAATTTTTTGGGATCAATTTTTACTTCGTAGGCGGACTTTTCGCCAACCACGAAATCAATTTCGTTTTTTTGAATCGTGCGCCAAAATCTTATCTCGTCCCTGTTGTTTTTTTCCAAAAGCTGTCTGAAAACGGCATTTTCCAGCAAATATCCCTTATCTTCTCTGGTTTCAAAAGGCTTGAAATTATCAACCAGAAAATTTCTCAAACCTGAATCGTAAAAATAAACTTTCGGCATTTTGGTCAATTCTTTGCGGATATTTCTGAAGAATGGCTTGATCAGGCATATGTGAAACGATTTCTGCATCACATAGAGATAATTGTCAATCGCCGTTTTGGATACCCCCAGCGTATTTGCCAGCTCCGAGGCATTGACCAGATTTCCGGTTTGAGAGGCAAAAATTTTCAAAAGCTTCAGAAAAACTTCTTCTTGCTTGATGCTGGCCTCAAAAATATCTTTTTTAATGTACGAATAGACGATTTCTCTCAAAACATCTTTTTTTTCGGAAAAAGAAGACAAGGCTACTCTTGGATAACCGCCATAAAGAAGATACTCATTATAATAAAGAAGAATTTTTTCTCTTTCGGACAAGCTTATTTTTTTGAAATCTTTTTTCGCGAGTTCTTTTTCGTTTTTGAAGCGTAAAAATTCCCGAAAAGATAATGTCCAAACATTGAATATTTTTTTTCTGCCGGCCAGAGAATCCTTGAACTTTTTATCAATATAGAAAGATGAGGAGCCGGAAGCCAAAATTTTTATCTTTCCCCCGTATTCGTCATAGAAATATTTCAAAAAATTCGAAGGATTGTCCAAATACTGCACCTCGTCTATGAAAACATAGCTTTTCTGGGCCAAATCCAAAGAAAAAATTTTTAGAAGATTCTTGGGCGACTTGTTCAGAATTTCCAGATATTCCGGGTCTTCCAAGTTGAGAAAATGGCAAATATTATTCTTTTTTTCCAAATGATCGCGAATCTGTTTCAAAATAGTGGTTTTGCCGGACTGTCTGGCACCGATAAACAGCAGGACCTCATCCGTATCCAAGTGTCTTAACGACTCAATTGTGATATCTCGAATTATACTCATAAGTACATTTTATCTGATATTTTGTATTTGTCAAGTGCATATTTGTGGATAACTTATATCAAAAAAAGCAGGCCGAAACCCGCTTTTATGGAATTTTTTATTCTCCTGACATTGAATGTTGGGAAGCGCTAATTAATCAGGTATAAGTATAATCTCTGCAGCCTCTATTTCTTTTCTGCCAGACATATCTTCATTGCTTTTCACAGTTACATGCATTCCCTGCTTAATTTCATCAAGTCGAGCAGGAATTGTAGATTCCCCCACGGGGACCGCCTTTTGTTTTAAAATACTTGTTGCCGCAGTAATGTTAGCTGTTATCACATCTTCCTTTTGCTTCTCGCCGACTTCGGGGGGACCAGCCAGCGTAACAGTTCTAACTTTAAGGGAATCCTTCCCGACTCCTTCAATAATTCCACCGATTATCTGTATCTCTTTAGAAGCGCCAGGCGCTACAAACTCAATTTTCGGCTTTTGCGTCTGCTGCGCATTATCATTTATCACATCAGAAGTCGACTGATATTTTTTTTGATTTCCCGGGGTTGCAAAAATTACGTAACCGATTATTACCCCCACTAAAATTAAAATTACTCCTACTAATAAAATAATTATATTTTTCTGTTGCATAAAAACGCTACATTAATAATTAACATTAACAATGCTCATGGATAAAATATATTCTTGTTAATATTCCATTACTACAAACATATACGGTGCTAAAACCGAAGGTTCTTCCACCACAGACGAGCTTAAATTCGCCATTCCAACCACAGCTTACCCCCCTGCTTGGCCAGGCGGTGATACAGCTGGCACCAAGGCAAAACTGGGTTGTCCCCGTCACCGTAGCGGCCGTCAAAGTTCCAGCCGTAAATCCCCCCGCTTTTGTCTGCGCCGTTGAGCTTGTATTTATCGGCGCGCCAACGTTGCCGTTGGGCGGAGCCGTTGTCGGTTCAATCCAGACCGCGTAGGCGATACCGGCGACCAGAATGATAGCCGCAAAGACGGGAAGAAATGTTTTAAGAAAAAAAGATGGTTTCATGTGTTAGTTTCTAGGCTTCCGAAGCCTTTTTGTGGCCACGGAGGCCGCTCTTTTAATCAAGTATATCTCTATGATACCCCCCCCCGGAAGTTTAGTCAATTTTAGTTATCCACAAGAAGCAAGACGCGGAAAAACAGAGTTAAAACCCAAACCAAAAAGCTCCCCGCAATTCTGCAGAGAGCTTTAAACAAAGCTCGAATACATCGATTTTCTCTATCGCTAAATCTGGCTTATCCCTTCGAAATCCGCGAAAATAATTTCTACCCTTACGTCTTCAGGAAGATTATTCTTTAAAATATGATCCGCCTCTTTTAGATCATTGTTGATTCTCTCAAGCTCCTCGCTATCGCTTGTGAATGACGCCTTCCCGCCGTACGCGCCGCAATCTTCATGGCACATTAAAATTACATGTTTAGTGCCATGCAGATTTATTGAGATACGAATCTGCTTCAAAACAAACAGACGATCAGCCTCATTCTCGGGAGATGCCAATGTTTTAGCGCCACCGGCGATTTTTACCAAATCATAATTTTTATATCCACGACTTTTAACAAATTCTTCCAAAAGACCGGTGAATCTGTCGTCAAAACACCAGACGATACAAGCGTCGGCGGTATAATGTTCTTTCGGAGATTTGTAAGCTAATATTTTATTTTGTTCCTCCATAGTTAAGTAAGATTTAAGAATTAGGATTTAAGATTTACGAATCATTCCTCTTTGGCGTGGGGCATCGAGTAAGATCGCAAGCTCTTAAATCATAAATCGTAATTCATAAATCGAAACGTTTATAACTCGCGTAAAATTCATTGATACCCACAAGAATTTATCGCTCCTCAACGATGAACCGAACTTCGTTAGTCGGCATAACCTCCACAAAACCCGATTTGGCATTAACATAATGGGCTTTATTTTCTCCGTCCAAAATTCTAATCACGCCCTCTTTTAAGGTTGACACGAACGGACGATGTTTATCCAAAATGGTGACTTCCCCGCCAATTGTCTGACAGTTAATAGACTTGGCATCACCCTCGTATAATATTTTTTTTAGGGAATAAACAGATAACTTCACCGAAAATTCGAATATTGAATCTCGAAACTCGAAACAATATCGAATTTTCAAATTACCAAAATTCGAAATGGCGTGTTTTGATAATTTGAATTTAGAATTTTTGATTTGTTTCGGATTTCGGATTTCGTGCTTCGGATTTATTGCGCCTTGATTTCTTCAATGCCCCCTTTGAGATAAAACGCTTCTTCGGGAACATCGTCGTGTTTTCCTTCCAAAATTTCTTTAAAACCCCGAACCGTATCTTCCAATTTAACATATTTTCCTTCGCGGCCGGTGAATGTTTCGGCGACATTGAACGGCTGTGATAAGAATCTCTGGATTTTTCTGGCCCGGTCAACGGTTTTGCGGTCATCAGCCGACAATTCCTCGATGCCCAAAATCGCGATAATATCCTGAAGCTCTTTGTACCGCTGCAAGGTTTTCTGCACTTCCCGCGCAACAGAATAATGTTCTTCGCCGACGATCTTTGGAGCCAAGGCGCTCGAGTTGGAAGATAACGGGTCGACAGCCGGATAAATTCCGATTTCGGTTAAAGAACGCGACAAAACAATCGTTGAATCCAGGTGTGAAAAAGTCGTGGCCGGCGCCGGGTCGGTTATGTCGTCGGCCGGCACGTAAATCGCCTGCACCGAAGTAATCGAACCATTTTTAGTTGAGGTGATTCTCTCCTGCAATTCAGCCATTTCGGAAGCCAAGGTCGGCTGATAACCGACAGCCGAAGGCATCCGGCCGAGCAAAGTGGAAACCTCTGAACCGGCTTGAGAAAAACGAAAGATATTATCAATGAACAGCAAAACATCTTTCTTTTCCTCATCGCGGAAATATTCCGCCATCGATAAGGCGCTCAAAGCAACACGCGCCCGGACGCCTGGCACTTCATTCATCTGGCCAAAGACCAAAGCGGTTTTGTTGATAACGCCAGACTCTTTCATCTCAAGATATAAATCATTCCCCTCTCGTGTTCTTTCACCCACGCCGGCAAAAACCGAAACGCCGCCGCCAACTTCAGCCACATTACGAATAAGCTCCATCAGCAAAACTGTTTTTCCGACTCCGGCGCCGCCAAATAAACCGACTTTTCCGCCCTTGATGAATGGCGCGATTAAATCAATAACCTTAATGCCGGTTTCAAAAACTTCGGTTTTAGTCGATTGTTCGGTTAATGGCGGCGCCTCGCGATGAATCGGATAGAATTTATTAAATTTTTTATCGCAGGCATTAAGCGGCTGGCCGAGCAGATTAAAAAGGTTGCCCAGGATTTCCGGCCCGACCGGCACCTCGATCTTCTTGCCGGTATCCAAAACCTCCAATCCCCTCTTAAGGCCATCGGTTGACTGCATTGAAATCGCCCTGACCCTGCCCGGTTCCAGATGTTTAACGACTTCAAAAGTCAGCTCGTTTTGGCCGTGTTTCACTTTAAGCGCGTTATAAATTTCCGGGAGCCTTTCTCCCTCCCCGAACTCCACATCCACGACCGGACCGATTATTTGAATGATTTTGCCAGTTTTCATAAAGTTACCGACTACAGATTTTACAGATATACAGATTCTTAATATGTGTAATTCTGTAATTTTTTATTATTCTTTTTGTCGTCCTGACCCGCCAGTTGGCGGGGAAGGATCTCATAACTTTTATGCTTCCGCAGCGTAAGCTTCTTCCCCCGCATCAAGCGCGGGGTCAGAATGACACTAAAATATTTTGTATATTCGTACTTATTTATATTTCGTATTTATATTTCGGAGCGCCTATAACACTTCCGCTCCCGCCGTTATTTCGATTATTTCCCGCGTAATCGCCGCTTGGCGAGACTTATTATAGATCAACGTTAAGTCGCCAACTAATTTTTCCGCGTTGTCGGAAGCGTTTTTCATTGCCATCCGCCGCGCCGCGTGTTCCGAAGCATTGGCCTCCAAGATAATGTGGTAAACTTGCATCTCAATCAGGTGCGGCGCCAGTTCCTTTAAAACAATTTCCGGCGATGGCTCGACCAAATAGTCGATTATTCTACTCCTCCCCTCCTCAGTTGAGGAGGGGCTGGGGGAGGTGTTGTTATTTTCACGCAACTCGGAAAACTTACCAGTCTCAGGCACTATCTCTTTAATAGTTTTTTTCAGTACTTCAAACTCTACCGGCAGGATTTGCCTGATCAAAACCTCCTGGCGCAAAGCAGTTCTAAAATTCATCGAAAAGACCAAAACCCTATCCCATTGTTTCGTCAAGTAGCCATTACTTAAGAAATCAGCCAGTTGTCTCGTTTCACTCAGTTGAGTGAAATCGCCCAGCTTCGCGAACACATTGGCAATTTTTACTTTTTTTCTCTGTAAATAATTAGCCGATTTTTGGCCAAAAGCAATAAAAGAATAATTATCATTAAAAATATCAATTTTATTCTCAACAAGATATTTTTCAAAAGTCCGGAAGACCGAGCTATTAAAGGAACCGGCCAAACCTTTATCCGAAGCAACAACCACAAACGCGGTTTTTTTGATCTCGCGCTTCTGCAGCAAAGGAGGCAAAACTGCTTCCTCTAACTTGGAAAGATTGGCCAAAAAATCCAAAGCCGCGTAGGCGTACGCCCGCGAGCTCAGCGCGATCGCTTGGCTCTTCCGCATCTTCGTCGCCGCCACCAGCTCCATCGCCTTGGTTATTTGGTTGATATTCTTGGCGCTCGATATTCGATTTTTTGTTTTTTGCAAACTTTCCATAAATTTATTCCTTTTGACTCGCCCAAAATATCTTTTTATCTTCCAGCCATTTTATCAAAGAATTTTTCAAACTAATCGGGAGAATTTCCTGGCCATCAAGATCGGTCGTATCAACCCACGCGAATTCAAGATGATTTTCCAACGATTCTACGTCTTCTCTATCTAATTTCGCCGAGAAAACTAAATTCAATTCGTGGTGTTTTCCGCCTTCATCGGAAAAGATATTCTCAACCGCGCCGATAAAAGAAACTTCACTCGCCGCGGCGCCCAATTCTTCTTCTATTTCGCGACCAATGGAATCATTCGCTGATTCTCCAAATTCAACATGGCCACCCGGCAAAAAATAGTAATCTTCCGTTTTTTCCGTTTTTTGTTTACAAAATAAAATCTTGTTATTCTTCAAAAATACCAGCCGGGCAATAATTTCAAAATTTTTATCAGCCATTATTTTTTTATTTCTAAATTTTTTACAAACCTCCCCGTCGCTTCCTTTAATTTATTTTCTATTCCATCAGTCAACTCTCCCTTTTTTCTGATCGGCCTCAAAATATCTTCGTCGTGCAACTTATCCAGATAATCAATAAATTCTTCTTCGATCTTTTTTATGTCATTGATTTCAATGGCGTCAAAATAATCGTTCAAAACCGCGTAAAAAACCACGACTTGTTTTTCGAAAGATAACGGAGCCAAATCGCTTTGCTTCAGAATCTCGGTTATGATCTGGCCTTGGCGAATCCTTTTTTTTGTCGTCTCGTCAACGTCGGAAGAGAACTGAACGAAAGCCTGCAGTTCTCGAAACTGCGCCAGGGATAAACGCAATTTTCCGGCCACCTTTTTCATCGCTTTTGTTTGCGCCTTTGAACCGACGCGCGAAACCGACAAGCCGACATTGAGAGCCGGCCTGATACCCTGATAAAACAAATCGCTTTCGAGATAAATTTGCCCGTCGGTAATCGAAATGATGTTAGTCGGAATATAGGCAGTCACATCACCCAACTGCGTTTCGACAATCGGCAAAGCAGTTAATGAACCGCCGCCTTTTTCTTGCGACAATTTCGCGGCGCGCTCCAAAAGCCGCGAATGAAGATAGAACACATCTCCCGGATAAGCTTCGCGGCCGGGCGGACGGCGCAACAGCAAAGAAACCTGCCGATAAGCCCAAGCGTGTTTGGATAAATCATCATAGACAACCAGCGCGTCTTCGCCCTTATCTCTGAAGTATTCCCCTATCGCGCAACCGGCAAAAGGCGCCAGATACCACAGGGCGGCTGGAGCCGAAGCAGAGGCGGAAACAACGATCGAATACTCCATTGCCCCGCATTCTTTCAGTGTTTCAACTATCTTCGCGATTTTTGATTCTTTCTGCCCAACAGCCACGTAAATACAAATCGGTCGTCGCCGGGTTGTATCATTTTTCTGGTTGATTATCGTATCCAGAGCAATGGCGGTTTTGCCGGTTTGTCTGTCGCCGATTATCAATTCCCTTTGCCCACGGCCAATCGGTATCATCGAATCAATCGATTTCAAACCAGTATGCAAAGGAGTATTGACCGGCTCCCGCTCTAAAACATTCGGCGCGTTGTATTCCAGATTTCGTCTCTCTTTTTTACTCCCCGGAACTTGCCCTGAGCTTGTCGAAGGGAAAATTGGGCCCCGCCCATCCAACGGATTGCCTAAGGGGTCGACAACCCGGCCAACCATTTCCTCGCCCACTTCAATTGATAAAACACTATCAGTTTTCTTAACCAAATCTCCGCTTTTTACCGATAAATAATCGTCGAGAACCAAGGCCCCAACGCTTTCCTCTTCTAAATTCAAAGCCACCGCCCGCCTATCACCCTCGCTTGTTTCAATATTCAACAATTCCTGGCTCAGAACATTTTTCAGTCCCAAAATTTTCACAATCCCGTCGCCAACCTCAATCACTTCACCAACTTCCTCCCACTTCGAATCTTCCTCGTAACCCTCAATTTCTCTTTTTAATTTTTCGATGATTTCGTAACTCATTAGTTTTTTTGTCATTCCCGCGCCACACCTACGGGTGGTCACCCGAAGGGCGAAAAGCGGGAATCCGGCGCATATAATTTCTGGATTCCGTGTCAAGCACGGAATGACAATTTATTTAATTAAGAAAACAAGTTCTTGATTTTTTTCTGCATTGAGCCGTCGAACTGCATTTCATCGTTAACAACTACTTTTATCCCCGCGATTAAATCCGGGTTAATCTTCTCAATAAAAATATCATCTTTCTTAATGATTTTCCCAATAACTTTGTCCACATTTTCAATTGGCCTGGCTGTTTCAATAACAATTTTCCGTTTGCCGATTTGCTCGCGCACCAATTTTTCCGCCCGCGCGTAAATTTTTTTCAACAGATGCGGGTCGTTATTTTTCTTTATTAAAGCCAGTAAATTCTTCACCAAAACATCGCTCTTCGCAGAAGGCTTAGCAGCGACCCCACTGAACGCTTTGGCATAAATTTGTGGAGAATATTTCATATTAACCAATTTGCTCGACGGCTTTTCGAATCAGCTCTTCGTCGATTTTCTCCGGTTCAAGCTCAACAGTTTTAACCAACGCTCTCTTGACCAAATCAACCGCCTCTTTTTCCATCTCCGTCCTTACTTGCTCTTTTTCCCTCTCGACATCCGCCGACATTTTTTCCATCATCTGAACTTGTTTTTCTTTGGCTTGCCGGACCAATTCGCCCTCAAGTTTTTGGGCCCTTTCTTCGGTGTTTTTAATAATGCCGATTGCCTCACCCTCGGCTTCTTTTACCTTTTTTTTGGCAATATCATCAACCTTGCGTAAACGCACGTCGGCCTCTTCCGTTTTGGCTACACCCTCCTCAATTTTCTCCCGCCTTTTCTGCAAAATATTCAAAACCGGCTTGTAAACAAAAAGCCGCAAAACAATCACAAGTAATATAAAATTAACCGCTTGGCTTAAAAGCAGACGCCAATCAATTCCCAATTGGGCAGTTAAAGACGATCCTTCCATCTAATTGCGATGCGAATGATACGAACAAACATGCCAATGATACGAATATTAGTATAATTCGCATGTATTAGTTTATTAGCATCGCGCTTTATACGAACTTCAGGATCAAAGCCACCACCAACGCGTAGATTGCGATTGCTTCGGCGAAAACGATGGCCAAAATCATCGCGGTCTGAACCTTTGACGTTGCCTCGGGATTGCGGCCGATGGCTTCAACGGCCTTCGAGCCGATCAATCCGATTCCCAAACTAGGTCCGATGGCGCCGACGCCGATAACGATAGCGGCGGCCAATAACTTCATTGATTCAGCTTCCATATTTTTTGCTTTGTCATTCCACGCTTGATACAGAATCCAAAAAAATCCGCATCTGGATTCCCGCTTCCGCGGGAATGACAGTTGTTATTACTTTAAAACGATCCGTCTCGGATCGCTATTTTTTTAATTCTATTTTTAAACCAATTAAAAGTCAAATCCGTTAGAAGTTTAAAACGCTATCACTAATCACTATTATTTAGCGCTCTTCCGCCGTGATTTGCATCGCGATAAAAACCATCGTCAGCATGGCAAAAACAAGCGCCTGTATAAAACCGACAAAAACCTCGAACATCAAAAAGGGCAGCGGAACAACATAAGGAACTAAAAAACTAATGATCACCAAAAGAACCTCGCCGGCAAAGATGTTCCCGAATAACCGAAAAGAAAAAGAAATTACTTTGGCAATTTCCGAAACTATTTCCAGGAGTCCGATAAAAAATTTGATTGGGCTTTCAAAATTTATGAATTTGGATAAATGCAATTTGGGTCCCAGAGCCATCAGGGCGAAAATATGAATCAGGACTACCGAAACAATCGCCAAGGCCAGCGTAAAATTCAGGTCGCTGGCCGGCGCGCGCAGTAAGGGAGTAAATTCTTCGCCACGCCAAATACCAACAGAACCAACGCCGGGAAACAAACCTAACCAATTGGAAAAAAGGATAAAAACGAACAAAGTTATGATCCAGGGCAAATATTTTTCCGCTTTTTTTCTGCCACCATAGAGCGGCTCCATGATATCCAGAACGCTTTCAACAACAAACTCCATCACATTTTGCGCGCTGCCGGGAATGATCTTAAACCGCTTTCTGAAAACCAGACTGATTATCACCAACAAAACCAAAACCACACCGGTCAAAAGAAGGGCGTTGGTCACCGGAAAACCGGCAATATTGATTATTTCTTCAGCTCTGGGCGAAATATGGACCATAAAAATTATTTTCTTCTCCTTTCAAAAAAACCTGAAAGAAGCTCCCACCAACAGTCTCTTGTTTTTAGTATACTTACGCCACCACCCTTGTCAAACCTGACTTTTTAGGAAGAAAGATGTATAAATACTTTAAAATTCGCGTAGTAGGAGAGCGTGATGCCAGAAACGAAAAAAAACGAGATTCCCGAATTCCCAAAAAATTCTCTTGGACTGAAAAGAGGAACCGTTCTAAAATCGACCAGCGAACTGACGCGGCAAATCGGCGTGAAGATTGGCGACGAAATCGTCATCGGATATGACGGCCGATATGTCTGTTGCTGCGGCTGTAGCTGGAGCATCGAGCGAATCCAAGACGAGATATTAGACGGCGTCTGGAAAATTGTTGGGGAAATCGACTTATCGGACGAAGAAAGAAGCAAAAAATTCGCCGGGGAAATCGAACGCCTACCAGTCTAAAAACATGGACCTAGCGTTGTTCTGCCGCCCCGTAGTACTGGGCGGTTTTTTTATTCCAAACAAAAAACCCATCTTGTTGATTCAGATGGGTTGCCGCAATTTATTGGTCTTTTTCCGGCTTAATCTGTTTCCTGATACTCCACGGAACAATCACGGAAGGCCTTGCTTTTAAAACTAAATACACGCCCGCAATGCCGATAAAATAAATTCCGAGCGCGACCAAGTCATCAATCCAGATATAATTCATGCCCGGAAAACCAGCTAAATATCCGGCGCCTTTAAGGCTCTCGGCGACAAAAGCGCAAATAGCGATCAACGCGCCGAAAATTGCCCGGCCAGGCGTTGCCGCCTTGGCTTCATCCCCCGCGCACGCCGTCCGATACAGAGAATAAAACCCCAGGATAACTAGCAGCGTCAGGCCGACCATGAAAAGATTGACTGCCCAAGCCTGGCTCATCAACGCCGGGAACCACTGCGCGAGATAAGTAGTCGTCATTAACAGTTTTGAAAAAAGATATGACGACAAAAGACAGATTAGCCCAAAAATACCCTTAAAAGTATTCCAGATTTTCTTCACTCCCTCACCCCTAGCCTGTGGTCAAAGCTGATACTAATGATCTCATTTTTTGCCGCGCGTCATTGAAAGGACTTGATAGGTTCGAAGAATGATTCGGCCAAAATCCGCCCCCCCCCGTTACAAACATAGACGGGATCGATATCAAGACATCTCTTCAAGTCCGCCAAAATCCGGTCAACCAGCACCTCGCAATTTTTGTCCCTGAGAACATCGGCAAAGTCAACTTTTACCGCCCGCATAGAATGATATAGCGCCCAGGCGACGCCCTTAACATAATAAAAATTATCGTCTACTTTCAACCAGGGCGTTTTGTCTTCGCCATCAGACATCGCCTGCATCAGCTGCGTGTTGGCATCACCCATTATCGACAAATAATAATTGGCCAATGGAATTAGATTATCGGCCCTTGGAAAAAATGTTGAGCTTTTATTTTCTAAGTTTTGACTATATATCTTCAGCTTCTCAATTCCTTTGGCATATTTCCACTCAGGAACCGGCCAGATCCAAACCTCGGGGCCATTACTGAATAAGGTAAACGCCCGATCCAGCAATTTATCAATGGCGTCAGTTGCCCTTTGGCGAGAAAGATATTCCCGCGCGCACAATGCGTTTCTGCGCACGACATCCAAAACACCAAGCTGAAAGTTCGGGCGGTTATCCAAAAACATAGTCGGCCAAAACATGTCGTTCGGCAACCAACCCCAATCCAATTCCTGACACATTAACTCCTCGCTAACCCAAGTGAAGGCTTGGCCCCTTACGTTTCCCTGCGTAACCTGAAAGGGTTCTGTGGGCACCGAATAATTCATAAACATGGCAACGCCACTTAAAACAAACAGCGCCGCCATGCCGAAGAAAAATCCCTTAATCCATCCCATCGAAGAAACTCGAACCAGCTTCATCTCCCCCCCCTCCAACCTCGTTAAAAACTAACTTTTTATTAATTTATCAACGAACTCTTTCTTAAAAAGATAACCATGCTGGCTATTTTTGTCAACATTAACACCAAGCCCACTCCCAGCTTTTTTGGTATTTTTAACAAAGGTGTCGGTCTTTTAGAAAAAGCTACGTATGCGGCTCAATAGTAAATAGTTTTTGTCAGATGATACGGGTTATTAATCTTCTCTGTCTGGCTTTTATTCCACAAAATCCAGTCGATTTCGAAAGAGTAAAGTTTTCTGCCCGATTTCTTCAACTCCCCTTTTAAATATTCGATTGCCCAAATAGCGGCGCTGCGAATCTCTACTTCTTCTTTCGAGCCTATTTTTATGATTTTTTTATGGCGAATTTTTTCTGACAGTTTCCTCGAATATTCCAATATTCCAAAATGATTTAAAATTTGAGGAATTTTCTGGTCGGCAAAAGTCGTCAAATAATCCAAGTCCCCGAAATAACCGACGCCCCGCCCGTCGAAAGCCCCATAAATATCCGCGCCTAAAATCTGCGCCCTTTTCAAAAAATAAACTTTTTTACTATTATAAATAGAAATGTCATCGAAAAACGGCAACTCGTGATAAATCTTCGGCACCAAAACCGACAATTTGTATCGTCCGGACATAATAAATCTTCGCGAATCGCCACGATATTTTTTAGCAATAACCAAGCTGACCGCCCGGACCATCTGCCATCTCTTTTTTAGAAACAATAATTTGCCGATCCCATCGAAAATTGATAAAAATTCTTTAAAAGAAATTTTGGAAAGATATATTAAATTTGCTTTCTCCGGTTTTTCTTCAAAAAATTTTGCCAAAGCCAAAGAAAGAGCGAAATAGCCGTGATATTTTTTGCCTTGATAGATTATGTGCCACTTCTCTTCGCTAGACCAAGAACAAAAATTCAGGGCATCCAAAATTATCAAATAATCCAGCATTACCCTATCGTCGCTTGTTTTCAAATGCATTTCTTTCGGCCAAGGCGGAACGACAATTTTCTTTCCTATCCATTTTTCCGCCAACTCTTTTATTTTTTCGCGATTTATTTTAACTTTCTTCGCGCGCTCGACCACTTTTAGAGTTGTTGTCCTGACTAAATTTTCGTTATTTTTTCCGTTATATTTTCCCATTTTTTATGTCGTTTCTTAAATTTTCAACTGCCGTGTTGAAAAAATGGCGGATTTTTCAAAATTTTCCATCGCCAAATGAAAACTTAGATGTTTTCCCGCTTGATCTCTTTTCTCAGATTCTCGACTATTGTGTTGAAAAAATGAAGGTTGTGGAAACTCAGCATTCTTAAGCCGGTAATTTCCCCGGCTCTTATCAGGTGCGCGAGATAGTTCCGCTTGTACGTTTGGCAAACAGAGCAATGACACTTGCTGTCAAGCGGTTTTTTGTCTTTCAGAAATTTCGTCTGGCGCAGATTTAGTTTTCCGAAAGAGGTAAAAGCGACTCCATGTCGGCCATATTGGGTCGGGGCAGTACAATCAAACAAATCCATGCCGTTTTGAACATTGTTTTTCAAATCTTCCAGGCGGCCGATGCCCAAAAGATGACGAGGCTTTTGCTCGTCTAAATGAGGCAAAACCCAATCTAAAATTTTATTCATCTGCTCTTTGGTGCTGCCTAAGTCGCCGCCAATGCCAAACCCGTCGAAATCTAATGAATTAATGAATTTAGCGCTTTCTTCCCGAAGAGATTTGAATCTCGACCCCTGAACAATTCCGAAAAGCGCCTGGCGAGTTTTTCTTGTTTCCAAACAGATTTTAGCCCAGCGGTGCGTTCTTTCGATTGCTTCCTTTGCGTATTTGAAAGAAACTAGAGGCGCCGTGCATTCGTCAAAGGTGAAAATAATATCCGCCCCCAGCGCCTCCTGAATCTTTATCGATTCCCTGGGCCCGATAAATAATTCGTGGCCGCCTAAAAACGATTTAAAACGAACACCGTCGGGAGTAATTTTCAAAGACTTGGGATTGGCCTTAGGCATTATGACTTCTTTTTTGGAACCCGGAAAATATTTCAAAATTTTTCCGACCTGGAAATCCTTGCCAAATCCCAGGCTAAAAACCTGAAAACCGCCGGAGTCGGTCATTAGCGGCCCGGACCAATTCATAAATTTGTGCAAACCGCCGGCCGCCTTTACGATTTTCTCGCCCGGCTTGAGATGCAGATGGAAAGTGTTGGCGATTAAAATCTGTGACTTGGTTTCCAGGGCTTCTTCGCTAGTCAAAGCTTTGAGTGTTGCCTGCGTCGCAACCGGAACCAAAGAAGGCGTCTCAATAATCCCATGTTCGGTTTTTAAAATCCCCAGCCTCGCCCGGCTCTTTTTTGACTTTTTTAGAATTTTGAATTCGATTGACATAACAACGTTTATCGCATTATTCTAAATAAACAGCTCTTTAAAAATCTAACCCGGCGAAAACCCAAGGAGGATGGATGGAAAAATTGCAGATGACCGGCAAGGCGAATAATTCCGGATTCGAAATCACCGACACAATAAACACAGAGATAAACCGATTCGCCACCAGAAATTACGATGTGAAAGAAGAAGAGGTTGATTCTCCCGTAAACTCTTGGATTATTTCCGCGATACTCTATATCTTAGCCCTTATTTTTTACGCGGAGATTGGATTAGCCTTAGATATCTGGGCCAGTTTATTCATTTTGCTGTCAGCTTTTGCCGCCGGAAACATACTGTGGTCAGTACCAACGCTGCTGCGAAAGAACAGTCTGTGGAAACAATGGCACGCCTGCGAGCACAAATTAGTCAATATCATAACAAGAAATAATCCCAAATTCCCCTGTCTTGAGAAATTAAAGCAAACGAGTCCATATAATAGCAACTGCGGTTCGGTTTTAATCATTACTACATTGCTGTTTAATCTCTATATTATCTGCGCGCTTCCGTTCACCGGCTATCTGCTGCCCATAATTCTAAATTTTATCGGCGTGATCTATCTGGTTGCAATCTTTGCACGGTCACTCTGTCCCAAAAAATATCCGGTGAATAAGTTAACTTTTCCGATAATGATTATATTGGCCGGTTTCGCCGCCTTAATTCTGCTTAGCCAGCAACAGGCGTAACTCCTTTCCGTTCTGATGGGTTCTTTCGCCATCGAACTGTTAACAAAGTATTCAGGAATTCCCTATTTGGCGCAAAAGTACATCTTCACGGGCGAACCAACCCAGGAACAATACGAAGAAACTTTCTTGCTGGCTTTAAAAATCCAGGCCTGGCAAAAATCTGTCATGGAAGAAATCGAAATTGAAAGACGGTAGCCGCCGCCCGTAACCGCTGAAATCCAGCGGTTTTTTAATACAATGCTGTTCCTTTAAATTCTTTTCCTTCCAAAATTTTCTCCAAATTATCCAAGTCCTTGGCTCCGGCGACAATTATTTTAATGTTTTCTTTCTCAGCTAATTTTGCCGCTATTGGGTCGAGCGGAAAGTTTAAACCTGGCGTCCATTCGGAAGGAGTCATCTTCCAATAATCAGCCCAAGAGAGTTTTTCAATCGGCTTGGCGCCAGAATCTTTTCCGGGGTCAGAGGTATAAATATAATCCGGCTTGCCCAAATTTATAACCGTGTCAATTTTAAAGTCAGCGGCAATCTGAATGGCCATATAATCCGTTGACGAACCGGGCTCCCAACCAGAGCCGATAATTATTGAATAGTCGCCGAATTCTTTTATTTCGGGCGACCCGAAAGAAGAAATTCCGCCGCTCCGTCGGCGGAAAGACTTCATCTTAAAACGTTCATCAAATAAATCAGGATGCGCCACGTCACAAAATATCGCCCTCAGCAAACGCGCGTTCAGCCGAGTCGCGAAAATTCCAACCCAGTCTTTTTCTTTATCCGCAATATCGCCAATCTCGCCAGCCGCTTTTTGATACTGGCGACAAATCTTTCCGCCGCCGACCACAATAATAAACTGATATCCTTCCCCTATTTTCCTTTTTATAAATTCGCGAAACCGCTTCAAAAATTCGACATCAATTCCGTCCGGACAAACCGCCGATCCTCCTAAATCTATGACGAATTGTTTTTTATTTGCCATAAAATTAATTTCCTTTTTGCGCTTAGTTAATTTAGTTAACATCTGAACGTTGACAAAATATAATTATTGTATTATTATATATTTATATTGGTTCTTAATAATACTGGGGTAAGGAGCAATATAAGTGATACGAATATTACTGATTCCCGCTGGCGGAATGGAACCGGTTAATAAACTCGATGAAGCTGCAACCCCTAAAAGACTGCTGGCCGGGCTTAATTGCTGGAAAACCGGCCAATACGATTTAATCGTCACAACCGGTGGAGTTTATATGCCGCCGAACATCCAAACCATTCCTGCCGCGAGATTGATGGCAGACTGGCTTACTGCTCGAAGCGTACCGCTTGAAAAAATTCTGCTGGCGGATGATTCCCTGGATACCTTCACCGACATTTCATCTACCCTCCGGGTGTGCGCCGACAACGGCATAATCGCGCCAAAATTTACCATAGTGACCCAATGGCAACATGCCATCCGATTTAAAATAACCTTTTGGCTGGCCCACGGGATACAGATTAAAACCAAGCTGTTGCGTTATCAACTACCATGGGTTTACTGGCTGAAAGAATTCGGTTTTATCGCCTATCACCTCATAGATCGGCACGGCAATCTATTTCTTGCCCGGTATAATCGCAAAAAACGTTCTCAAATATAAACGGTCCGAAGGGGCCGTTTTTTTTATTGTCACTCCCCCCTCCCCGCTAATTGCCCACAGGCGGCGTTAATATCCTGCCCAAAACTGTATCGTTGGTTAACCTGAACGCCGGCGTCTTTTAAAATATTTTTGAATTTCTCGATTTTGGCTTGGGGCGAAGGCTTAAAATCGCCAACCGGATTGCAAGGAATTAGGTTTATAAAATATAAAGGCTTCTTCATCAATTCCGCCAATTGTCGCGCCTGCTTCTCATTGTCATTAACGCCATCAATCATAATATATTCAAACATAACCTTTCTGTTGGTTTTTTCAATATACCCGTCGACGGCAGCCAATATTTTAGGAATAGTATATTCTTTGCCAACTGGCATTAATTTCGAACGCAGTTCGTCAGTCGGCGCGTGCAGAGAAATTGCTAAATTAATCTGCAAAGGCTCGCCAGTCAATTTTTTTATTCCGTCAATAATTCCAACGGTCGAGATGGAAAAATGCCGAGCACCCAGATTGAATCCGTCTTTGTCATTCAAAACATGAATTGATTCAAGAACATTATCATAATTTAAAAACGGCTCCCCCATGCCCATGAAAACAAGATTCGTGATTTTTGAGGTCTGATTGGCCGAGGACAGACCTCGGCAAATGCCGAGGTCTGTCCTCGGCGTTTTCTGCCGGTGCTCTTGTCCGCTATCGCCACGCTCGTCCGCCACGGTTTCGCCGAAGACGTGCCGGGCGGGCGAATGTGCTAGCAGGCGCGCCCAAAACAGAACCTGCTCAACAATTTCATCGACAGTCAGGTTTCTCTTAAAACCCATCTTCCCAGTAGCGCAAAAATTACACCCTAAGGCGCAGCCGACCTGCGAAGAAATACAGATTGTGTTCCTGCCCTCCTCATATCGCATCAAAACACTTTCGATCTTTAATCCATCCCCAAGAACGATTACAGCTTTCGCGGTCTGTCCATCTTTTGACGGATATATTTCTGCCTCAATGTAAAGAGGGCATTGTTCATTAAGCTTACCGCGCAATCCAACGGAAAGTGTCATCGCCTCCGCCCAACTTTCGACAAAATCAACAAATACCGCCTCTTTCACTTGCTTAAGGCGGTATTTTGGCTCACCCTGCAACACATTTTTCAAGGCAGATAAATTCATTTTTTTAATATTACCACAACGAGCTGCGTTCATATCGACCAACAAGTTCCGCCCGAGCTAAAATATGTCCGCTCATCATCTGGTCTAACTCCTGATACGCTGCGCCATACTTAAGTTCCAGGCTCGTATCAAGAGCAAACAATTTAAAAATATACCGATGCGCTCCTCCCGCAGGACACGGGCCTCCGTACCCAATATTGCCAAAACTGGTTAAGCCCTCAATAGCGCCGGAAGGAACCGAACCGCTTTCAATCGTAACCGTTTTTGGATCGATATTCCAAACTACCCAATGAATCCAGGTGCCTACAGATGAATCAGAATCATCAACGACCAAAACTAAACTTTTCGTCCCCTCCGGAATATTATTAATTTTAAGAGGCGGGTTCGCATTATCACCGTCGCACGTATATTATTCGAGGATATGCCCGCCGTTCTCAAAAGCTGGACTAGAAATAATCATAAAATTATTTCTGAAATCGCCCTCCGCCAGTTAGCAAAAGCTACGGTGGCTAAAAACGCGACTTGATAATTATTTTAATTTTTTTTATTACACAACGGCACTTTTTCGTAATCGCTCATTGACCCACCCGGCTACCCCCTTTTCGTCTAGACCCCGCACCCCTGCGGCCGCCCCGGCTGATTTCACAATTTGCCTGAAATTCTGCCAGACAGGCTCCCGCGGATATTTCCTTAAAAGCGTTGAAACAAGACTGCCAATTCTAACCGGCGGGAAAATCCAAACCCCCTCGGAACAATCGGTGATTTTGTTAAATTTTTTGTAAAACCAGTCGACCAGAAGCGCCATAATAAGAATAACGTCTTTCGGTTTTGAAACAGCCAATCTTTTTTTGACAACATCAAGCAGCTCACAGAAAGCCGCCGACATTTCCCCGGCGCAGAAATATGGGTCGTAAAGCGATCTCTTGGACCATCTTTCCATTTCCGCTAACGCCTTTTTTATTTCGCTGGCTTTCAATGGACGCCGAAGACTGGAAACTATTTTGGGCGAATTCGGTAATCGCGAATGTGGCTGCGGCGACCAGGAAGAATATTCAACCAGAATCCTAATTTTGTCTAAATCCGCTCTAAGCGGATTTTTGAACAGACTAATTATGGACTGCCTCGAGATTGAAGGCGGCGCAATCGTATACAAACCGATATCTTTTTTGCTTGGCCGACTCAAACCCCTTTTTTCATCCCAAAAAATCGCCGTTGCCACCATGTGTTTGCAAGCCGGCCTCGACGGCGGCCCACCTTGAGAATAAGCGCAGTTGCACTGCTTGGCAATACCAGCTTTGGTAAACTCTAAAATCACGATATATTCATCTTTCTTTCCCCTCACCGCCGCTTTTATCTTAGCTTCATTTGAACCAACCGGTTTAACCGTTTTCCAATCAACATACTCTTCGCCTCTCTGCCAAATTTCTTTGTAGGCCTGGGGAAGTAAAAATTCGGTAGCTGATTTTTTTATCCCGTTAGAAACGGCCTGCAATTTGCTTCGCAGAAAAGTTTGTTGATAATTTAAATTTTTATCGGCCATATAATTTTGATCTTTCACTTATTGCAGCCGTAATTTCTAATGGGATGCATATTTCCAACAAACAATAACCTGTCTTTAGTATACCACGCTCCGGCCAACAAAAAAGCGGCCGGACGACCGCCAAGAGTTTTTTTGCTAAATTAATCAGATTTCCTTTCCGCCGACTGAATATTATTTAATTTTATCCTACTTTCCCACCTGATAATATATCGGCGTTCCGTTCCAACCATCAACATTCGCCTTAAGCGTTCCCGCGCCGCCGCCGGGCGTCGGCACAGTCAAATCAGGCAAAGTGATTTTCTCATTAAGATTCTCCAAATTGGCATATAAAATGCAATGCTGACCGTCAACAGTTACCTGATAATGATAAAAAGACTTGCTCTCGGTTCCCGTCTTGGGATCTTTGGAAATCATTGTGGCGTACTGCGCATACTGCGGGTATTTCGTTTTCAACTCATTGGCTAAATCCAAAATATCATAATCGCCGGCGCCGGCGTTCGGCAGATAACAAGACGAACCCATAAGAAGCCTGCCGATTTGAGAAATCTCCGCCTTCCTTTTCACGTCGCGGGCTTTAACCCTCGCCGAATTAGTGGCAACTAAAATAATCGTGGCCAAAATGCCGATGATGACGATAACAACCAATAGTTCAATTAAAGTGAAACTGCGATTATTCGCTTTTGCTATTTGTCTTTTCATAACGCGTTAGAATCTTTATTCCAATTTTTCAACTCTCACCCCGATTAATCTGATCAATTTATTACTCGGATTCTCTCTTTTGTCGAAAAAGGGCATCATTAATTTCAGCGCTTCTTTTTTTAGCGCGTCCGCGGAATCAGCCGGAGATTTCAGAGTATGGGCGCGGGTTTTAGTTTCAAAACCGCCAAAGCGCACGGTCAGCGCGATTGTTCTAAACTCCTTAAAACCATCTCTTTTCATCCGCCCGATGACATTTTCGCACATTGCCGTTAACCGGCCGATAATAAAATTTGGGTCTAATGTATTTTGCGGAAAGGTTTCCTGCTCACCAATCGACTTAGCCTCATACTCTTCAACAACCGGCGAATCATCAATTCCCCGCGCCTTATAATACATGTCCTCGCCCCACTTACCGAACTTTTCTTTTAATTTCTCCAAAGATAATTTTTTCAAATCGCGGACTAAGAATATTCCCAATTCCTGAAGCCTTATTTCTGTTTTTGGCCCAATGCCGGGAATCTGCCGGATAAAAAGCGACTCGAGAAATACTTCGGCAAGCTCAGTACAAGTTTTTTCTTCATCTGCGCCAACCACAGTTAACCCATTAGGTTTCTGCGTATCAGAGGCGATCTTGGCGATTAATTTATTCGGCCCGATGCCGACTGAACAAGTCAGCTTTTCCTTGTCCGTTATTTCTTTTTTTATTTTCTGGCAAAATTCTGCCGCTTTTCCATAACTGCCGGAAAAACTCAAATCCAGATACATCTCATCAATACTCGCCCGCTCAATAGTTGGAACAAACTCTCTGGCAATTTTAGCAATTTCTTCAGACACTCTGGCATATTTTTCCATATCCGGCTCGACAAAAATCGCCTCCGGCTCGCCTCGCTGCTTCGCCCACTGCGAAAACTGCCAAGCTTTGGAAATCGGCAAAGCCGAATGAATCCCGTATTCGCGGGCTTTGTAATTGGCGGTTGAAACAACCCCGCGCCCTCTGCCTTCTTGGGGGTCAGCACCGACAACGAGAGGCAGGCCGCGCCACCGCGGCGTATCTCGCTCCTCAACCGCCGCAAAAAAAGCGTCCATGTCCAGATGTGCAATGATTCTCATAAACACTTTTACCGATTAAATTCTTTTTTAATTCTAACAGATAGCACTGGAAACAAAAACAGGCCCCGCTAAGCGAGGCCGAGATTTTGTGGCAAGAAGGGATTTGTCAAAATGACAAAATTTTTACTATTTTTTTCTCTAAGCCCTGATGATAAGGGCCAGCAATCGCGAGATTGAGTTTTTCGTTGATGAAAATATCCTGGGCGACCCGTTGGACATCGGACGGCGTTACTGCCTCAATCCGCCGATCAACCTCTTCAATGGCCATCACTCTCCCGCAGACGGCAAACTGCGCGGCTAAATCCATCGCCATATTACAAGAATCTTCCAGATCCATCTTCCTCGCCCCAATCAAATAAGATTTAGCGCACCCGACCTCTTCTTCAGAAAATTCGCCGGCGGCCATAGACCGATAGTGATCCATGATAATCCGCAAACCTTCAATTAAGTGTCCCTTTTTCAAGTTGGCGTAGGCGGCCAGATTGCCGATGTCAACCTGGGACTCAACAGACATTCCGGCCTCATAGACAAGCCCCCGCTCCCGCAGTTCAAGAAAAATTCTCGAGCTGGAATAACCGCCAAGAAGCGCGGCGATAACTCTTAAAACCGGATGGTCGGAGTGCAGAAGGCCGTACGTCCGAACGCCCAATAAAATATTTGCTTGTCCAATAGGGCTCGGCATTAACAGAAGAGTGGGATTTTTTGTCTCTCGACTACCGGTGCCATCCGTAAGCCGGGCACCGCCTGGCTCAGGCCAGCAAAAAATTTTTCGATGTCCGCGAATGCCCTATCGGGATCCGGAATGCAGCCAGCCAGACAAACCGCGCTGTTGCTGGTGACATACAGCTTCTCCATGTAATCAAGAAGGCGCTCGCGCCGCATCGCTTTTATGGTTTTTTCCGTGCCGATGAAATCGCGTCCGGCCGGTTGATTGCCATACAGCAACTTTACCCACTGCGCCGCCAAATTCGCCGATACGTCGTCCTTGCTGGCTCGTATTTCTTCAATGATAACACCCTTTTCCTGCTCAATCGCCTCGTTGGAAAAATGGGAACACAAAAGCCGGTCGGAAAGTAAATCATGGATTAATTCCGTATAGATGGCGTCCGCGCTGAGAAAGAAATACATCATCTCCGCGGAAGTAAAAGCGTTATGTTCACCGCCGGTGGCATCAAATTCTCTGGTGATATCAAGAGCCGTAGGCCGCCTTTTCGTTCCTTTGGACATCATGTGTTCTAAAAAATGAGAGACGCCGCACATCTCCGGCGTTTCATATCTGCCGCCGGCGCGGGTAACGAAAACCTCGCTAACGACGGACGTGCCTTGCCGGGGCGCCAAAATAACAGTCAGCCCGCTTGGTAATACTTTCTGGATGATTTGGGAGGCAACATATCTACCCGAACATTCCGAAAGACGCCGACGTTTTGATATTTTCACCGCCTCTCACCTCGCTATGTGTTTTTAAGGTACCGACAGGCCCAAATAAATTGTTGCGCAACGGGCCTAATTTATCATGACTCATTAATTAACACGAAAAAAAATTATTTGCAATCATTTTTATCCACACAAACAAAAACGTCCCGATATAATAAGGACATTTTGCAGAGTGCGCCCCTCGAAATAATCGTTACTGACATTCCAACATTCTGCAGAATGTTGGAATGTTGTAATGAATTTGACAAGTTTTTGGCCGTAAGGTGAAAGAGAATGAAATACCAACCTGCCCTGATATTTCTTATCTAAAAGACCCGCCTGAACCAATCGTCTTGTGTGTTCGGAAAGAGTTTTAAAATTACATTTTAACCGACCGGCCATTTCTTCCAAGGTAATAGCATCGTAGTCTTTAACTAACAACAAAATGTCAATCCGACGATGGTTGGCAATCCCCTTGAAATGCCGCTCAAGTTGTTTACTTGTTTTAATTTTTCCCATACTTTGATCATACACCAACCCTCTCACATTCTCAAGAATGCAGAATGTTGGAATGTTGTGGTAAATAGTGGTCAAAAATAAATGCGGGGTAACAGCTCAAGTGGTGTAAATGAACTGTTCGAACGGATCGGTTGAGCCGCTTGGAGGCTCCCCGCAGAATTGCGGTGAGCTGTTGGTTTAAAAGATATAAACCGGAATTACCTTATTATGGAATAAAAAAAGCTGGAGCAACGCTCCAGCCATAATTTTTTTTCGGGGTCTATTTTTTCCCCCACATGACACCGACTGCCAGAAAAATAATGCCCAGCATAACCGGTAGAAAAGCACAGCCAGAAGTCATCAGCGCATAGGCGCCAATGATCAACAATGCCCGCCTAAAAATGAACCGCCCGGCCAACATCAGCGACAACGTTCCGGTTGAAGTAAAGCCCACACAAAGACCAACCAGTTTTCCCACCGGCGACTCTGGCGCCAGAAAGCCGATGCTCGAACCGATCGCCACCAAAGGCGCGAGGAAAAATACCATAACGAGAATTCCCAGCACTACCGCCCAAAACCAATACCAAGAGTAAAGAAAGCCCGCCGCGCTCAAAAATACTGACTCAACCGCCGCGCCGGATGCGACGCCCATCCCCAGCCAAATCACTGCCAGAATAATTCCTATCAAGATTATTCCCCCCTTTGTTTTTTTGTTTTCAATTGTCAGCGCGAAACTAATTAAAGCGGTGATTCATCGGGAAGTCGGACGCGATGAGGACATTCGCTGCGATTCATGTCTTTCCCGTAAGGCGGGAGGTGAAGCCCAAATTCCATGCTTCCGTTGGGGTTGACCCTGACGCACAAACACTCGGAAGAAAGAAAGGCAACCCGCCGGCAGTCAACGGAAGAAAAATGGTACAGAAAAAATTGATGGCGGTTGACGCATAAATTTTCCGCGTGGCAATATCGGGGACGCAGAGCGCGATGCAACCGCTCCGCCGAATCTCGGCTCATCTTCTCCGTATCAATTTTCAGGACGTCCTCTTCTATTTCAAGGGCGGAATCGCACCCAAGGCAAGCGCGCTCCTTAATCGCGTATCTGGTAATTTCAAAGATCACAATCCGTGTCTCCTCTTTCTCTGTTTATCGAAAACCATTTTTCTCCTCGAATTAAAATCAATATATAACACTTTCGCCACTTTATCAATAAAATGTATAATGCCACCCTATTCTGGACTCTTGGGGTATTTTAAAATTTGGCATGCTTAGCTGGTTCGCGAACAGCTGCCTCTCCTGCCATTGTATCATAAATTGCACAGGGGAAAGCTTATTCCGAAAA
>Ga0210051_1001328_pt1 | contig 24897 bp, 27 predicted proteins | sample CryGey092014_all_FD_185464 | JGI IMG/M metagenome (GOLD analysis project Ga0210051, IMG submission 185464) | Groundwater microbial communities from aquifer - Crystal Geyser CG23_combo_of_CG06-09_8/20/14_all (SPAdes) (version 2) | ecosystem: Environmental > Aquatic > Deep subsurface > Groundwater...
TAAACTCCAGCAGGAGTCCAGCCGCCGGCCCATAGGGCCTATGGCCCGGAGGGAAGTATTTGAATTCACTGGATTCCCGTTTTCACGCCTGCGCGCTGAAGCGCTACGGCGCGCAAGCACGGGAATGACGATAATGGGCTGAATCGGACTTTTTACGAGTCCATCAAAAATGGAGGTGGACAAAATGAAGAAGTTTCTTATCTTGTTGATTGTATTAACTTTTACTATCCCTGCTTATGCTGCCACGATTTATAAATGGGTAGATGAAAAAGGGGTGGCACACTTTACGGATGACCTTAGCAAAGTTCCTCCTTCTTATCAAGATCGAGTCGAGGTCGAGACAAGAAAGGATGTCCAAGAAGAAAGGGCTCCTTTGCCCCCTCAAACAATAGCTCCCAGTGGTAAAGAGGAGGAGATTAGGGCGGATATTTATGGCAGGGATGAGGCGTGGTGGCGAGATAAAGTCCATCCATGGAAGGAAAAATTAAAAGAAGCCAGGGAAAACTATGAGAAAGCCCAAAAGAATTTTACGAAAAAATCAGAAGAGCTGAGCCAGACAAACTTCTATGGCAGAAGCAGATCTCAAACCAAATGGGATGTTATGGAGTTGAATCGATTAAATGGAGAGAAGAAAAAGTATGAGGCCCAAATCGCTGAGGCAAATGAAATGTTAGAAAAACTTTCTAAGGAGGCAGAGGAAACAAAAGCTAATCCCGATTGGCTCAAATAATACACAGGATGATGCACAGGTCTGTCATTCCCGCCCCGCATCAAGGTGTAGGGTAAACTCCAGCGGGAATTCAGGAAAATTTATATAAATAGATTCCTGCTCCCCGCTTTCGCGGGGACAAGTTTACCCCTGCGAAAGCAGGCGCAGGAATGAAAAAAAAGAAACTTGTGTGAATAGGGTTCGCAATTTTACTAAAATTTCTTTAAAAGGAGGTAGCAGGTATGAAACGGTTGGTTTTGGTTTTAGGGATCGTGAGCTTAGGCTTCTTCGTCCTTACATCCCTATCCTTTGCTCAGCACTCACATGGAGGAGCACCAAAGGGTGAGACGATGAAGATGGATACAAAAGAAGTCATTGCGGAGGGAGTAAAGGTCATTTTTCAGATCATGGCCAATGAAGAACATCAAAAGATGCTCAAAGATATGAAAATGAAGGAAGAGGTTGAAGCAGGGACAACCCATAATATCACGGCGACCCTAAAAGATGAGAAGACACAGAAAGAGATCCCGGACGCTCAATTCAATGCGAAGGTGATCGACCCCAAGGGAAAAGATCAGATCAAGCCCATGAAATATGAAAAGACGATGAAGAGTTATGATGCCTATTTTAAACTTTCAGAAAAGGGTAAGTATCAGGTGATGGTCCTTTTTAAGATAGGAGATCAAAAAAGGACGGCGGGGATATATTATGATTTGAAATAATAGCCGAATGGATTTGTAACTCAGCCCTTTAGGGTTGATCATGATCAGGGCTGAAGCCCTGAGATACAGTTGGATAAAATTCTAAATGAAGGTTCAGGAAAAAGAAGAGTTGTTACGAATCGACCTTCCTATTTCAGGAATGTCCTGTGCCAGTTGTGCAGCAAAGATCGAAAAAGGGCTGGCCAAGGTTGAGGGTGTTTCTCAGGCCAACGTCAACTTTGCTGCAGAGAAAGCCACGGTTTTCTTTCATCCTGACCAGACCGATGTTTCCCATTTAATCGACAAAGTGAAAGATCTGGGCTATGGAGCAAAAGTGGAGAAGGTGGTTCTTCCCATTCAAGGGATGACCTGTGCATCCTGTGTCAAAAAGGTGGAGAAGGCCCTGAGTTCTGTAAAAGGAGTCGTTCGGGCAGGCGTTAACTTTGCCACAGAAAGGGCCACGGTTGAATATATTCCTGAAGAGGTGTCGATCAGGGATCTTAAGAAGGCCGTTGAAGAAGCTGGTTATCAAGTTCTCGAAGTCAAAGTCGGAGACTCGACTCTACGAGAAGAGGATCTCGTTGAAAAGGAAAGGCTTGCCAGAGAGGAAGAGCTCTCCCGGTTAAAGAAAAAGTTTATGATTGGCGCCGTTCTCCTTATCCCCATCCTCATTCTCATGTATGGCGCCTCGCTACTGGAGAAATGGATAGGCCTTTCCATTGAGACAAATTTCTTCATTCAATTTCTTTTGGCTACTCCTGTCCAATGGTGGGCTGGTCGGCAATTTTATGTTGGGTTCTGGAAGGCGACCAAACATAAGACCAGCGATATGAACACATTGATCGCTGTGGGAACCTCTGCGGCTTATCTCTATAGTCTCATCGTGACTTTTGTTCCTCACCTGATCATGGTCAAAGGATTAATGATGGATGTCTATTTCGATACCTCTGCGGCCATCATCGTCCTCATCCTTCTGGGAAGATTTTTGGAAGCGAGGGCAAAAGGGAAAACTTCAGAGGCGATTAAAAAGTTGATCGGCCTTCAGCCCAAGACAGCTAAGGTCATTCGAAATGGGAACGAATTGGATATTCCAGTTGAAGAAGTTACCACAGGGGATATCGTCGTGGTTCGCCCCGGTGAAAAAATTCCAGTAGATGGAATCGTCAAAGAGGGTTACTCCTCTGTCGATGAATCCATGGTGACAGGGGAATCCTTACCCGTTGAAAAGAAGAGCGGTGATACTGCCATCGGCGCGACGATCAATAAAACCGGAACATTTAAATTTGAAGCGACCAAGGTTGGAAAGGATACGGTTCTTTCCCAGATTGTCCGGCTGGTTCAAGAGGCCCAGGGATCGAAACCTCCGATTGCCCGGATGGTCGATGTCATTGCCAGCTACTTTGTCCCGGTTGTCATCTCCATAGCAATCATCACTTTCATCGTCTGGTATTTCTTCGGACCTCATCCGGCACTCACCTATGCCTTTCTTAACTTTGTGGCTGTGCTCATCATCGCCTGCCCTTGCGCTTTGGGATTGGCAACCCCCACCTCCATCATGGTGGGGACAGGGAAGGGCGCAGAAAATGGAATTTTAATTCGAGGGGCAGAGGCTCTGGAGACCGCTCATCAATTAAATACCATTGTCTTAGATAAGACCGGAACATTGACCAGAGGTGAGCCCTCTGTGACAGATATTATTGAGTCTGAAAAGTTTTCAAAGAAAGAAATTTTGACATTGGCCGCCTCTGCAGAGAAAGGATCAGAACATCCCTTGGGAGAGTCCATCGTTAAAAAGGCAAAAGAAGAGAATTTAAGCCTTTTGGATTCGAAAAACTTCCAGGCCATTGCAGGACACGGCATCGAGGCAATGATCGATTCAAAAAGAGTCCTCCTTGGAAATTTAAGGTTGATGGAAGAAAAAAAAGTGAGTTTAAACGGTTTATCGAATAAAGCAGAACAGCTTTCCAATGAAGGAAAGACCTCCATGTTTTTGGCGGTGGATGGGGAGGCTGCGGGTATCATCGCCGTTGCCGATACATTAAAGGAAAATTCTAAGAAGGCTGTGGAAGCCTTCCACCGAATGGGATTGGAAGTCGTGATGCTCACTGGAGATAACCAACGAACCGCCAAAGCCATTGCGAATCAAATTGGAGTTGACAGGGTGCTGGCAGAAGTTCTTCCCGAGATGAAGGCAGAAGAGGTCAGGCGGCTTCAATCAGAAGGTCGGAAGGTTGGGATGGTAGGGGATGGGATCAATGATGCGCCTGCCTTGGCTCAGGCCGATGTGGGAATTGCGATCGGAACAGGAACCGATGTAGCGATGGAATCGTCAGACATCACACTGATCGGTGGGGATCTGAGAGGGATCGTGATAGCCATCGCATTAAGTAAGGCGACCATTCGCAATATCAAACAGAATCTCTTCTGGGCTTTTGCTTATAATACGATTCTCATCCCTGTGGCCGCAGGCGTTCTTTTTCCATTTTTTGGCATTCTTCTCAATCCCATCTTCGCCGCTGGAGCCATGGCGTTTTCGTCGGTCACCGTGGTTTCAAATGCACTAAGGCTTCGGAGGTTTAAACCTCCGATGAACTAACTTCGATGGAACATTGGAATGATGGAATGGTGAAATGATGGGTGGAGCATTAAAAACTGTTTTTTCAATATCCAATATTCCAGTATTCCATTCTTCCATTATTCCAATATGAAAGAAAGGAGAATAACATGACAAACTTTTTTTCTGACAACTCATTTTCGATTGGTAACACCCCATTGGTTAAAATTAACAGAATGGCCCGAGGACTCAAAGCCACAATCCTTGCCAAGGTTGAAGGCCGTAACCCTTCTTATTCAGTCAAGTGCCGGATTGGAGCAAGTATGATCTGGACGGCAGAAAAGCAAGGGCTGCTCAAACCCGGGATGGAGATCATTGAACCGACAAGTGGAAACACAGGCATTGCATTGGCCTTTGTGGCGGCCGCAAGAGGATATAAGCTTAATGTGACGATGCCTGAGACCATGTCGATGGAACGGCGGAAAGTGCTCGCCATTTTTGGCACAAACATCATCCTGACACCAGGAGCCAAGGGAATGAAAGGGACAATCGAAGAGGCAGAGCGGATTGTGGCCTCGAGTCCCAATTATTATATGCCCCAGCAGTTTAAGAATCCTGCCAATCCGGGGATCCATTTCAAAACGACAGGCCCGGAGATCTGGGAACAGACAAATGGCGGGATAGATGTACTGGTCTCAGGAGTGGGCACCGGAGGGACGATTACAGGCGTGTCGCGATTTATCAAGGGAGAAAAGAAGAAAAAAATTATCAGCGTAGCTGTTGAACCAGCAGAAAGCCCTGTTATTGCCCAGCGCCTTGCAGGACAGGAGCTCAAGCCCGGGCCACACAAGATTCAGGGGATCGGAGCTGGATTCATTCCGGATACACTGGATCTCTCGATGGTTGACCGTGTGGAACAGGTGACCAGTGAAGAGGCCATTGAACATTCGAGACGACTTGCCCGAGAGGAAGGAATTCTTTCGGGCGTCAGTTGCGGTGCAGCGATAGCAGTCGCTCTGAGGCTTGCGAGGATGGAGGAATTCAACGGGAAGACCATCATAGCCATCCTCCCTGATTCGGGCGAACGTTATCTCAGCGGGCCACTGTTTGAAGGAGTTTTTGACGAAGCCGGTCTTCCCAGGATATAGATATAGATCCGTAACTCAGCCCTTTAGGGCTGATACTCGTCTCTTTGTAACTCAACCCTTTAGGGTTGACCTCAAGACTGAAGCCTTGAGTTACAATATGGAGTTGTAGAGAAAGAGATGCTAAAAATATTCCTTCTTGCCTTGATGTTACTTACTTCCACTTCGAGTTTGGCTATGGCAAATGGAGAACATTCCAAAACCCTGAAACAGGAGACAGATCCAAAGGCATTCAAGATCTTAAAAGAAAAGTCCATTGATCCGAAAACCGGGTTGCCAAAGACTCTCGATCCAAACCTTTTCAAGGGAAAGGCTAAAAGGGCTTATCAGGTTGCAAAAGAAATTCCTGAAGTTTTGACTCAGATACCCTGTTTTTGTGAATGTGAAGCCTACGGTCATGAGAACCTCTTGGATTGTTTCATTGATAGCCACGCTGCAGGGTGAATGATCTGCCAAGAGGAGGCCCTCTTGACCAAAAGGCTTTACGATCAGAAAATGCCCATGGAGAAGATTAAGGAAGAAATCATAAAAAATTTTAGGTAACTCACCCCTTTAGGGGTGATGAATCAGGGCTAAAGCCCTGAGTTACGCGTCTGAGCGAAAATATGTAGCTCAGCCCTTCAGGGCTGATAATCCTCAGGGCTAAAGCCCTGAGTTACAGATCCCTCCAAGATATGTAACTCAACCCTTTAGGGTTGATAAACGAGCTTGATGAGAATCGTGGCCGTGAGTTACAGAGGTTTGTAACTCAACCCTTAAGGGTTGATAAATCAGGGCTAAAGCCTTGAGTTGCAGACGAGGAAGCAGTAATGTAACTCAGCCCTTCAGGGCTGAAAATTCGGTAACTCAATCAAGGTATACGCCTTAAGTTACAAACATGGTAATTGACAACAATAAGTCATTCCCTAAAAGACCGAGGTTAAAAGATTTCGACTACATTGGGACATATGCCTATTTCCTCACCATTCGGACGAAAGATTGTAAACCCTATTTTAAAAAGCCCGAAGTGGTGAATGGTCTAATTAATCCTATACTCGAAGCAGCAAAAGCAGAGAGGTTTGACTTACTGGCTTATTGTTTCATGCCTGACCATCTTCATCTGTTGGTAATGGGACAGGATGATCGATCCAATGCCAAAAAATTTGTAAGCCTTTTTAAACAAAAGGGTGGATATTGGTTTAAGAAAAATTACAAAGAGAATTTATGGCATGTCAGCTATTATGACCATATCTTGAGAAAAGAAGAGAGTATAGAGGATGTTGTATTCTATATTTTAGAGAATCCAGTAAGAAAAGGGTTGGTCTCTGATTACAGAGAGTATCCCTTCAGCAAGGTTTTTACTGGTTCAGGCCTGAAGCCCTAAGTCACGAAACTCAGCCCTTTAGGGCTGATTCCTATCAAGGCTAAAGCCCTGAGTTACTACTGATGTTAGAGTTTCTGTAACTCAGCCCTTTAGGGCTGACATAAATCAGGGCTAAAGCCCTGAGATACAATTCAATAATTCCATAACTCAACCCTTTAGGGTTGAAGTCCAAGGGGGCGAAAAATGATTCTTAGAAAAATATCGAAGAAGTTCTTTATTGGTCTCCTCATCCTACTCCTCACTCTTTTGAGCGCAGGACAGGCGTTCTCGATTACGGAGGACGAAAAGAATAATATCACTGTCTATGAGAAGGTGGCGGACGGAGTCGTTAATGTTACCAGTATCGCTATTCAGATGGATTTTTTCTTTAACGCTTTTCCAACTCAGGGATCTGGATCCGGTTCCATCATTGATACGAAAGGCCATATCTTGACCAACCATCATGTGGTCGCCAATGCCAAAAAATTAGAGGTGACCTTGGCAGATGGGTCGAAGTGGCCTGCCAAATTGATTGGGTCAGATCCGGATAACGACTTGGCAGTGATCAAGATTGATGCCCCGAAGGAAAAATTAAAGGTCGTTCCCATGGGAGATTCAAAAAGTTTGAAAATCGGACAAAAGGTCCTTGCCATTGGAAATCCTTTTGGCTTGCAGAGGACATTGACCACAGGGATTGTTAGCTCGCTCGGTCGGACCATCCGTTCTGAAGTGGGGACATTAATAGAAGATGTCATTCAGACCGATGCCGCCATTAACCCAGGAAACTCCGGAGGGCCCCTTCTCAACTCTGAGGGGGAAATCGTTGGAATCAATAGCGCCATCATCAGTCCATCCGGTGGAAGTGTGGGGATTGGTTTTGCCATACCCGTTAATACAGCAAAACGAGTGGTCCCAGAACTCCTTTCAAAAAGTTATGTGACCTATCCCTATATAGGCGCTACCATCCAGTCTCTCATCCCTGAGATGGCAAAGTATCTTAAACTTAAAATAGAACGAGGAGCGATGATTTCAGAAGTGGTAAAAGGCGGCCCCGCTGATAAAGCCGGTCTGAAAGGAGGAAATCAGAAAGTTCAGGTTGGGAACATGATTGTGCTCGTGGGCGGAGATATAGTGGTGAAAGCCGATCAAAAAGAGGTAAAGACCAATGATGAGTTGATCCATTATATTCGTGAGAAGAAACCAGGGGATACTGTTCTCCTCAAAGTCTTCAGAAAAGATAGTTATATAGACGTGAAGGTGACCCTCGGTAAGAGACCGAGAAGGAGGTAAGCAAATGGATGGGATATTGACAAAAATCCTCTCTCTCCCCCCTTTATTAAAGGGGGGTTGGGGGGATTATGGAATGGGCCCCGGAATGATGGGGGGATGGTGGGGCATGGGTTGGATATTTATGTTCATCTTCTGGGGAATTCTTATTGTGGGTTTAATCTTTCTTATCCGGTACCTTGTTGGAACAACGAAAGCAAGCAAAGGTGAAGAGTCTGCTCTGGATATTTTAAAGAAACGCTATGCCCGTGGAGAGATCAACAAAGAAGAATTTGAACAGAAGAAAAGAGACCTCCTGTGATATTCTTTACGAAATAACCCATCGAACTTCACGGAGTAGTCCCCACCTGTTTAGATCCTCTCACTGAGAATATTCCTATCAATTCGTTTGCGCCATTATTCTCCACTCTTCCATCTTTGAGGAAAAGGGTCCGGGTGGAAAAAGCCATATTCTCCGGATTATGAGTGACCATGATAATCGTCTGGCCTTCTTCATTTAAAGACTTAAAGAGGTCCATGATTTCTTTTCCGGTTTTGGAGTCCAGGTTCCCTGTGGGCTCATCGGCCATAAGGATGGGTGGTGAATTCACCAGGGCCCTGGCAATGGCCACCCTCTCTTGCTCGCCTCCTGAAAGTTGATCTGGAAGCCTCTTGCCTTTCCCTTTCAACCCAATTCTTTCCAATATCCCCTCAGCCATCTTCATTTGTTCCTTGTTCGACTTCTCTGTAATGGAAAGAGGAAGCATCACATTTTCGATTACCGTAAGATAAGGAATCAACTGAAAGGATTGGAAGATGAAACCAAGATATTCCCTTCTGAAATCGGCTAACTTCTCCAGTGAAAGTTTGTAGATAGGGATATCATCTATGACCACATCTCCCTTTGTGGGATGGTTGAGCCCTCCCAGAATCGTTAGAAGGGTAGACTTTCCAGACCCAGAAGGGCCCATCACAGAAATAAATTCTCCTCTTTCAATATTCAGATCTACATCAACGAGTGCCTGTACACACTCATCCCCACTTTCATAAGCTTTGTTTAGTGTTTTGATTTCAATTAGGCTCATGTCCGTGTTCGTCCTCCCTGCCTGCCGGTCCCGGTCCCGACCGAGGGCGGGGCAGGCCAGGCGTGTCTCGTGCCTGCACACCGAAGGCGTTTTGGCACGCAGGCGTGTCCGTGTAGCTCAGGGCTTCAGCCCTGATTCATCCCTCCGGGCCAGAGGCCCTCATGGGCCGGCGGCAGCCCTGAAGGGCTGAGTTACATTTTATGCAGTTTGCTCTATGCCCTTTGCCATTTATTTACAGCGCTCTCAGCGCTGTTGTTGGATCCATCTTCGAGGCATGAATAGCTGGGTAGGCGCTCGAAAGGATTCCGATCAAAGAAGATAGGAAAATAGCTCCTATGGCCAGCAGGGGGTCGATAAATATTTTCCCACCTTTCATCCCCGTAACCATCGGACCGATGATCTGGGAAACCCCCAACCCAAGCAGATATCCAACTATCCCTGCAATCAAACCAATGATCAAAGCCTCTAAGAAAATGATCCGTACCACATGGGATTTCCGGAATCCAATGGCCCGGAAGATTCCGATCTCTCTTTTCCGCTCGTTCACTGAGGCCATCATGTTTGTGAAGACGATCAAGCTTCCGATGAGAAGGACAATGATCGAGATCCCGGCAGAAAACTTTTTAAAATGGTCCAAAGCCTCCATCTTTGTCTTGAGGGTCTGTTTGATGGCCGTCACTTTGGCATGAGGTAATTGTTTCGAGATCTGTCTCACGATCTCTTCGATCGGGCAGGTATTGCAAAAGGCAGAGACCTCAATTAGGCTTAAGGCCCCAGGTTTTTTCATTGCCTCCTGGACAAAAGTCAAATCACTGAAGATGAGAAAATCGTCCTGTGATCCTGTCTCGTCTAAAACTCCTGAAATCCTGACCGACTTTCCGTTGATTGGTAAGGTGTCACCAGTACTTTTGAAGAGCCGGACTGCAACCTCATTTCCCAACAAGACCTCATCCCGGCTCTTCGGCTCAGCCCCATGAATCTTCCACCACTTCTTAAGCCTCAATTCTTCTTCAAAACGAACACCCATGAGAGGGACTTTTTTCCCTTCTATTTCCACAACCCCTATCAGTTTGGGTGAAACAGTGCTGATGTTTTCCCGGACCTCGATCTGCCGAATCTTTGGAAGATCCGAGTCCTTTAGAGTCTGAGCATCAATTGAAACCCCGCCGATATTCATCCCTCCGTATGAAAGAGAAAGGTCATCTGATCTTGGGATGATGAGGATATTGGCTCCGAACTCATCCAATTTTTTAGAGATATCTTCATTCATCATCCGGGTGATGGAGATGAGGGTGACCACAGTCGTGATGCCGATGGTGAGACCCAGAATGAGAAAGAAGACCTTCCCCTTTCGCCTCCGGAGATTGTTGATCGAAATATCTTTAAGTCGCATGTTAACACCTCTCATAGAGCCAGAAAGCAGTAGGCACTAAGCAGTAAGCAGGAATGGATAATAAGGCTATTTGCCCCGTTAGAAATAATGCCTCGCTCGGTCTCGAGTCGCAACGACTGGAATTTCTAACGGGGTTCACTGCCTACTGTCTTCTGCTTACTGCCTACTGAATTAGACTCTCGGTCTCCATTGGGTAACATTTTTTTCATCAATCTGGATGCGATCCTTCTCAATCGTGCTTGGAATGACATCGGGCGGATAATTGAGACACCCTCCCTGGATTCCCTTAAGGGTCTCAAGATTCCACTCGGTGGCACATGCATTGCATACGATTTTTTTATCATTGATATGAAATCGCGTGGACCGGCACGGCTCACACATGCTCACTGCTGTCACGACTCTCCCTGACTGTGTGATGTAGGAAAGGAGGGGAATCTTAACTCCGTTGTTCTCATATTCGAAACGGACCATCTTCTTCTCTTTCACTACATCGAGAGGGATGGAAATTTTCCCTTTCTCCACTTTCGCCTGAATATCGGTCATGCGAACCGTCTGTCCGGCATAATCCACCTTCCCAGTCACCTTGGGTTGGGAGGAGACTCTCGGATTAGCTCCTGAATTCCCCTGGATGATCCAGTAACCTACGCCTGCCAATATTACAGCAAGGATGGCTAACAAAGTCGGGACCCAAAAAGGTTTTCTTTTCTTCTCACCCAATACCTTCTCCTTTTTATCCTGAAATGAGGAACCTGAGAGTTGAAAACCACATTTTTTGCAAAAGTTGTTTGAGTCTTGATTTTTTGTTTGACATTTTGGACATGTTCTCATTGAATGATCCTCCTTTGTTTAAAGATTTCTCAAAAAGTTCCGAAATCTTTTGATTACACCGATTATGAGTGATTACACAGACATGAAATGCACCGAAAATAAGGAAAAAATCTTTGTAATCATTCTTGAAATCTGTGTAATCAAGAGAGCCTATAGCAGTTTTGAAAGCTCTCATTTAAATTTCTTGAACTTCTCCCTGCCTGTAAGTCAGGGAGACTACGACTTTGCCGTCTTCAATAATGTCCACCTGGACGTGGCATCCAAAGTTTGTAACCCTGGCGCTCGCTCCCTTCTTTTGTGTCTTCTTTTCGTAATATTCTAATGCCTTGGTCTTTGCTTCCTGCTCGATCTTTGGATCGAGAGGCTGAGCTCTTTCACCTCCACACCCGCTTCTACAGCAAGATGGTTTTGCTGTTGAAACTGGTTGCAATTTTTCATAGGTCTCGATCTTGGCCTTTGCCTTTGTTTTTGTGAACCACTGGGCGAAGAGAAGATTGCCGTTTTGTTGATCGCCTTTGAGAACGGCTTTCTCTACGAATTGAGATATGATCCACTCTTTTCGAAGCTCCTCTTTTAAATCTTCGATACTTCCGCTCATCTTTTGCTTAAGATCAGCGTCTGATAAGCCATGCTTCTTTTTAATAGCTTCCACCTGCTTCACAATCTCTTCATCGGGGGCAGAACTATAGCCAGTGGTCTTTGCCTCCTGAAGAAGGATTTTCTCTGTTGTCATCTCATCGAGAATATCAGTTTTGAGACGGTTTAAATTTTCCTTTCCTTCTTCACCCTGAAAAAGTTTTTGCCCGTAGCGAAGTTCGTAAAATTTCTTGGCCCGCTCCACCCTCTTCGAGAATTCTTTCCGGGTGATCCCCTCACCGTTAACTCTTCCTACCAGTTTGGGTTCAAAACCGCCTATCCAGAAAAATATGGTTACCCCAACCAGTATGAGGCCTATTGCTCCGAAAAGGATATATCGCTTCTTGAAGCGGGTTTCTCTCCTCCTCGGGAGCGAACCTCCGCAGTAGACACAAAACTGATTTCCCTTTTCATTCCCTTCACCACATGAAGGGCATGCTGATGTTTTGATACTTTGAGAGTCACTCTCCATGTCCTTTCCCTCCCTCAAATTTCTCCTTAGACTCGGTGACCGTACTTTTTGTCTAAAAGTTTGATGACCTGTTCCACTGTGCACCCTTCTGCCAGTTTTTCACGATTGATTACATTCCGTTCCATTTCTCCTCTCCATGATTCTTCACAGGGAAGTCAGGAAGAGAGAAATCTATCCCTCAAGGTTTGATTTTTCCTCGAAGGAAAATGAAATATTTAGAAAAAGAATTTTGAAAGGGTAAAGATCGCTTTATGAATTGAATGTGGGTGGGTGAAATATTGCTTTGACAACCCCTTGATCGGAGAGGGGGCTTACACTAATAAGAATAAAAGAGGAAATAGGTGTTGGTAAATAGGCTGCCGCTTCTTGGTGAAAAAGTTGAATGGTGGAATTTGAAGAGGGGCAGAGAGGACATTTCGGCATATAGGGATTGCAGTGATCCATATCGCAGGTTTTTTGAAAAGAGGCAGGAGATTTATTGATCGGTTGGGAAAACCCGACCACCCCTGTAAAAAGAGGTAGCAGCAAAAGAATTGAGATAAATATGTTTAAGACCTTTTTTAACATTGTTCTTAACATAACACATCAGGATTAAAATTGTCAATCAAAAAAAATAGAGAATCCGTATTATATTCTTGACAAAGTTCCTATACAATTTAGCATCTCGAAAATAAAGGACAAATTTGCAACTCCTTCATTTTAATCTTAGAATAGATAACAATGAAAGACTCATTCTATTTCCAATGGCACATCACCAACCTTTGCAATCTTCGTTGCAAACATTGCTATCAAGACGATTTCTCAAAAAAAAGCGATCTGGATTGGGCAGGACTTAAAAAAGTATCAGACAATGTCCTTACTACAATGAGGGAATGGGGTCAAACAGCCTGCATCCATCTCACGGGTGGCGAGCCCCTATTAAAACCTGAACTATTTCCCCTCCTCAATGATTTGGACCAACAGTCGGTGGTTGAAGAGTTGGGAATCATCACCAATGGTCTTCTCATTGATCAAGAGATGATGAGGAAGTTATTTTGCTTTTCAAAATTAAAGAAGATAAAGATTTCTCTGGACGGAGGGGATGCAAAAACAAATGACTTAATTCGTCAAAAAGGGGCTTTTGAGGAGGTGATGCAAAATCTTTCTCTGATCAAAAAGGAAAAGAGATTTGAAATCATTTTGATGTTCACTGTGATGAAAAAGAATTTTAAGAGCCTCCCATCTCTCTTTAAACTTTGTCAGGATTTAGGTATCGATGGATTGATTATTGAACGGTTCATTCCTTTAGGCAAAGGGAAAGAAAGCTTGGATGAGGTGCTAAGCAAGGAAGAGTGGAAGGAAATGATAGAAATGCTTTTGGATTTTTTCCCAATTGAAGGAGAAGAACATTCCCTTCTTCCTTATCAAGCTTTTCAGATCAGTTTTAACGGAGAGGAACCTGAGCTATTGGGTGCTCCCTGTGTCATTGGAGTGGATGGTCTTTGCATCATGCCGGAGGGAATTGTTTTTCCTTGTCGTAGGTTTCCCATTTCAATAGGAAACCTTTTGGAAACTCCCTTGAAGCAGATATGGGAGGAATCAGAGATGTTAAGGAAGTTGAGGAGAAAGGAAAACCTCAAAGGAAAATGTGGAAGCTGTGAAATAAAGGATTGCCGAGGTTGCCGAAGTTTAGCTCTTGCCTTAACCGGAGACTACCTCGAACAAGATCCCCATTGTTGGTATACCTACTAATAATTCCAAGCTGGATTAAAGGAATAGAAATAAAGATGTATCGTTTCCTTACTCATTCTTTTGCAGAGTATGTAACTGTTCCCTAAGGGCTATAGTACCCTTCCTATTTTCTTCGTCTCTTCTTTATCCACCTTAAATGTCAGCAGATCGATAACAATCCTATAATCATCTTTTGCTTTGCCTGCCTTTCCTTTTAGCTCCCTCCATTAGTTCAAATTCATCCACCTCGGTTTCTTTGGTAACACAGGTAATTTTAAAACATTGTGTAACTACATGATTTATGGTAACATGCCAATCTAATTGAAAAGGAGGTTAGCCTGTTATGGACATTCGTGGGATTTTGAAGAAGATTGAAAAAACCAAAACCCCCAAAGTGGACAAAGTAGCCGTTGCCTACTCCGGAGGATTGGATTCTTCTCTTGCCATCGAATTGCTTAGAAGAAAATATAAGGTAAAAAAGATCCTTCCCATCACGATTGATATCGGGCAGGGGGATGAGGAGATCTTCGAAAGCCAGAGGAAAGCAAAGGTTCTCAAAATAAAACCTCTCTTTTTTGATCTTCGAAAGGAATTCACCGAGGTCTGGATTGCGCGGGCCATTCAGGCCAACTCGGATTATCTGGGTTACCCTGTCTCGACCTCCATGACAAGGCAGATCGTGGCGTGGAAGGTGGCAGAGGTTGCCAGGGCAGAGGGATGTGATGCCATCCTCGAGGGATCGAGCGGAAAAGGCAATGATCAATACCGGATGCACAATGTCTTCAAGATGTTTGCGCCCAAGCTGAAGATACTCGTCCCGGTACGAGATTTCGATTTAACCCGATTGGAGGAGGAGGCGCTATGTCGGGCATGGGATGTTCCAGTAACGGAGATAATTACCGGAGGGGATGATAAGACCATGTGGTGCCGATCGGTTGCCAGTGGTGCGATCGACCTGAACCAGCCACTTCCAGATGATATCTGGATGTGGTTATGGCCTATCGAAAAGACTCCTGACCAACCTTCTTTTATCACTCTGGAGTTCGAAAAAGGAATTCCTACCAAATTGAATGGGAAGCGGAGACCCCTTGGTGAGATCATCCCGGCACTCAATACCATCGGCGGTGTCCATTCCATAGGGAGGATCGATATCTTTGAAGATGGGATGATGGATCTGAAAAGCCGGGAGATCTATGAGGCGCCTGCTGCGACGATCATCCTTAAACTTCATCGAGACGTGGAACAATTCTGCCTCACCAAGGATGAGATTCAGTTTAAGAAAGGAATAGATCAGAAGTGGGCCCACCTGATCTACCATGGCATGGCTTACCATCCGTTGCGATATGATCTGGATGCTTTCATCGAGACATCTCAAAAAGTGGTCAACGGGAAATATAAGATCAAACTCTTTAAGGGGAACATTGAGATCGTCTATCGAGAATCGAAGACGAGCCTTTTCTCACCGGAGATCCGTTCCATTAAAGCCACTGGTTTTGATCAGAGACGCTGCGCTGATGCGGCTTTCATTCGCGGACTTCCCTTTGAAATATTAGCCAAAAGGAAAACAAGGTAGGAAAATGTAATGGTTGGGGGATGCAGCAGGGCTCTCTTGCATTTTTGTCATTCCTGCCCCGGTATCCATCGGGGTAAACTCCAGCAGGAATCCATGGCCTCTTTTGTAATACCAATGCCTGGATTCCCGTTTGCACGGGAATGACAGGATCGGGGTTATCCGATGAAAATTGATAAATTATGGGGTGGGCGGTTTGAAGAACTGCCCTCCAAAGAGATGGTCGATTTTCTTTCGGGAAGAGACGTCAAAGGGATTCCTCCTTGCGATGAGCAACTGATCCCTTATGATCTCTGGGGAAATCGAGCCCACGTCCTCATGCTCTGCCATCAGGACATCCTCTCAAAACGGGATGGGAAGAAGATCCTCAAGGGATTAAGGGAGATAGAAACGCTCCATCAAAAAGGAAAGTTTGGATTGGATGCGTCAAAAGAGGATGTCCACTCCAACATCGAGAGTTATCTTATCGGGCGAGTAGGAATTGAATCCGGAGGGAAGGTCCATACTGGTAGAAGTCGGAACGACCAGATTGTCCTCGACATGCGTCTTTACCTTCGGGACCAGGTTTTGGATTTTGTCGAGGGATTAATCTTTCTGATGGGGGCGCTTCTCCAAAAGGCTGAGGAACACTGTTTGACGATCATGCCTGGTTATACCCATCACCAGCATGCTGTGGCCACTACCTTCGGTCATCTTCTCCTTTCTTTCACGGAAGCTCTTGAGCGAGATATTCAGAGATTTGCGCGCTGGTTTGATCTCTTTAATAAAAATCCTTTGGGGGCCGCTGCTGGCTACGGCACAACTTTCAATCTAGATCGGCAACTAACTTCAAAACTCCTCGGATTTGATGGTCCTACAGAGAATGTGACCGACCCCATTACACAACGATGGGAGCCTGAGGCAGAACTGGCCTATGATGTGGCCGTGATGATGGATCATCTCTCCACGATGGCCCAAACCCTGATCCTTTTGTCCACACGCGAATTTAATATGGTCCGGCTAAACGATCGACATTGCACCGGCAGTTCGATCATGCCGCAGAAACGAAACCCCTGTTCCTTAGAGGTGATCAAGGCAAAAACCTCTTTTGCCCACGGGATGGTGATTAGCCTCCTTTCCGTCGGGAAGGCTCTCTTCATGGGATATAATCGGGATACCCAGTGGACCAAGTATTGGATCATGGATCTGGTGAATGAATCGAAACCTGCCCTCTCTGTGATGGCAGAGGTCATCCGACTTCTTCAAATCAATAAGGCTCAAATGATTAAGCAGGTTCAGGAGGAATTTACCGGTGCCACTCCTTTGATGGAGTGGATGGTTCGTCAAGGTTCCCTCCCCTTACGGAAGGCAAAGATGGCGGTGGAGAGAGCGGTGAAATATTCAGAGAAAGAAGGGAAAGGGAAGGTTTCTTATCAGAGTTTAAAGAAAGCTCTTGCTGAGATGAAGGTTAATATTCCGATCACAAGGCAAGACGTGGAGGAAATGCAGAGACCGGAGAGAATATTGGCTCAGACTCCATCCATTGGGACACCCTCAGAGCAAGGGTTTAAGAAAGATATCGCATCGCTTCAAAAGAGGGTTCAAGCCGGCAGGGATTGGTTCATCCATAAGCGGAAGGGTATTGAAAAAGCAAAGGTGTTGGTTTCCAAAATGGAGAGACAGTTGGGGTGTTGAGTATCCATCAATGGAATATGGAAGGGTCACAGATAGAGAATTAGAGTCTATCAGGAAGATTGTGGGGTCAGAAAGGATCTCCATGGGTGAATCCATCCTTGAGCTCCATAGTAAAGATGAGTCTTTTCATCAGAGGCGAAAACCCGATGTTGTGGTTTGGCCACTCAGTGCAGCGGAAATCAGCCAGATTCTCAAATTGGCCAACGAGAAGCGGATTCCCGTTACTCCTTGGGGCGCTGGGACAAGTTTAGAAGGCAATCCCATCCCAGTAGAGGGAGGGATTGTTTTAGATCTTCAACAAATGAACCATATCTTGGAGTTAAGGACAGAGGACCTTCAGGTTCGTGTTGAAGCAGGGGTGATCTATAAGGAGTTAAATCAAACCCTCTCCCGTCATGGCCTCTTCTTTCCACCCGACCCCGGAGCCTCAGCGACCATTGGGGGAATGGTGGGTAATAATGCGAGTGGGATCAGGACGATTAAGTATGGAGCGACCAAGGATTTTATCCTCAGCATGGTGGTTATCCTCCCTTCTGGGGAAATCATCCATGTTGGAACGAATGCAATCAAAAGTTCATCTGGCTATGATCTTTGCCGTCTCTTTGTGGGTTCAGAAGGAACACTGTGTGTGGTGGCCGAGGTCACCCTTCGCCTGATCGGCCTTCCCGCAGAGTTCATGGCTGCTGTGGTGCAATTCAATCCCATTCGCGAAGCCACAGATACCGTCATCCAGATCATGCGGTCCGGACTGTCTCCGGCTGCTCTGGAATTCCTGGATGCTCCAACAGTTCAGGTTGTTAACCAGTTTAAGAAGCTCTCCTTGGAAGAAAGACCAACTCTTTTTATTGAGTTTCACGGTGTAAGCGCTGCGGGTTTAAAAGAAGAGTTGGAGATGGTTAAGGAGATTTGTGGTGAGAATCGATCTCTTCGGTTCGATTCAGGAATTGGGAGGGAAGAACGAAACCGTCTCTGGGAGGCGCGCTATGGAGTCCGTGAGTCCATCAAGGTAAACAATCCTGGTTTTTATCCTCTTGTGATCGATACGGCTGTTCCCATTTCAAAATATTCGGATATGGTGGAATGGGGTCAGAAGGTTGTTGGAAAGAAAGGATTAAAAGGATATGCCTTTGGCCATGCAGGAAGCGGGAATCTTCATATGGAGATTTTGGGGATTCCCGAAGAAAAGGCCCAATGGCAGAAGGTTCGAGAGGCAGAAGAGGAAATTGTCCATTTCGCACTGGAATGCGGTGGAACAGCGACCGGAGAGCATGGCATTGGGATTGGAAAGAAAAAGTTTATGAAGAAAGAACATGGGGCAAGCCTCACATTGATGAGACAGATCAAAGAACTTTTAGATCCCAATGGAATCATGAACCCGGGGAAAATCTTTGATTAGCATAGAGCATAGAGCAAGTCACCCCCTCCCCAACCCTCCCCCCTCTGAGGGGGAGGGAGAGGGTGGGGGGGCGCTATGCCCTTTGCAAGTACACAAAAGGAGGAGGGATTTATGGCAAAGTTCGAATCCATTATCAAATCTGAAATTGTACGTTTGGCAAAAAGGGAAGTAAGGAAAATCTCTGTTCCGTTAGGCCGTGATGTGAGGTCTTTGAAAAGCGCGGTCTCCCAACTTCGCAAAGCGGTTTTAACACTTCAACGAATCACAGCCAATCAGCAAAAAGAGATGGAAAAAAGGAGGATGCCATTGGAGGCAGCTCCGGAAGAGGTGAAGGTATCGCGATTCTCTCCCCGTTTGGTCCGAAGTCTTCGTGGACATTTAGGGATCACTCAGAAGGAATTGGCCATTCTTACCGATGTTAGCGTTGGGGCTGTGCATCTGTGGGAGAGTGGGCAGTTTAAGCCGGGTATGAAGAAGAAGGCCCTTATGGTGGCCCTTCGGAAGCTCGGCCGTCGTGAGGTAAGAAAGCTCCTCGAAGATAAAAAGAACCAGATGACGGAGAAGAAGCTTCCTTCACGCAGGAGGAAAGGCACGAAAAGGGTCCGGAGAAGGTAGCATCCCATCCTTTCATGATTCAATTAAATTCTTTACTCTTCACATTTCTTGCCGTCTTTTTGTTGCGGTCCGGGGCTCAGGTCTATCTCAACTGGCTGAATATTTCCTACCTCCGTCAGCGTGGGACAACCGTTCCAGAAATTTTTCGGGATGCAGTCGATCCCGAGAAACTCGAAAGAATTTCTGCTTATACCGTGGACTCTGATCATTTTAACATCGTTGCCGCTCTGGCAAACCAGGGACTTTTCCTGGCCATTCTACTGTCAGGATTTTTACCATGGCTGGTAAGGACCATCAACCTATGGAAATATGGATCGATTGTGAGTGGCTTGATTTTCTTTGCTGTTCTTTCGATATTTGCCAACCTGCTTCGCATCCCCTTCAGCCTCTATGAAACATTTGTGATCGAAGAGCGTTATGGATTTAATGTGATGAACTTCAAGATGTGGGTTTCGGACCTATTGAAAGGCATCGTCATTATAGCCATTTTAGGAGGTCTGCTTCTCGGCCTCCTTCTGGCCTTGGTGATTCATGGAGGAGAGCCCTGGTGGGTATGGGCATGGATGGTGGTGGGGGGGGTTGAATTACTTCTGCTATGGCTATTTCCCGTGGTCATTTTTCCCCTGTTCAACAAATTTGATCCGATAGAAAATGAGGGATTGGAAGGCAGTATCAGGGCATTGATGGAGAAAGTCGGGATCCGAGCTAAAGGAATCTTCAAGATGGATGCGAGCAAGCGAAGCAAGCACACGAATGCTTTTTTCGTCGGCCTCGGCAGGACGAAACGAATTGTCCTTTTCGATACCCTGTTGGCTTCTCATACCGAAGAGGAGATTCTCGCTGTCCTGGCTCATGAGGCAGGACATTGGAAGAAGAAGCATGTCCTACGGATGCTCATCCTTTTAGAAATTTTATCTTTTGTCTCTTTTTATGCTGTGGCTAAATTCTTGAATTGGCCGTTGCTTTACCAAACGTTTGGCTTTCAAGAAGCCATTGTTTACGTCGGATTATTTCTCATTGGAACCTTCATCAGCCTGCTTGGCTATTTTGCCCAGCCATTGGAGTCGGGAGTCTCTCGGAAATTCGAACGCGAAGCTGATGAGTTTGCATTGGGGCTTATGAAGACGGCAGAACCCATGTGCTGCGCATTGAAGCGGCTGGCCGCTGATAACTTGGCCAATCTGACCCCTCATCCTCTTTATGCATGGTTCTACTACTCTCATCCTCCATTGGTCGAGCGAATTGCAAGACTAAAAAGGGATTAGAAAAGTACGAATAGGGGATAGATGTCATTCCCGTGAAAACGGGAATCCAGACTCCCTCCCTGCGGAAGCAGGGGACCGTTAAGAGGTGGATTCCTGTTTTCACAGAAAAAATAGATTCCTGCTTCCCTGCCTATCGCAGGCAGGGAAGGAATGACAAAAAGGACATCTAATAAATAGGAGAAAAAGATGGATCTCAAGATTTTTGAGAAGATGGATACTCCGGAACTTAAAAATTATATCCAATTCCTACTATGGCATTACCGGGTCATGGATTCCTTCTGGTATCTTTATATCACAGAAAAATTTGGTCAACCGGTTGCAGATGAACTGAATGAGATGGTCTTATCCAATTCCTACTATGGCATTACCGGGTCATGGATTCCTTCTGGTATCTTTATATCACAGAAAAATTTGGTCAACCGGTTGCAGATGAACTGAATGAGATGGTCTGGGGCCGTATCCCTGGAATGGGGGCTAAGGACCTTGTTCAGCGATTTAAGATTAAGGGACAGGGGCTTTCGAGTTTTCTCAAAGCCCTGCAATACTGGCCATGGACGATCATCGTCGGTTACCAGGTTGAAGAGAAAGAGGATGAAGTGATCATCACTATACCGAACTGCATTACTCAGGAGGCAAGGTTAAAGCGTGGTTTGGAGGAGTATCCCTGTAGAGAAATGCACCGGGCGGAATTCGAGAGTTTTGCACGGGAGGTCGATCCCCGAATCAAAGTAGAGTGTCTTTTCGCTCCACCCGATCCCCATCCCAAGGATATGTTTTGCAAGTGGAGATTTACTGTAAAAAAATAGGGAGGCTACCCTATCGAGGAGTAGGATTAGATTGTACTTGAATCAGCGCATCCTATTTTCGGTCTCCCTTGACACCCTTCTTGACCCACATTATAATCTGGACAGACTAGACAGGAGGACAACCATGGCACGCGTGTGGCAGATTCAGGAAGCGAAGAATAAGCTAAGCCAAGTCTTAGACGAAGCCATTAAGCACGGTCCGCAGATCATCACCAAGCGCGGTGTCGAAACCGTCATTGTGCTTTCCTATGCTGAATATCGCAAGGTGATGCTGAACAAGAAAAAGCTCTCCAACTTCTTCCGTGAGTCCCCATTGGCTGGGGTCGACCTTGATCTTAGACGTGACAAGAGTGGCCTGAGAGCTAATATCGTCCTATGAATTACTTGCTTGACACCAATGTCATTTCTGAACTCATTTCGAAGCGATCGAACAAGAAAGTTGTAGAATGGCTCGATCGTCTCGACTCAAACACAATCTACCTGAGTGTCATCACGATTGGCGAGATACGGAAAGGTATCGAGAAGCTCCCGTCTTCGAAACGAAAAGAAAGGATCAAAGAATGGCTCGAAGGCGATTTGTTGCTCCGATTCCAGGGAAGAATTCTTGAAATCACGACAGAAGTGATGTTGATTTGGGGAGAACTCACCGGACGCTTGAAAAAAGAAGGACGACCGATAACAGCGATTGACTCACTGATCGCTGCGATTGCACTTCAGGGAAATTATCGCCTTGTCACTCGAAATGAACATGATTTTCAGTATACGGGCGTGACGATTATAAATCCATGGAAAGAATCGTAAAATAAAATTGTGATTTTTCTATCCTCCACCCTCAATTTGTGAAGTTGTTTTGGAACCAACGACCCCTCCTTTTTTTCTATATCAATCAAGAAAATACCCTTCTTTTTCAAAAGAAGTAATAGATCGGTGTATTCATTTTTGGATATGGGGCGCGTCTGGAAATAGTGATAAAAAATTGTTGCTGGCAGAGTTCTATGATCTCGAATTGGAATATCGTCAGACAACGCCTTTGGCACATAGAAATACGTTTTTCCAGATGATGGAGGTGCCTCACCAACAAGCAAGTAATAGATCGGTGTATTCATTTTTGGATATGGGGCGCGTCCGGAAATAGTGATAAAAAATTGTTGCTGGCAGAGTTCTATGATCTCGAATTGGAATATCGTCAGACAACGCCTTTGGCACATAGAAATACGTTTTTCCAGATGATGGAGGTGCCTCACCAACAAGCAAGTTTTTTATAATATCCGGTCTGTATTTCTCCGATTCTTGAAAATAGTTGATCGGCATATTCTTATTTATTTTGGACATAACGATAAAATTGAGGGGTGCGAAAAAGCGTCAGCGTATTTCGCATCCCTCTCCAATGCTTAGGCGATTTCAAATCTATGGCCTCTTTAAAATGGTTGCTGTCCCTAATTTGGGCATTATTCAGAATGGCGCTTATCCAGTGGTTGTACATCTTCATCAAAGTACTGATGGAAACACCGGGGCAACTGATGATAATCGATCCCCTTTATGGCATCGGAGAAGTCTCTGGCGTTATATGTGTTCCAAAACAGAATTACCTCATTTTTTGGACCATGGCCCCTAACTTGATCAATAAGAGCTGCCATCGCTTTACCAGTATAAGTGCCGTCCAGCCGGATTCCTTCGGATTTTGCCAAAAGATTTAGCGCCGCCATTCCTTGCTCTGTAAAACGCGCATATTGTCCTCCAAAGAAATCATGTCTGATATCAACCTGGTCATCGGTTATTTCCACGCATGGGAAAGAGGAATCCGACGAAAGAATCAAGGCCAGTGTTTTTTCAAAAAGCTTAACAAATTTTTCTTTATTTGCATATTTCACGTCAGCGACACGCACAGAAACGACACGAGTCTTGAGCCCGGCAGCTTTAAGACCGATCGTTAGACCTATTGCAGTTCCCATGGTGCCTAAAGTGACAAAAATCTTATCAGGCTCAGGCACTAATCCGCTTGCAACTTGCTCTTTCAGTTCAAAACCGGCATTTACATATCCAATTGTACCTAATGGAGATGATCCACCGGGACCTATTATGTAAGGAAATTTGCCCTGTTTCAGTTTTTTCCGAAGGAGCATAATGGTCGTTGGGATATAGGCTGCCATTTCATTTTTAAAATGATGAATCTCAGCACCGCAAACATGGCTCAATAGTAGATTACGACGAACATACTGGGCATTTGGCTGGGCCAACAGTATGGATGTGCTCTTCAGGCCAAGTTTCTGCGCATAGACCGCTGTAGCGAGGGCGTGGTTTGATCCCGCAAAGCCAAAAGTAAGGACCTCTTTCGCTCCCTTACGAAGGGCATCGCCTAGAAGGAACTCCAACTTGCGTATTTTATTTCCACCATATATCAGACCGCTTAATCCATCATGCTTTAAGTACAAATAATCAGTCCCAATTTCCTTTCCTAAATGTCTCAGATGCTTTATAGGCGTTGGGAACTCCCCCAATTGGACATAAGGAATTCTCTCCTTCAATAAGGGATATTGTTCAAATATATGTATCATGGGTTACTCATCCTACAATATTTTTCGTAAGATATGCTGCCTAACGACTGGACTCAGCGGGGGCTGTAAGCCGTCCCTGCCTGACGGCAGGCAGGCGCTGGAGTGATTTGTTAGGCAGTCTTTTGAGTTATCAATTCTTTGTCAAATTCAAGTGTATAAGATAGTATCGTTTTTAAATCTATCTTTTTTGAGGCATCCAGAATTTCTATTCCGACTATTTTGTCTTCAGAGGTTGTATCTAAATTAACACCTTCTGAAATTTCTATAACTCCTTCAGGAGCTTCATCGCTCAACTTTAAATATAAGGCATCTACTTCATCATCATAATATACTTTCATCCTTTTCTTCCTTTCTTCAGAGGATAGTTTGTTTTTACAGTTATTTTATCATATGCAACGGCAACCACGATTTTCAATGGATACTTAAAACCCTCGACATTTTCTATAATCTCTTGATTCCTTTGATTAAAATCTCTTCCTTCGAGAATCCTTAAGATTGTTGATTCTGGTATTTTATACAATTTTGCTCTTCTCTTGGCGTGCCGAGAAAATTTTATCTCCACGAAGTAAGCCCTATTCTTTTTTATGCCTAACGACTGAACTAACCTGCCGTGGTTTTTCACGGTCAGGTTCAGTGATTTGTTAGCCCCTATCAAGCTGCTTTGTGTTTTGCAATTAGCTCGCGTATTGCCGGTACAATTTCTGTCGGGACCTCCATAACTGTCTGCCCGAAAGCTTCGAATGCTGCCTCATCCTCAGCAACAGCTTCTTCTTCAGATTGCGATTCATAATGGGCTAACACCCTTCTCACACGTTCAGCATCCCATCCTGGTGGGAATCCACTTTGTTTCATTTTTTCTTCCTCCTTCTGCGGCGACGATATGCGATTAATGGTTTGCCTCGTAGTTCATACGCTGTGATTACAAAAGCACTATTTGGCTCTGGATCAGGAACATAAATTACCCTAAGATAACGTCCCTCTGATGTCTTTCCAATTGCAACTCGTGATCCCTCTAGACCCGGTCGATCTTCTCCCGGATTGGAAAGAACCTCTTCAACCTCTGTTTCTTCAACATCGTGTCCGTAGATATGAGGTAGTCCTGTTTCCGGATCGATGTAATAACGAATATTCAATTCAATTATACCACCTTTTCTCTTATCATTTTATTGCCTAAC
>Ga0210051_1001334_pt1 | contig 24821 bp, 23 predicted proteins | sample CryGey092014_all_FD_185464 | JGI IMG/M metagenome (GOLD analysis project Ga0210051, IMG submission 185464) | Groundwater microbial communities from aquifer - Crystal Geyser CG23_combo_of_CG06-09_8/20/14_all (SPAdes) (version 2) | ecosystem: Environmental > Aquatic > Deep subsurface > Groundwater...
CAATGCGTAACGTCCTACCCATACGACTAGCATATCACAGGAAATGGTTCCTGACACCGTTTTCGATAGGGGCAAGGACGGCTCCCCAGACACGCCAGAAGAGATAAGAAATAAACTGGAAGGACTAAATGGAGACGAAAGGATTGACAAATCAGCTATTAGGGGGCTGGAAGAATTGATAAGGGGTATAGGCAAGGGAACAGGCTTGACATTTTTTGGCGGGGGAGGATTACTAAGGATATGTTTAACAAAAAGCTAAAAGAATATAAAGAAAAACAAGCAGAATTAGAAACGAAAATGCAAAGCTACACTGACGCTGACGAAAACTACTATTTAACGGCAAATATAACGCTAAATCTGGCTAAAAAAGCATATGAAATCTTCCAAAGTTCTGAACCAGAGGAAAAATGGCAATTTCTCAACTTCTTACTTCAGAACCTTAAATTGGAAGGTAAAAAGCTCAATTTTGAACTTAAAACACCGTTTGACACGGTGCTTCAAGCGAACAAGTGTTCTAATTTGCTCCGCGGGTAGGATTCGAACCTACAACCTTCTCGTTAACAGCGAGCCGCGCTACCGTTGCGCCACCGCGGAATGTATTTTGGATTCTAAGGTACTCCTCTTATATACACTGGTACTACTATTATATACACTATTTTTAGTATCCTTTCAACTTCTTTAAAGAGCCATGCTCTCTGATTCTTTCCAGGGCTTTGGCTTCAATCTGGCGGATTCTTTCCCTCGTCACGCCGAATTCCTTACCTACTTCTTCAAGAGTGTGCGTTACTCCGTCTTCCAAGCCGAAGCGCATCGCCAGAATTTTCTGCTCTCTGGGGGTCAAATCAATTAGAATTTCTTTCAATCTTTCCCGCAGCAATCTTCTGCCGGCCTCCAAAGAAGGCGGCGCCGCTTTCTCATCTTCGATAAACTCGGCTAAAATTGAGTCTTCTTCGTCGTCCCCCACCGGCGTTTCCAAAGAGACCGTTTCCTGGGAAATTTTTTGGATATGATAAACTTTTTCCACCTCGATGCCCATTTCGGCCGCAATTTCTTCCGGCAAGGGTTCCCTGCCCAAATCCTGCAAGAGCCTGCGCCTGACCTGCGTGTATTTGGATATCGTTTCCACCATATGAACGGGAATTCTGATGGTTCTCGCCTGGTCGGCAAGGGCGCGCGTTATCGCCTGGCGGATCCACCAGGTGGCGTAAGTTGAAAATTTATAACCTCTTCTCCAGTCAAATTTCTCCACCGCCCGGAACAATCCCAGATTTCCCTCCTGGATCAAATCCAACAAAGTCAGGTTCGGCGACCTGCCGACGTATCTTTTGGCGATGGAAACCACCAATCTGAGGTTTGCCTTGGCTAATCTTTTATTGGCCTCTTCATCCCCTTTCTCGATTCTTTTGGCCAATTCTTTTTCTTCGGCGGCCGTTAAAAAAGAAACCTGGCCGATTTCTTTCAGATACATCTGGATGGGATCGATCCTGACGTCTTCCGCCGCCGATTTTTTCGGTTTTTCCTCTATGGTAAGAAGCTCCCTGCTTTCTTTGATTTCAATTCCTTCTTTTTCCAAGTCTTCGTAGAGTTTTTCCAGGCCCTTGATGTCGTTTTCAATTTCCGGGAAAAAATAAAGAATCTCAGAGTACGTGACAAAACCTCTTTCTTTGCCCTTTTCCGTCAATTGTCGGATTTTCTCCGGCAGAAAAACTTTTTTGGGACGGCCGAGTTTCAGGGTTTTTTTCTTTTTTCTTTGGACCTTTCTTCTTTTTTTCGGTCTTGCCTTCTGTTTTCTGCGAACGGATTTTTTCTTCCAGACAGCGGGCTTTTTCTTCGTCCCTTTTCTTTTAGCCGCCTTTTTGATTTTTTTGCGGAGGACTTTTTTCGTTTTTTTAGATTTTTTCTTGCGCATTTTTGATTAAAGAATTTAATTCCTGAGTTAATTTTTCGATTTTTTCCGAATCCTTTTCTTCTTCCGCTCTTTTGATATCTTTGGAAATCCGGCCAACTTCGTTTTTAGTTTCCAGAGACTTGAGCTCCCTAAGACAGCATCGGATTTCGGGCGTAATATCCTTTTCTTCAATATCCTCTATTTCCGACTTCAAAGCAAGACAGTTGAACAAAACTTCGGCTTCCTGGCTGAGTTTTTTGGGATCCAAATCCTTATTCTCTTTCAGCTTGCCCAAGATTTCTCCGATTGGAGACGACAAGCCGGTTATCTCACATTCCCGGACAATTTCCAAATTCTCGGGAGATTTTAAAATCAAAATGATCAATCTTTCCTCCAGCAATTCCTTTCTTGATTTTGACGGAAGATCCGCAATTTCTTCGGGTTCCATGCCCAAGGCTTCCGAGTATTCGTCCAATTTTACCTTGTTTAACTCTTCTTCTACGTCTTCCTCTTTTATCCTTATTCTTTTGGCCAATTCACCGACCCAGTGGGATTGGACTATTTTGTTGGGAATCCTCTTTATCACGGGAAGCAGAATCTTGGATATTTCTCTTTTCCCCTCGGGATCGTCTTTGTTAAATTTGGAGAAAGTTGATTCGAAATAAAAATCCAAAACCGATTTCTTGTCGGTAATTATTTTTTCCCAATCTTTCGGATTCCGGGAGATGACGTCGGCCGGGTCTTTGCCCTCCGGCATGATAATCACTTTGACGTTGAATCCCTGATTTATCGCCAAATCTACGCCTCTTTTCGTCGCCGAATCTCCGGCCACGTCCATATCGAAGGCGGTCAGAAGATTGTCCGAATATCTTTTGATGATTTTCAACTGATAAGAAGTAAGGGCGGTTCCCGAAGTGGCGACGACGTTTTCAACCCCGGCCTGATGGGAAAGGATCACGTCGGTATAACCTTCGACCAAAACGCACTCTTCTTGCTTGCGGACGGCCATTTTCGCCCTGTCCAAGCCGTAAACAATCCTGCTTTTGTCGTAGAGTATGGTCTGGGGAGTATTAACGTATTTCGCTATCTCTTTTTTGTCTTTATCTTTGAAAACCCTTCCGCCGAAACCTACCACCTGGGAATTCAAATCAAAAATGGGGAAAATAATTCTGCCCCGGAATCTGTCGTAAAACGAACCCTGCTCGGAGGTGATGGACAAACCCGCTTTTTCAATTTCATTTTTCTGGTATCCCGATGAGTTTAAAAAATCGGACAGCCCCTGCCAGACGTCGGGAGCATAGCCTATCCTCCATTTTATGATGCTTTCTTCCGTGATTCCCCTCGAAAGAAGATATTTTTTGGCGGCTTCGCCGGTTTTGCTTTCCTGAAGCTGTTTTTCAAAAAATCTGGCGGCTAATTCGCAAATTTCATAAAGCTTTTGCCTTTCGGTTTGCCAGGCGACGTATTCCGGAGTTTGCCTTTTCAGTTCCACTCCCGCTTTCTGGGCCAAAATCCGCAGGGCATCGCCGAATTCGACTCCTTCGATCTGCATCACGAATTTAAACATGTCTCCTCCGATTCCGCAATTTCCAACAACAAAATTTGTGGCCACATAAGAATGATCTTCGGCTATAGTCAAATTATAGACATCTCCTTTATATTCTTTTTTCTCAATGCTTTTAATTGGTGAAATCCAATATAATGTTTTATCTTTTTCGTAAAAACTGGAAAAGTTCAAAATGTGATTTTCTTGCCATAAAATTGTAAATGACTTTTTATGATGGACTCTTTTTTTATCTGTTCTTTCTTCTTGTATATTAAGAGTCGGCGCGATTCTGATCCTTAATAAAATATCTCTTAATTGTTCGGCTAAAACTAACGAAATAGTTGTAATGGCTTTAAATTTCCTTTCTTTTTTACATTTCGCAACCCTACCCCAATAACCGTCTCCCCTGAAAATTGCCTCTATGATTGTTTTTTGTTTTTCGAATGGTAAATACTGAAACTCAAAAGGGATGTGCTTATTTTCTGCGTGGAGACCGCAGAGATTTTCAAAAATATTTGATAGCTTTGAATTACAAGCAGAAACTTCAATGCCGGTTCTTTTCCCCTCTTTCCGAAAATGAATTCCCGCTTCTATATTAAATATATCTTTTAGTAATTTTTTAATTTCGTTAGCAAAATTTTTTTCGTGATTCCCTAGGCTAAATCTGATATAGGCGCGGTGATTACTGCCTTCGGCTATATAATACCCAATGAGTTTTAAAAACTTCTCGTCAGCCTTTATCTTGATTGGAATTTCAGTAATATCTGGACCAAAATTACTAATCTCTCTGTTGTAATAATCGTCTAAATTAATATATTCTATATCTTTAATCTCCTGATTAACTGGGAAAAGTAAATAATCATTTATCGAAAGTTGTCTAGCCGGTAATTTTTCTACTTTATAATTTAAGTAAAATCTTGGACAATATTTTTTATTACAACCATCTTGGCAAATTCTTGTTTGACGACTCTTATGAGGACAATTTTTTGTTTTTATAACAAAAACCTCGTGGTCTTCCGTAAGCGAAGTAATCTCATTAGATTTTCTGGTTTTAATATCTAAAACATTGCCTTCGTATGGCCTCCATAAGGTTCTTATTATGGGCATATACCTTCCCTTGTGAGTTAAAACATTAACGCCTACATGGAGGTCTTCAATTTTATGATAGCCTCTCTCTGTTTTGATCAAACTGCCTGGCAAAAAACACCCGAAACAATGCCATATTTGACGAGCCGGTGAAACAAAAAAAGAAGGTTTTTTTTCGGAATGGAAAGGACAAACGGCCCGATAATTCGCTCCCGTTTTCTGGAGCTTGATGTAGCCGCTTATCACCTCAATGATATCCAGCCGATTTTTAATTTCGTCGATTGGCGAACTTATCATTAGAATTTTAAAATAATTATTGTTTATAACGGACGCCGATGAAAACGGAAACGCTGCCCACGATAAGCAAAAAAGTTGAAATCAGGGTGGTAATGTATTGATGGAAAATCGCCCCCAGAACGAAGTTTATGATTGCCGCCAGGAGAAAAGTGCCCATACCCCCCGAAATCAAGAAAGAACGGAGCCTGACGTATCTTTCCGAACTTTTAAATCCGTTAATCAGGAAAAAGAAAGTTATAAAAAGCAAAACAAGGGCGCCGATAATTCCGATGAACATGTTCATTGTTTCTCCTCTCGTGTCTTCCCAATAAACAAAAGGGGGACGGTAATAAGTTGCAGGAAGCCGGACATTGCTCAAATTGATTACAGTAATGGAAATGGCGGTTATAAACATCAATATGAGAAAACTTATTTCGGTTTTTTTCATTTTTAAGATGCTGAAAGGAAGAGCCCCTGCAAAACAAAGAGATAAAAAAGTAAAAAAGGGATAAAGGGCGAAAACCGCACTGATTTTTATGGGGTCCTTGAGAACCAATCCTGGAATCGCCAATATCCCCTCCATGATTATCAGCATCAGGAAAACGAGAAAAAAATAGCCGACATTTTTTTTCTTCGTTTCTTTAAAAGAAAGGTATAAACGCCAGCTGATAAAAATCAGGAAGGGCAAGACTATTAAATGAGAAATTGAAATAATCGGAATCATTTTTTATTGGTTATTTAATTCACTATTTTTCGTTCCAGTCCGTCCTTTTTCTTTTGGCGTCTTTTTGAGTGAATCCTCCGGGATACCTTTTCTTAAGTTTTTGAATATTCTCATTTAAAATTTCATCCAAATTCCAATCAAAATAATTGCAAATCATGGCTATATACCACAGCGTATCCCCAATATTTTCCCTTATGCCTTCTCTTTGATCGTTTTTATGAGAAAAGGGTTTTTTAATGCAGCTTGCCACGTCGCCGGCTTCCCCCGCCACGCCCAATCCCCACGTTAATATTTCTTTTTCTTTGTCCGAAAAGAGCTGGGCGGTATTTTTGCAAAGATTCTGATATTCTTTTACGTTTTTTATTTTATTCTCTTTAGCCATCTTGATAGATTTTTTTATCCAAATAATTTTTAATTATTTTTGCGCTGGGCGGAAATAAGGGCTTGGGCAAATTATTCAAATCAAACCATTCTCATCTGGTAATTTCATCGGGTTCCATTGTTTTCGGTTCGCCTTCAAAATCAACGCACAAAAACCCGATTGTGACAAAATGCTTATCCGGCACAAAGCCGTTGGAAACGCTTATTGGGCCGTTTAAATTCTTTATTTCAATTCCCGTTTCCTCCGACACCTCGCGAGCGGCCGCCTCTTTCAAACCTTCCTGAAAATGGAGTTTTCCGCCGGGCATAGTCCAAGTCTCCTCTCCGTGAAGCTCGCTGTCGGCTTTATCGGGATTCAAGTGTCGTTTCCCCAATAAAATTTTATTGTCTTGTATAATCATCACTCCAACACCAACAGCCGGCTTTGGTTTTGCTTGGTTATCCATGAAGAATTTACTGTTTAATTTCGCAGAATTGGCTTAAAACTTCTGTTGCTTTATCGAGATTTTTTTCTTCGGTTAAAACATAATCCGATTCGAAGGTGGAAATATATAAAATACTGATTTGGGCCGTCGCCAATGGGGTGGAAAGAGAAGAAACAATGCCGGTGGATTCGAATCCCAAAGGCCCTTCGACTTTAAAAGCCCTCCAGCCCCGCTCAGCCAAAACGCCGCCCGGAATTCTCCCCTCGGCGCAGATAACGGACAATTCGCTGTTTGTTTTGGCAATTGAAGAGAATCCTTCTCCTGCCAGCGCCCAATTGGGAATGGGCGTATTTTTGTCAAAATGACAAATGCCCAGTCTCTCGGGCAGTACGGATAACGTGAGTCTTTGCGTATACATATATTTTAAAAATTAATTACTATCGACTTTTGAAATTTCCGTGCGGAGAGGGTGGGATTCGAACCCACGAAAGTCTTTCGACTTTACATGCGCTCCAGGCATGCCGATTCAGCCGCTCTCGCACCTCTCCATTTAATTATTTTGTCCTATCCTTACTGTCAGCTTATCAACATTCTTAGGATTATGGGAATTTACTATCTTCATGTAACGTGATATGTGCTCTAAGCTATACATATAGATTTTATTCTCTCCTGCTTTTTTAACATTGAATCCTAAGCTTAGCAATATGTCCATCACACTTTGGAGAAGTGGCTTTGAAGAACTTGCAAAACACCATCCTAGATAATTCTTCTGCGCTTTATGGTGAGAATACAGTCCTCCATCGGTATCAAACAAGCCTCTCACGCATGCGATTTTGTAGCTACGTCTGCTGCGAACCCATTTCGGAAAATCTACTTGGTGCACAACCTTATTCCCTCTCCTTAGACCCATCTGTTCTAAGACCTCAACTAGTCCAGCGCCCGAAATAGTCAATGCAATAGTATTGTCCTCGCTCCGTTCCATGAAAGAGGGACGCTCGCCAAGCACATCATGCATTAAATTTCTCACAAATGTCGCATATTGCCTATCAACATTCCGATCCAAACTTACCCGTACTTGATAGTTACTAATTGCGCCATCTCCTAAGAGAATGCCTACGAGCTCTGCGAGTTTTTCCGAATACGGTGGCTTAGGGAAGACTTTCTTAATATTGCATCCCGCTTGTCGGTACTTCTCGGGATTTCTCCTTCTATGCTCCTGCGAAATTCTACCGCCCTTTACCCTCCCCTCTGGTGTGCCAGGCCCTCCGTATTTCTCCGCCACAACCCGTCCGCCCTTACGAGCCGCTTTCTCAATACTCCAAAAATCTGGTAAAATTTTATGGGCTGGCACCCGGATTTCTTCCCCTGTCAGTTTTGTTATACGTTTAAATACAGACTCGGGAATCGTATATTTTTCTCGGCGCCAATCCGATAAACACCGAGGGTGAACTTTAATTTTCCTGGAGAGCTGCGGCCAGTCAAAACCGAGATATCTCACAACATCGGAAAGAAATTTGGCTTGCGACCCCTTTTTAAATTTTATGCGTGGCATATGTCCATTTTAACATGCCACGACAAATTTTACCACTCGGCCACTATGCGACCCCTCCCCGATTGTCAAATCAAATTTTCATTTCTCTTAATGCTTTTATTCTCTCTTCCACCGGAGGATGCGTCACCCCGAAGGAGTCGCTTCGCGACCCTACGGGGCAGGTAAATAATTTATTAATTTTATATTTCCATACTGCGAAGAGCTCTCACTCTGTCTTCAATAGGGGGATGTGTTAGAAACAGACGGTGAAACCAGGAAGTTTTTTCTTCTCCTCTAAGGGGGCTGGCAATAAAAAGATGATTAGTTGAATCGCTAGCCACTTTAAGAGGACTTTGGTCAGCTGAAATTTTTTCCAAGGCCATGGCCAGACCTTCGGGATACCTTGTTAAAAGAGCCCCCGAAGCATCGGCTAAAAATTCTCTTTTTCTGGAAATGGCTAACCTGATCAAGGTGGCGGCAATCGGAGCTAAAATTGCGGCCAAAATCCCTACAATTGCCAAAATCGATCCGCTTGAATCTTTAGAATCCCTCCTTCTCCCGCCTCCCCAAAAGCTTATTCTTATGAAAAAATTGGAAAGCATCGCTATAATCCCCGCTAAGATTACAACCATCGTTTGCAGCAGCATGTCTTTGTTTCCGATGTGGGAAAGTTCGTGGCTGAGAACTCCCTCCAATTCGGGTTTATCTAATTTTTCCAGGAGTCCCCGAGTAATAGCTATAATGGCGTGGTTTGCATTGCGGCCCGTGGCGAAAGCATTGGGCTGCCGTTCTTCCAATATGTAAATTTTTGGAGTAGGAAGACCCGCGGTAATGCAGAGATTTTCAACAATCCTGTAAAGTTCGGGGTTATCCCTTTTTTCAACGGGCTTAGCCTTGGTTACGGCTAAAACAAATTTATCCGAGTACCAATAACTTCCGAAACTTGTAAAAATGCTGAAAATCACGGCGAAAACCAGGATATCCCGATTTTGAAAATAATAACCGAACAGCCAGCCCAGAAAAATAATGAGAACCAAAAAAAACGTTAAAAGCAGCCAAGTTTTCCGAATATTCGATTCGGCTTGAGTATAAATAGTCATTTATCAAGTTTTTAATTTATTAAAAACGCAGATGGAGAAGAAATTTATTTCTTCGACTATTAGAATTTCACTTTTACCGGTTCCCGTTCTCCTCCTTCAACTCCGAAGAATTCCATCGGTTTGAAATTAAACAGAGAGGCAATAATGTTTGCCGGAAAGCTTTCGATGGCGATGTTCAAATCCCTGACGTTGGTATTGTAAAAACGCCTCGCGGCCTGGATTTTATCTTCGGTATCGGTCAGTTCGTCCTGGAATTTCTGGAAATTTTCCGAAGCCCTCAATTGGGGATAATTTTCGGCAACCGCAAAAAGAGTTTTTAACGTGCCTGACAACGCGTTTTCCGCCTGCTCTTTTTCTTTCACGCCTTGGGCCCCCATCGCCCGAGTTCTGGCTTCGGTTACTTTTTCAAAAACCTCTCTTTCGTGAGTGGCGTATCCCTTGACCGTTTCCACCAGATTCGGAATCAAGTTATAGCGCCTCTTCAGCTGGACATCGATATCCGCCCAGGCTTCTTTCGCCCTGTTTTTAAAGGTAATCAAACGGTTGTAATTCAAAATCACCCAGAAAATTACAACGGCAACGATTACTAAGATAGTTTGAGTCAGAGTCATGGTTAAAATTAAAAATTTAATTGATATTAATCTCGCGACCTACCCATAGTATAACTAAAAACTCCCCCAAAATCAATTGAGAGAGTTTCAGTTCAATTTAGAAATTTTAGTTAATATTCTTCGCCCATCGGAGGTATTCCCTTTCTTCCGCCAGCTGGCGGATTCTCTTCGGGCAATTCTGCTACTACTGCTTCGGTAGTTAAAAGCATTGAAGCAGCGGAAGCAGCATTTTCTAAAACGGTTCTAACAACTTTAGTAGGATCAATAACCCCTATTTTTATTAAATCTCCATATTCCATTTTTTGAGCATCGAAGCCAAAGTTACCGTTCATCTCTTTTACTTTGGCAACCACCACTGCTCCATCCAAACCAGCATTTTCAGCAATTTGCCTAATTGGTCTTTCTAAAGCTCTCTTTAAGATGTCTAATCCCGTCTTCTCGTCGCCTTCTAATTGGATTTTTTCTAAAACCAGAATAGATCTCAAGAGTGACACTCCGCCGCCTGGCAAAATTCCCTCTTCTATTGCTGCTTTTGTCGCATGCAAAGCATTCTCTGTTTTTTTCTGTCTTGCTTTTTGTTCAACTTCAGTGGCTGCTCCGACTTTGATAACGGCCACTCCTCCGGATAATTTTGCCAATCTTTCCTGCAGTTTTTCTTTATCAAACTCTGAATCAGAACTCTTTAATTCCGCTTTAATTTGTACGATTCTGTCTTCAATTCTCTTCTGTTCGGCCGCATTTCCGCTTTCTTGACCAAATCCCCCGATAATAATAGTTTTATCTTTCGTTGAAATCACTTTTTTAGCCTCGCCCAGTTCGTCCCATTTTACAGTTTCCAGTTTTTTACCGATTTCCTCAGAAACCACATGTGTTGCGGTAACCGCTGCGATATCTTCCAGTATCTCCTTTCTCCTGTCGCCAAAACCTGGAGATTTTATAGCTAAAGCATTAAATGTCCCGCGAAGCTTATTGATTACCAAAGTAGCTAAAGCGTCTCCTTCTACCTCGTCAGCGATAATCACTAAATCTTTCCTCCCGGATTGGGCTATGCTTTCCAAGAGCGGCAGAATTTCCTGAATAGAGGAAATTTTTTTATCTGTAATTAAAATGCGGGGATTTTCATACACCGCTTCCATTCTCTCGGCATCAGTAATCATGTATGGAGAAATATATCCCCGGTCAAACTGAAGACCCTTAACAATTTCTTTCTCCAAACCGAATTTTTTTGATTCTTCAACGGTGACAATGCCGTCTTTCCCCACTTCAGAAAAAACTTCAGCAATTAAATTCCCGACTTCTGAATCCAAACTGGCAATGGTTGCCACTTGAGCAATCTCTTCTTTATTTGAAATCGGTTTTGAGTTTGTTTTTAAATTTTCAATAACTGCTTTTACCCCTTTTTGGATTCCTTTTTTTAAGGCCAGAGGGTCGGCTCCAGCGGCCACATTTTTAAGACCCTCGGAAACTATGGCCTGAGTCAAAACAACGGCGCTGGTCGTTCCATCTCCGGCAGCATCTGATGTTTTTTCAGCCACCTCTTTTATAATCTCTGCTCCAAGATTTTCAATTTTATTTTCCAACTCAATTTCTTTAGCAATGCTTACCCCGTCATCAGAAATTTCTGGAGCACCAAAACCCTTATCTAAAACAACGAGTCTTGCCTTGGGACCCAAAGTAATTTTAATTGCGTCGGTTATTTTATCGATGCCAGCTTTCAATTTTTTTCTGGCAGCTTCATTAAATAAAATTTGTTTCGCCATATACCGAGTTTTTATTTATAAAAACGAAGGGGAAGAAGAGGACGAATTCCTCTTCGCCTTACTCTATAATCGCGAGGATATCTTCTTCCTTCGCAATCAAATATTCCTTATCTTCGACTTTGATTTCATTCGGGCCGTATTTGGTAAACAAAACCTTGTCTCCAACTTTAACTTCCAAAGAAATAAACTTTCCCGTTTTGTCCTTTCTGCCCGGACCCACGGCAATTACTTTGCCCTGCTCCGGCTTTTCTTTTTCCGCGGTATCGGGAAGCAGAATCCCGGTTTTGGTTTTCTCTTCGTCTTTTATGGGTTCTATTAAAATATGGTCGGATAATGGTTTGATGTTCATATTTTAATTTATAGCAAAATCATCAATTTAGTCAAGACTTCAACGTTTGCTTTAAATATTGTCCAGTGTAGCTTTTTTGTTTTTGGTAATTTCTAAGGGGCGTTCTCTCAACTACGAAAGCTCATTAAAGTCGACCACCTAATCAGCATTTTATGTTGACTTAAAATGATTTCTATGATATTTCTAAATAATGCGACGGAATGATATAACTCCTAAACTTCTAAGAGAGCTTTATCTTAAAAAACTTCTTTCAAAACAAGAGATTGCTTCGCGTTTAAAATGCAATATCACTACTATTCATAAAAAGATGGTGAAGTTTGGTATTCCAGCAAGACCCGTGGCTAAAGCAATAAGAATAGCTATGGAAAAGCAAATAATAAAAATTCCAAAATCTAAATTAGAACATTTGTACTTAAAAAAGAAGTTTTCGATATCTGAAATTGCCAAGAAATTGAACCACGACAGATCGATAATAAAAAGAGAGATAGAAAAACACAAAATACCACTCCGCTCACATTCTGTCATAATGAAATTGATTAGAAGCAAAAATAAAATAAAAAAATCGGTTCTAGCAAAGCTTTATTATCAGAAATGTCTTACTCAAAAACAAATTGGGGGAAAGCTTAATGTACACAAAGAAACTGTCCACAGATTAATGAAAGAGTATGGACTGAAAACTCGGAAGAAAAGTGAGATTTCAACTCGTTATCCAAAATTTAATTTCTCTGGGAATTTAGAAGAAAAAGCATATCTAATTGGGTTTAGGATTGGAGATTTAAATGTCCGTCTATCTCATTCAAAAAATTTAATAATAGCCCGATGTACCTCTACAAAAATGGCACAGATTAAACTTTTTAAAAATTTATTTAAAAAGTATGGACATATTTATGTCGGCAAAATAAGAGGAGATAAAAACAGAGAGTTTTTAGTTCGCTTAAATCGTACTTTTAATTTTCTTTTGCCTAAAAAAGACAATATTCCAAAATGGATTTGGGAGAATAAAAATTACCTTCTTTATTTTCTTGCTGGATATACAGACGCCGAGGGCTGCATCGGCATTGGAAGTAATAAAGTGGCGTTTTTTAAAATATCTTCTTATGATAAGAAGATTCTAAAACAAATCTGCGAACAACTTTTTAAAATAGGTATTGAATGTAACCCGCCTCGGATTCATGTAAAAAAAGGACATAAAAAATCAGACGGTTGTGTATATAGAAACGACGAATGGCGGCTTAATGTCAACAAAAAGTCCTCTTTACTCCCGCTTTTACAATTTTTAAAACCGAGACTAAAACACCGAAAAAGATTAAAAGATTTAATAAGAACGGAACAAAATATTATTGAGCGAAATCAAAAGATCTTATTAAAGAAAAGGGCTTCTTTTAAATATTTACCGGTATAAGATTTACGGTTTTTAGCTATCTCGTAGGGTGAACCTTCGGCAATAATATACCCACCCTCCTCGCCTCCTTCCGGTCCTAAATCTATTACATAATCTGTATTTTTTATTACGTCTAATTCATGTTCTATACAAATCACTGTATTTCCTCGATTAACTAATTCTCTTAAAACAAAAATTAACTTTTTAATATCGTCCGGATGCAGTCCAGTTGTCGGCTCGTCCAGTATGTATAAAGTTTTACCGGTTGCTTTCTTGGACAATTCCGTGGCCAGTTTTACCCTTTGCGCCTCTCCGCCGGAAAGAGAAGGGGCAGGCTGCCCCAACTGGACGTATCCCAATCCCACTTCGTTCAGGGTTTTTAATTTTTCGTAAAGCCCGGGGATGTTCTTGAAAAATTCCATGGCCTCTTCGACCGTCATTTCCAGGGCTTGGGCGATGTTTTTGCCTTTATATTCGATGGCCAAGGTTTCCCGGTTGAACCTTTTTCCTTTGCATTCTTCGCATTCAACGTAAACATCCGGCAGAAAATACATCTCGATTTTTTTCACTCCCTGGCCTTCGCAGGCCTCGCATCTTCCCCCTTTGACGTTAAAAGAAAATCTCCCCGGCTGATAGCCCCGGATTCTTGCTTCTTTGGTTTTCGTGAACAGGTCTCTAATATATGAAAATGCGCCGGTATAAGTAGCGGGATTTGACCTTGGAGTCCTGCCAATCGGCGACTGATCAACCAAGACGGCTTTGTTTAGAAATTCGATTCCTAAAATGGATTGGTACGCGCCAGGTTCCTCTTTAGCCCTGTAAAATCGCTTCAAGAGGGCCTTAGCCAAAATATCGTTCATTAAACTGCTCTTCCCCGAACCAGAAACGCCGGTAATGCAAACAAATTTCCCCAAAGGAATCTTGACGTTAATGTTTTTTAAATTGTGCTCCGATGCCTTTTTAATTATCAGATAATTTTGATTTTGGGATCGTATTTTTGTTTTCTTTTCTATTTCCACTTTCTTGCGGCCGGATAAATAATCTCCTGTCAGGGTATGGCTTCTAAGAAGTTGCGGTGGCGTTCCCTGAAAAATAATTTTTCCGCCGTGCTTTCCGGCCCTCGGCCCCACGTCGATTATCCAATCTGCTGCCTTAATTGCATATTTACTATGTTCGACGACTATTACTGTGTTTCCCAAATCTTTTAATTTCTTTAAGGTTTCAATCAGTCTTCCTTGGTCTCTGGCATGGAGGCCGATCGAAGGCTCGTCCAATATGTATAAAACTCCCGACAGTTTGGAGCCGATCTGGGTGGCCAATCTTATTCTTTCTTCTTCGCCCCCGGACAAAGTATCGGCTGATCTCTCCAAAGTCAGATAGTCCAGCCCGACATCGATAAGAAACTGCAAACGGTTTAAAATTTCTTTGGCAATCGGCTGAGAAACTTTCAATTCATCGGATTTTAAGTTACGGGTTTTGGGCTTCTGCAATTTTTCGAAAAATTCTTTTACCTTGTCGATGCTCATCTCGACAATTTCGTCTATCCCTGATTTTCCTTCCAGGGTTACGGATAATGCTTCCTGCTTTAATCTCTTTCCCTTGCAGACTTCGCATTTCTTTTCAATCATATATTGTTCGAGTTCGCTTCTCGTATATTCCGAATCGGTCTCGTGATATCTTCTTTCCAGGTTTGGAATTACCCCTTCGAAAGATCCCGAACCATACAAAATTGAATCGACTATATTCTTGGGCAAATCCTTTATAGGCGTATCCAGAGAAAAATTCTGGATTTTAGCCAATTCCTGAAGCTGCCACCAAAAATATCCCTGTCTGCCGATTTTATGGGAAGCATGGGCCCAGGGGAATATCGCCCCTTCCGCAATTGTTAAATTCGGGTTTGGTATCACTAATTTCGGATCGACTTCCAACTTCTTCCCCAGCCCCTGGCATCCCGGGCAAGCTCCAAAGGGAGAATTGAAAGAAAAAAGACGCGGTTCTATTTCCGGCAGAGACACTCCGCACTCTTCGCAGGCAAAATGCTCGCTGAATAACAAATCTTCTGTTTTTTGTCTTCTGTTTTTTATTTTCTGTTCTATTACCACCACTCCCTTTCCCAGCTTCAAAGCCGTTTCCAAGGAATCCACCAGCCTTGATTTATCCAAACCTTTTTCCAAAATCAATCTGTCCACCACCACTTCGATGTTGTGTTTTTTCTTCCGGTCGAGCGTCTTTTCAAGCGCTTCTTCAATTATGTAAATTATCCCGTCTATCCTGACTCTAACGAAACCCCCTCTTTGAATTTCTTCCAAAGTGCCCTGATGTTCTCCTTTTTTCCCCCGGATTACGGGACCTAAAATGGCAATTTCCTCCCCTTTTTGAAGTTCTAAAATTTGGTCCGTAATCTGATCTATCGTCTGGCGGGAAACCGGCTTTCCGCACTTCGGACAATGCGGCTTCCCGACTCTCGCAAATAAAAGACGGAGATAATCATATATCTCCGTGATGGTGCCGACGGTCGAACGGGGGTTGCGGGCCGCCTTTCTTTGATCGATGGAAATTGCAGGACTGATTCCTTCAATCGTATCAACATCGGGTTTATCCATTACGCCCAAAAATTGCCTGGCATAGGCGGACAGAGATTCTACGTATCTTCTTTGCCCTTCGGCGTATAAAGTATCAAAAGCCAAAGATGATTTTCCCGAGCCAGAAAGCCCGGTGATCACCACCAGTTTGTTTTTGGGGATATCGACGTCGATATTTTTCAAATTGTGGACTCTCGCCCCCCGAATTTTGATATATTCTTCTTTCATGCAAGTAGTGTATTTTACTCCAAATGTCAAGATATGACAAGAGTTCGTCTCAAACCCGGTTTAGGATAGAAGACGGCGAGGGGTTATAATAAAATCGAAGAGGACTTCATCTTCTTCTCTATCTTCGCCCCGCAGGGCGGGGCTCGATGTATGAAGTGGATTTTCTTAATCATTGCCGCGGGAATAGTCTTGTTTGCGGGAGCGTCCTTTTTGATTAAACCTGAATTTGTTGAAACCACTCCAGAACCGATCAGGATTATCCTTGCCGGCGATATTATGCTGGATAGAGGGGTGGAATATATGATAGAAAAATACGGTGAAGGAAATTTTGAATTTCCGTTCCTGAAGATTGCCGGCGAATTTCAAAAAGCCGATGTTGTTTTTGGAAACCTGGAAGGGCCGATTTCCGACAAGGGCGAAAAAGTGGGCAGCATTTATTCCTTTCGGGCGGACCCGCGGGCGATTGAAGGATTAAAATTTGCCGGTTTTAATGTTTTGTCATTGGCTAATAACCATGCCTTTGATTATGGCAGACAGGCCCTAGAAGACAACTTAGCTAAGCTAAGCCGCTCCGGAATTGATTATGTCGGTGCCGGTTTTAATGAATCAGAAGCTTACTCCCCCGTTATCAAAGAAATAAACGGAACAAAAATCGGATTTTTGGCTTATACTGATTTGGGTTCTCCTTATTGGAAAGCAACGGCTGATGCCTCCGGCATTGCCTGGATAGATGAAGAACAACTTGGCTTAGCCAAGTCGCAGATTGAAAAAGCGAAAAGCGAAGTTGATATTCTAATCGTATCTTTGCATTCGGGCGAAGAATATGCGGAAGCGCCCGCTCAATTTCAGGTTGAGTTTTCAAAAGCGGCGATCGATGCCGGAGCCGATTTGACAGTCGGCCACCATCCCCATGTTGTTCAAAAACCCGAGATTTATAACGGAAAATATATATTTTACAGCCTGGGCAATTTTATTTTTGACCAGGCCTTCTCGGAAGAAACAATGGAAGGACAAATTGTTGAAATTTTAATCGAAAATGGCAAAATAAGAGAGATAATTCCAATAAACATTAAAATTAATGAATTTTTCCAACCTGAAATTAAATAAAATTGACCTGCTTCCCAAAACCGCCGGAGTTTATGTTTTCAGAAAAGATAAAGAAATTCTGTACATAGGCAAGGCGGCAAATATCAGAGAAAGGGTAAAACAACATAAAGATTTGCTTAGCTTAGCTAAGCAAATCGGCTTTATTAAAACCGATTCGGAAATCGAAGCCTTAATTCTGGAGGCGAATCTGATTAAAAAATACCGGCCGAAATACAACGTTGTCTGGAAGGATGATAAGAATTATTTCTATGTCGCAATTACTGAGGAAAATTTTCCGAGAGTTTTAATAACTCATCAACCGCCGAGCTTTCATACAATAAAAGCGAAGGTGAAGAAGAGGATAAAATCCTCTTCGCCTTCAAAAGCAGAATATATCGGGCCCTTCGTAGAAGGAACTTCCCTGAAAAGAACTCTGACTTATCTCAGAAAAGTTTTCCCTTATTATACCGTAAAATCACATCCCAAGGGCAGCTGCCTATGGTGTAGTTTAAAACTTTGTCCCGGACCCGCCCCAATTGAATCAGAATACAAAAACAATATTAGAAATTTGATTTCGGTTTTAAGGGGCAAAAGCGGAAAAGTATTAAAAAACTTAGAAAAAGAGATGGAAAAATCTTCCCTTTCGCAAGATTACGAAAAAGCGGCGAAAACCAGGGATCGAATCGTGATGTTGGAAAGAGTGATTTTAAATTCCAGGGTTTTTGAACCGACGGGATTGCCTGGGGCCAAACTCCCCCCGCAGTGGCGATTCAAAAGAATCGAGGCTTACGATATTTCAAATATTCAGGGCAAGGAGGCCGTAGGTTCAATGGTTGTTTTCACACAGGGGAAACCCGATAAAAATCAATACCGGAAATTTAAGATTAAAATAGAAGGGAAACCGGACGATATCGCGATGATGGAAGAAGTCTTATCAAGGCGTTTTGACCATCCCGAATGGCCGTATCCCGATTTAATCCTGATCGATGGAGGAATCGCACAGCTGAATGTTGCGAAAAGAACAAAAAACAAGAAACAAAAAACAAAAAACATTCCGGTAATGGCCTTGGCGAAAAAAGAAAATAAACTTTATGTTGAAAATAAAAAAGAACCGCTTCTGCTCAAAACCATGCCGAGAGAGATTTTTAATTTAATTTTGCAATTGCGCGATGAAGCCCACAGGTTTGCAGTTTCTTATCACAGAAAATTACGAAAAAAAATCTTGCTTTCAAATTAAAATTTTGGTAAGATAGAAAAATGGCGAAGAAATATTCATTTCTTCTTTATCTTCGTTTTTAATAAAAAACCCGATGTTCAAGCTGATCTTCCAAATTATCGCCGGGATCCTGGGATTATGGCTGTCAATAAGGTTTGTTCCGGGAGTGGAATTTACGGGCTCTTGGCAAACCTTGGTTTTGGCGGGCGTTATTTTCGGCTTAATAAATTTCTTCATTAAACCGATTTTAAAAATAATTACTTTACCTTTAAGAATATTGACTTTCGGATTGATAGGTCTGGTAATCAACATATTAATCGTCTGGCTGGTAGCCGATGTTTTATTCCCGGGAGAATTGGAAATTCACGGCATCGTGCCTCTCTTCTGGACCACGGTAATAATCTTCGTGGTAAGCTACTTTCTGGGCCTTTACGCCCCGAGTTCCCATTCACAGGAACAAGGGTAAAGAAGAGAACTCCGTTCTCTTCGCCTGCCGAGAAAAAAAGTAATAGTCGAAGAAGATTAAAATTTATGCCCAGTAATACAACTTCCAGTTATTCGCAAAACAAACCAAACGCAGTAGAATAGTTTAACTGAGAGTTGGTATTACAGGCATAAAATAATAATTCAGAATCAGCGTTGCGAATAAGCGTTTGGTTCTGGAAGTTGATATACTGGGTATGCAACAATATTTATCTCTGGCTCAAATCGTAATTTCCATAGCTTTGATAGTTTTGATTCTTTTGCAGCAAAGAGGAGCTGCCTTAGGATCTGCCTTCGGCCAGGAGGGCGGATTTTATGCCACAAGACGAGGCATTCAGAAAAAAATTTTTGCGGCTACGATAGTCTGCGGAGTGCTTTTCCTCGTCCTGGCATTACTCAATCTCATACTCTAGATGTTCCATCCTTTTTCTAAATGGCCCACTAAATCGCAACGTGCCCCGTTAGAGTTGTCCGAAATCCAGCTTAAAAAACTATGAGATATACTGATGGTTTGAAAAAACTTACAACTCTAACGGGGTGGCAGCAATTTTTAATAATTCTGAATGCCAAAGAAAAAATGGTGTTTTTTTCTTTGATATTGCTGGTTCTTTTAAGTTCAATTCTGCTTTTCTCCAGTTTTTACTGCAAAAATACGGAAATCGTCCCCTCAGAAGGCGGAGAATATATCGAGGGCGTGGTCGGGTCTCCCCGTTTTATCAATCCCGTTTATGCCGCTTCTTCCGACGTTGACAGGGATCTGACGGAACTTATTTACTCGGGCCTGATGAAATACGACGAAAACGGAAAAATTGTTCCCGACCTGACGGAAGAATATAAGGTTCTCGAGGACGGGAAAATTTACGAATTCACCTTGAAAGAAAATCTCCTCTGGCAGGATGAAAAACCCTTAAATGCCGACGACGTGGTTTTCACCATAAAAACGATTCAAAATCCTTCTTTGAAAAGCCCCGTCAGGGCGAACTGGTTGGGAGTGAAAGTGGAAAAAATTTCCGATTTGTCGGTGCGCTTTGAACTAAGTAATCCGTCCGCCGTTTTTTTGGAAAACTGCACCCTAAAAATCCTGCCCGCCCACGTCTGGCAGGACATAACTTCGCAGAATTTTCCGTTATCAATTTACAATTTGAAACCCGTCGGCTCGGGGCCCTATAAATTAAAAACTTTGGCTCAGGACAATCAGGGAAACATAAAATCCTTGGAATTGGTCGCCAATCAAAACTACGCAGGCAAAAAACCGAATATCCCCAAAATTACCTTCTTTTTCTTTGAGAAAGAAGATGACGAAATTTCCGCTTTTAATTCCAAACAGATCAATGGGTTTTCGCCTCTCTCGCCTCAAAAAGAGCAGAATTTGAAAAATCAGGATTTTTCAGAGTATCTTCTTTCCCTGCCGAGATATTTTGCCGTATTTTTTAATCCCGAGAAATCCAAGGTCCTCGCCGAAAAAAACGTAAGACAGGCCCTGAACTACGGAACAAACAAAGAAGAAATCGTTGATAAAATTTTATTTAAACAAGGAAGGGTCGTCGATTCTCCCATCTTGCCCGACATTTACGGATTTGAAAAACCCGAGAAAACTTACGAATTCAATCAGACAACGGCCCGCCAGCTTTTGGATGCGGCCGGATTCGTCGAAAACGTAACGGGCATAGGCGAAGAGGATAAATCCTCTTCTTCACCCTTCACTGATGCTTGGGTCAGGGAAAAAATTGTCAAAAAAGAACCTGCTTTTCAGTTTAAAAGCAATCTTAAATTAGGCAGCCAGAGGACCGAAGTCAAAGAACTTCAAAAATGTTTGGCTAAAGACCCGGAAATTTACCCGGAGGGCGAGGTTACCGGGTATTTCGGCAATAAAACCAAGGAAGCGGTCGTCAAATTCCAGGAAAAATACAAAGAAGAAATTCTGCAGCCTTCGGGACTGCAATCGGGAACGGGGGAAGTTTTGAAAAGCACCCAAAAAAAATTAAATGAATTATGCGCCGCCCCTTCGGAAGAAAAATTGCCACTCTCTTTCACTCTGACTACGGTCAATCAACCCGTCCTGGTCAATGTGGCTTCTCTTTTAAAAGAACAATGGAAATCAGTGGGAATTAACGTTGAAATCAAAGCTGTCGACATTCTGACCCTCGGACAAGAAGTAATCCGGACAAGAGACTATGAAATGTTTCTTTTCGGCGAAGTATTAAATGCGGTTCCCGACCTGTTCCCCTTCTGGCATTCCTCCCAGATAAAAGATCCCGGATTGAACCTGGCTGGCTATGAAAATAAAGAATGTGATAAACTATTAGAAGAAGCCCGCGGGAGCCTGGATGAGAAAGAAAGGGGAAACGCCCTTGAAAAGTTCCAGAATATTTTAATCGAAGACGCACCGACGGTATTTTTATACGGACCTGACTATCTCTATCTGGTATCTAAAGAAATAAAAGGAATAAACGCCAAGGTCATAACTGATTCTTCAAAAAGATTTGCAGGAATTGAAGAATGGTATATAAAAACCCGAAGGGCTTGGAAATAGAATTGAAAATTGGCCCTTAGCTTCCACCAAAGCCGGGCCCCGGTCGCCACAAAGCGACCTAGAGGTATATTAAAACCAAAAGAGCATGGCGTTAAAACGAAATTCCAAATTCCAAATTCCAAATTCCAAACCAGATCTAGTCCGTTCTTTAAAAGAAATGGGGAATGTTCTCTATGACCAAAAATGGTTTAAAACTGCTAAAAATTTTAATGTTTATTATGTTTGGCGAGGAGTAAAGGAACCCCGAAGGAGTCGCTTCGCGACCCTACGGGGCAAGAAAAATGGTTTAAGGTATGATATTACTATTATTCCGCCAAGAATGCTGGGCTCAGAGTTCCCGAAAACTAAAGGGCATAAACATCTCCAAAGTGTCCAAGAATTAATTACTGTTTTAGAAGGTCAAGCTTTCTATTTCGCTCAATGGGGAAAGGGTAACAAAATTAATAATGTTGAAGTGGTTAAAGCTAAAAAAGGAGATTGGCTAATCGTCCCCCCCGACTGCAACCATTTTACAATTAACCCCGCCTCAAAAAGATTAGTAATGGCTAACTGGCTATTAAAAAAATGTAAAAGTGATTATTCCCTTTTTGAGAAATATCAAGGTGCAGGTTACTATTTTACTAAGAACGGCTGGATTAAAAATAAAAATTACAAAAAAGTTACAAAACTGCGTTTTAAAAAACCTCTCAAAAAAAAGCCAGAAAATTTTGATTTTCTCTATGGAAATTAAAAAAGCTATCATACCCATTGCCGGTTTGGGCACAAGATTTTTACCTTTAAGCAAAGTGGTACCAAAAGAGTTCTGGCCTTTAGTTGACAAGCCGGCTATCCAATATATTATCGAGGAAGCAGTGGCTTCAGGAATAGAAGAGATAATTTTTGTCGCCAAGCCCGAAGAAACAAAAGCAATAGAGTATTTTAAAAATTATTTCAAAAAAGAACCGAAACTTAAAGAAATTTTAAAAAAAAGGAAAAGAAATCATCTAATAGAAGAATTGAAAAAACTTGAAAAAATTTCAAAAAGTATTTCTTTCTCTCAGGCGTTTCAAAAAGAACCTTTGGGGGCCAGCCATGCTGTCTTGCAAGCGGTAAAGTTAGTTAAAAATGAACCTTGCGCAGTTTTGTACGGCGATGATGTTATAGAATCTAAAATCCCTTGTCTTTTACAATTGATTAAAGTTTTTCAAAAATACAAAAAGCCAGTAATGGCTCTCTACCGTATTCCAAAAGAAAATTTTCAATTCTACGGAATGGTAGAGGTTGAAAAAATTGCTAAACGTCTTTTTAGAATAAAAAGGACGGTAGAAAAACCTTCAGTTAAAGAATCTCCTTCTAATTTGGCAATTGTCGGAAAATATATTATAACTCCAGAGGTTTTTAATTACCTGAAAAAAACTTCCTTTGATTTAAAAAGTGACATAACTTTAAGTACCACATTAGGGGATATGGCAGAATCTGGTAAGGAAATTTATGGCTATGAATTTGAAGGAAAATGGTTGGAGTGCGGAAATAAACTCGCCTACCTTAAATCGAACCTTTATCTTACTTTAAAACACCCTCAATTTGGAAAAGAACTTAGAAAATATCTGCGGACGTGGTGAAACTGGTAGACACGCAGGCTTCAGGAGCCTGTGCCGAAAGGTTTGTGGGTTCGACTCCCACCGTCCGCACTATGAAACCCCGTTAGAAGTCCTAGGCATAAAAATTTTCCAAAGAAAATTTTTATGCGAAGCACTAACGGGGTATAACCAATAATAATGGTCTGTTAGAAATTAGCTATGCGCTATATAACAGCAGACTTCTAACGGGGTGAAAAAACAACAAAATCTTCGCATTATCCCTCTCGGAGGATTAGGAGAAGTAGGACGGAATATGATGCTTCTGGAGTACCAGGGGAAGATTTTGATTATCGACGTGGGATTCCGCATGCCCGGAGAAGATATGCCAGGCATTGATTTTATCGTCCCGAATATCGGTTATCTCAAAGGAAAACAAAAAAATATTCTGGGAGTGGTTTTTACTCACGGCCATTATGACCACATCGGAGCCATCCCCTACCTGATTGATAAAATCTGGCATCCTAACCTGCAGATTTTCGCTTCTCCCTTAACGCGGGGAATAATTTCGAGAAGACAGGATGACTTTCCAAATCTTCCCCAACTGGATATTACCGAAGTAAAAGACGGGTCCAGAATCGATCTGGGAATTTTTCAAATTGAATTTTTCAGGCAAAACCACAATATACCGGACAATCTGGGCTTATTCATTAGAACGCCCATAGGGAACATCTTGCATACCTCCGACTTCAAATTCGACTCGAACCCGGTAAACGATTTGCCGACCGACTTCCAGAAGCTCAGGGAAATCGGAAAAAGAAAAATTTTACTGATGATGTCAGACTCTACCGGAGCCGAAGAAGAAGGGCATTCTCTTTCCGAAAAAACAATAGAGAGAAATCTGGAAGAAATTTTCCAAAAATCTCACGGCAGAATAATTGCCGCCACCTTTGCTTCTTTAATCAACAGAATCCAACAGATTATCTCTTTGTCGGAAAAATACGGGAGGAGAGTGGCGCTTGAGGGTTATTCGATGAAAACAAACGTGGAAATCTGCAAGGTCTTAGGATACATTAAATCAAAAAAAGGGACGATTATCAGCAGCAAAGAAAGCGGAAATTTCCCCGATTCAAGAGTAACTATTTTATGCACCGGAGCCCAGGGAGAATCCGAGGCGGCTTTGATGAGAATCGCCCAAAGAGACCACAGGTTTCTGCGGCTTAAAAAAGGAGATTCCGTTATTCTTTCTTCTTCGATCATCCCGGGAAACGAAAGAACGGTCCAGATGCTGAAAGACGGCATTCTGCGCCAGGGAGCCAAGGTTTTCCATTATAAAATGATGGATATCCATGCCGGAGGCCACGCCCAACAGGAAGAGCTGAAGGAAATGATTGAGATTATGAAACCGAGGTTCCTTATTCCCATACACGGCCAGTATTCCATGTTGGTTGCCCATTCCGAAATCGCCCGGGAATCCGGAATGCAGGAAAAAAACGTGATAGTCGCTGAAAACGGCCAAATCGTTAATTTAAGCCAGAACGGAATTTTCGTCGAAAAAAAGGAAGTGCCGTCAAATTACGTAATGGTGGACGGCTTGGGAATCGGCGACGTGGGAGAGATAGTTTTAAGAGACAGGCAAATGTTGGCGGAAGACGGAATGTTTGTCATTGTTATGGTGGTGGATAAACAAACTGGCAAAGTAAGGGGTTCTCCTGATATAATATCAAGAGGATTTGTCTATCTCAGAGAATCAAAAGATTTGCTGAGAGAAACGAGAAATAAAGTAATTGAAATCGTAAATAAGGCGGCGGGAGCCAACGGAGCGGTCAATTGGACTTATATTAAAGACGAAATCAGAAATAAAATCGGCCAATTCTTTTACACGAGAACTCAACGAAGGCCGATGATATTGCCCGTCGTCATCGAGGTTTAGAAATATGCGTGTCTTCTCGGGCATTCAACCAACGGGTACGCTGCATATCGGAAATTATCTTGGGGCCATAAAACAATGGCTTTTGCTTCAAGAACAAAATGAATGCGTTTTTTGCATTGTCGATCTGCACGCCTTAACCGTTCCCT
>Ga0210051_1001337_pt1 | contig 24793 bp, 20 predicted proteins | sample CryGey092014_all_FD_185464 | JGI IMG/M metagenome (GOLD analysis project Ga0210051, IMG submission 185464) | Groundwater microbial communities from aquifer - Crystal Geyser CG23_combo_of_CG06-09_8/20/14_all (SPAdes) (version 2) | ecosystem: Environmental > Aquatic > Deep subsurface > Groundwater...
TTTGTATTCTTGATAAACTCATCCAGAATCCCGCCCTTTTCCTTCTTTGTACTTTTCTGATACCTCCTTCTGATTGTGTAGGAAAGCGCACGTTTTTGATACATGTCTAACATATGTACTCCTCTTTACGGCAGAAATATTTGGAGTACATTTTCTCATGATTTAACGATTCACTTTCCGTTACATTCTTGATGATTTAATTCGCGTGATTGACACTTAAGGATATTTTATCCGCCTTCGCAGAAAACCACGAGTGTAAACTCGTGGATGAATGCGATATTGCGGATACCCTGAGCGAATCCTGAGCTTGTCGAAGGAGAGTCGAAGGGTAATGCTTCGGCGGATTTCGCTCGCCGAAGAATTTGAGGATACCACGGGCGTAAGCCCGTGGAGCTTCATATATTATTTTCATATGCCCACGAGGTTAATTCCTTTTGGCAATAATGAATATTATCATGTGTATAATCGTGGGATTAAAAGACAACCGACTTTTCTGGTAAAAAAGGATTATGAAAGATTTCTAACCACCCTTTCATACTACCGTTTCAAAAACCCACCAACTAAACTGGCTAACTTTTTAAAAATAGCCCGCGCTGAAAGAGAAAAGATTTTTTCAAAACTGAAAAACAGTAAAGAAATTCTAGTCGATATAATTTGTTACGTGTTTATGCCTAATCACTACCATTTTCTCCTTAAACAGAATGTAGATAATGGAATATCTACCTTTATCAGAAAAACTATCAATAGTTATTCCAGATACTTTAATACTAAATACCACCGGGACGGGTCTTTGTTTAAGGGTGTATTTATGGCAAAACATGTTGATTCTGATGAACAATTACTTCATCTGACAAGATATATTCATCTTAATCCACTGATATCTTTGTCAGTTAAAGAAAAAGATTATCCAAACTATCTCTGGTCTTCTTTAGCTGAATATATGTCGACCAAAAAGTCTATAGTCAGTACTGATTTGATCATGAGTAATTTTAAGTCTCCCAAAGTATATCTGGATTATATACTAGACAGAAAAGATTACGCTAAAGAGTTGGATAGTATCAAACATATGATATTGGAAAGTTAATTATCCCTATGTGCGAAGCTATTCCACTCCCGGAGTGTAAGATACGGAGTGTAAGATATACCGTATAACCCCCCACCTAAGTTCTTCACTAATTTTTTCATCTCCATCATGGTCAGAAGTCCTCCTAAATTACTGCTTGAAATATTGCCCTTTCTTGCTATTTCATCAAAATGTAAGTTCTCATTTTCTAATAATGCAAGGATATTCTTCTCATCTGATGTGAGATTTATTTTTACATTTTGCATTGTCATTTTGATCTTTGTATTTTGCATTTTGCATTTAACATCCAATTCCTCCAGAATATCCTCCACTCTAGTAACCAGTTTTGCTCCATTTTTAAGAAGCATAGTCGGGCCTTCAGATAAAGACGAAGTGATGGGTCCGGGGACGGCAAAAACTTCTCTACCCTGCTCGCCGGCAAAACGGGCTGTGATAAGAGCTCCACTATCCTTTGCTCCTTCTGTTACCACCACACCTAAGGAAAGACCGCTTATAATCCTGTTTCTGGCCGGAAAAAGGCCTTTTTCCACCCAATGGTTAAGCGGGAATTCAGAGACGATGATCCCGCTTTTTTTCACTATTTTCCAGTATAGCGTCGTATTGCTTTTTGGATGGATAACATTAACTCCGCAACCAAGAACCGCAATGGTTTTCCCATTCAGAGAAACCGCTGTCTCATGAGCTACAGTATCCACACCATATGCCAATCCGGAAACTATGGTAAATCCAGCATTTACCAATTCCCTTACCAACCTTTCCGTTACCTCTTTTCCGTAACCGGTTATCTTCCTGGTGCCAACCACAGCAATCGTGGGATTTATAAAAATATCTTCTTTTACATCTCCTCTGACATAAAGAACGAACGGCGCATCCTGGATTTCTTTAAGCAGTTTAGGGTATCCTTGATCTTTCAGAGTTAAAACATGAATATTATTCTCCTGCAATTTCCGGGAATAATCCGAAAGTGAAAAACTATTTCTGAAACTTATAAATTTTGTCGTCAATTTCTCACCTAATCCTATTTGTATCAAGGAATTGTAAGATGCCTTCCATGCCTTTTCCGCGGTACCAAAAAAATTGAAAAGCAGTTTGAAACGGAGAGGCCCGATACCGGGAAACGCAGAAAATCCGAGCCAATATATATTTTCGTTAGCCATGTAATATACAAATGAACTACCCGAAGCAGAGTTTCAAGGAATTCTTTTGATTAACAACTATTTTATACTATCTGCTTGTCATGCCTTTATTGATTTTTTGTTTGAGCGGATGCTATAGTCATATTATATGCCAATAGAGCACTTGACAAAAAAAGTGTTGTGTATTTTATTCTTCTTATTTATTCTACTATTCCTCACTAAATCATCTGTTAATGCTACATCCATTGGTTCCTGGCAATCTTCTACTTCATATGCAAATGACGTTTCCTCCCATCCATTACCTTCATTTGTCGCTGGAAACTATTACTATGTTTTACTATATAACCGAAGTATCATCTATGCAAAATTAAACTCAAATGGTACCCTAGGCAATTGGCAGACAGCTTCAACCCAACATAATGAAGGATCTGGAAGAGGATACACAGCGGTAGTAATCGGTAATACTCCTTTTCTGCTAAGATTTGGCCGTGTGGAAAAACTGGTGATTGATTCATCTTCAGGAAATGTCACCGCCATAAATCAAGTCGGTTCTGATGGAGGGGGAAGTGACTCAGTCGGAGGCAACTATTATTATTGGAATAGTGTTGTTTCAGCTACTATCGGTACCAGCACTTATGTATTTCACTTGGGGGGCTTTGATTGTTGCCAGGCTCCACATTATAGTACCAATAATCAAATATTCCGCGCAAACAACATATCATCAGGCAGCTGGCAATGGCAATCGATGGGAAACGGTACCTACCGTAATCCTTACAAAGGAGTATTCTATAAAGTCACAGATCAAAATTATGGCTACATCTTTGCCAGCGATTTAAATCAGGAGAAGAATCCCAATCCTTTATATCGGATTAAAGTAAAAAGCGATGGAAATTTTGAAGGCGGATGGACAAATACCGGTAATTTGCCTGACAAAGCCTCGGGAAATGACCATGCGTTGGGAGACATATTCGTTATTGACTCTTCGCTTTTTGTCGTCCGGGGAAGCAAAGTTTATCAAGCAACAATTAATACAGACGGATCCATATCTTCCTGGAATGATAGTCCTCCTGACCTGCCTGAGATTCAAATAAATAAGCCTTGGGGTCCATCGGTGGACGGAGATCATACAGACGGTAGCTCATACGGAATCTATAATAATTATGTATATGTTACTGGTCCAAATAAAGTCTATTTTGCACAAATTAACGGTTCCCCCATACCCACCCTTACCCCCACCTCCACCCAACCTTCACTTACTCCTACTGTTACCAATACCCCGCCTACAGCCACACCTACCAACAGGCCTTCCTCTACCCCTACTCCTACCAATACTCCTACCCCATACCCTACCACAGGACCAGCCAGACTGCCGAAAGTGGAACCTAACCCCTATCCTCAGGGACCGTATTGTCCTGTAAATGAAGGATGTATAGACAAGACTAAAGGGGATGGTAATTGTAATGGTGTAGTAGACCAGGCAGATTATGATATATGGCTAATTCAGTATGACACCATGGTACCGGGAGGAAGACAGACTCCCAATGCCAATTATGCCTGTGTAGAGGGAAACTCCTCTACCTATTTCATAGATCTTACTGATTTTGAGGTCTGGAGAAGGTATACCATCGGCTTTACCGGTCCCACACCAACGGGAACAATTTCCAGTCCGACACCCACCAGTTCACAAAACCAGCCTTCTTCCACCCCTACACCTAAGTCCCCAACAGCAACACCTATTCCTCCTACAGTTACCCCTGTACCACCCACTTCCACTCCTGTTCCTCCTACGGCTACACCTACAAGCAGACCACCGGAAGATTGTTGGAGATGTCCGGGGCCAAATTGTGATAAATGTAATTGTTCTCCTAGTAAATGGTGTGCAGGATCAGGGGAAGGATGTACAGATTTTTGTAGAGATCATCCGGGAGACTGTAATAGGTGTTAAAAATAATGTGATAACTAGTGAATATTGATTTCCTAGGAAATCTTCAAAATTCTACTTACTTTCATCCTCTTTTACTTATCTAATTCTTTGCTATACTGGAAATTGATTACCTTCCCTATGAAAACAAAAAAATTCTTAGTGACAAATAACAAATACTTATATTTACTCATTTTGCTTATTTTATTAGGAATACTCCTTACTGTTTCTCAAACTCTAAAAACCAAAAGCAGCATCACAAATATAAGTTCCAAAGCTGCCGGTGAAGAAAGCAAAGACATCATCTTTGATTCAGGAACAAATTATGGCCAGACAAATCTGTCAATAGGAATTGCTATCCCAAATAATATTGACGATACACTTGCCCAAAACATCACTAATCTTTATGACGGTAAGAATATTTACCTGAAAATCGCCAATCCAGATACTGGACTTCTTGACAGTAGTAATTTCAGGATGCTCACAAGTAGAAATTACAGTTGGTATTTCCTGTTTTCCCAAAACAATAACGTCACTTCATTTTTGACTTCATATTTTCAAAAATATGATAAGGAAGCGGTAGTTGAATTGGCCACATTTGATGCAAGCCTGATACAAGACTTGAAAATCAGATTTACTAAAACAAAGTTCCACACATCCAATTTCCTGTTTTGGCCAAGAGATGCTGTGAAAAACGTCCTGTCTCAGGTGTCACCGCCGAAACTCGAGGCCATCAGTTTCCGTACGGAAAAAAATGGTCTGGGTGATGTTTTTGCCGATATCAAGCTGATGTTCGATACTTTTTATGATGCTTCCAAAGATATTCCGGGAAACTCCGGAATAAAAATTAACTATCCGGCAAATACCATTCTTTCTCTTTCCGGTATCAGCGTGAATACTGATATTCCGAAATCTGTCGCCTACCAGGCAGGTCTGATTTATTCAACAATTGTCTCATCCGTCCAGTCCCAAGGAAGAAACGGACAAGCACCGATCAGATATATGATCGTCAATGATTATTCTGCGAAAACCCAACAGGAAAAATACTTGATAAAGTATTTCGCTGAATTCTTAACTTACCAGCCGCAAATTGTCTGGCCTATGGCAATACCTGAAAATGGAGATCCTTATGACAATGCTTTTTTCCCCCAATCAAATACCAAACCCGTCATTGGCGTTATAGGGAAAATTACAAATGGTTATTTTATCATTTTCAGTAATATTTCCGATACCGATATATTTGCCAATTTAGAGCAGGATTTAGGTCTTGCCAATTATAAATTTTATTCAACGATACGAGGAAGCGGTAATTTCAGCACATCTTCCAAACAAATAAAAATACTGCCCTACGAAACAATCTTTGCTTCATTAAATTTAGACAATCTTTCCCCCGCACCCACCCTTACTCCCACCTCCACACAACCTTCACTTACTCCTACTGTTACCAATACCCCGCTTACAGCCACACCTACCAACAGGCCTTCCTCTACCCCTACTCCCACTAGCACTCCTACCAATACTCCTACCCCATACCCTACCACAGGACCAGCCAGACTGCCGAAGGTGGAACCTAGCCCTTATCCTCAGGGACCGTATTGTCCGGTAAATGAAGGATGCACAGACAAGTCCAAGGGGGATGGCAACTGTAATGGTGTGGTAGACCAGGCAGATTATGATATCTGGCTGACTCAGTTTGATACCATAGTACCGGGAGATAGACAGACTCCCAATGCTAATTATGCTTGTGTGGAAGGGAACTCCTCTACCTATTTCATAGACCTTACTGATTTTGAGGTGTGGAGAAGGTATACAATCGGCTTTACCGGTCCCACACCGGGAGAAACAAATCCCAGTCCGACACCCACCACAAGTCAACCTACAACACCTTCACCAACCACCACGCTACCCACAGCCAGTCCTACTGCCTGTCCGCCCACGATTACGGGATATGAAGTAAGACCGACAGGTATCAGTAACTATTGCACCAATGCAGCAGGAATAACCTGCAATCCTCCCAACAGCTTCCGTAATCCCTTGCATTGTTACAATGCTTCCACAGGCTGGTATCCGTATGGACCATCATGTACTAATCCTAACTGCGATGATTGTTTGTGTATAAGTCCTACGCCAGGGGTTCCCACGGCTACACCAAGACCTACGGATAGGCCGGATGATTGCTGGAGATGCCCGGGAGGCGATTGTGATAAATGCAGTAGAAGCGGTACCAGAGAACAACCGGGTTGGAGATGGTGTTCGGGACATCCTAATTATTCTGATTGCGTTAATCCATAAACATGCAACATCACACACCGGGTGTGTGATGTTGTGTTGTGTGATTCATTCCTGAAGGATTAACTGTAAAAATCAAAAATTCTATACAAAATTGTGTCTACCTCTTGAACCACGCTTCCAGAATCTTTTTGGCAATAGGAGCTGCTACACTGCTTCCCTCACCACCGCCTTCTACCAAAACCGTAACTGATATTTGAGGATCGGAAACCGGTGCAAATATCGTAAACCAGGCATGAGTCTTACCTTTTGGATCTCCAAACTCAGAGGTTCCCGTTTTGCAGGCAGTAACAACTTCCACCATTTTTCTTGCAGACATAGTAGATTCGAAACTTTCTAGAAAGTTGACTCCATCAATGCCAAGCCTGCTGTTTTCTATTTTAAAGTTAAAAAGAGGCCAGGCAGTTCCGCCTGTCTGACAAGCTTCTTTCATCCCCTCTTTGACGATTTTTATAGTTTCGCTACTGATGCCTAATTTTTCGCATTGAGAATCTTTTTGGGAAAACATATTACCGGTAAGAAGAAGCTTTGGTTTGCACAGTTGGCCGTTGTCAGCAATTACATTCGTCAATGCATTTACCTGCAAAGGTGTCATCAGGATATCTCCCTGGCCGATTGCTATATGATATGTATTCCCTAAATACCAATCCTCACCTTTAATCCTTTTTCGCCACTCGGGATTGGGCATAAGTCCTTCTGCTTCTCCCGGAAGATCAATACCCAGTTTCCTGCCTATTCCTAATTTTCCTGCCCACTCGGCGATTTTGGTAATTCCCACCATTTCCCCGAGTTTATAGAAAAAGATGTCATTAGAACGTCTTATCGCACCAACAATATTAAGGAAACCTTCCTTTCTGCCGTATTGGTTGAAGTACCAGTTTCCAAAAGAAAAATCACCGACTTTAAGTATGCCTATATCCTCAATTTGTGTTTTTGAATCAATTGTACCCGTCTCAAGAGCGGCAATCGCCGATACGATCTTGAAAGTAGAACCTGGAGGATACTGTCCTGTTATCACTCTGTCAAATAGCGGCTGGTCAGGGTCAGCAAGATATTCATTGATGTCTCCGCCCCGGACAAATTTATTGGGATCAAAAGAAGGAGAGGAATAATAGACCATTATCTCACCTGTTTTTGGATCAGTCGCTACAACTGCACCTTTTCTTCCTGTCATCTCCTCCTTTGCCAGTTTTTGGAGTTCAGCGTCAATTGACAAAGTGATATTTTTGCCTGCCACAGGCTCTATCCGCCCCAGTACTCTTATGATATTTCCCAAAGCATCCACTTCATACATTTGCTTACCGTCTATTCCTTTTAATTGCCAATCGTAAGCTTTTTCAATTCCCATCTTTCCGACAATATCTCCGATTACATATTTTATTTTTGATCCTTCCTCAGAATTGTTAGCATCTAACTCTTCTTTGCTTATTTCACCCGTATATCCTATGAGATGTGCATATAAATCTTTGTCCACATATTCCCTGGCTACGCTTTCGATAAGTTCCCCGGATATCGAAACGGGCTTGTTTTCGAAAAAAGTTTCTTTTCCCGGCAGTATAAAAGTGGGAATATTTCTAACCAGAGCCTGTACCTGCCTGTCATATATAATACCTCTGGGAGCGGTAATTTTTACTTCTTTTATCCTGTTTCCTACCGAAAGCCTCCTGTATCTTGCTCCTTCTACCAGAGTTACGTCTATCAGTTTAATAAGTAGTATTCCCAGTCCGAAAACCAGAATAAACACAAAAAAGATAAATCTGGCTACCGGACTTGGAGAAGAACCGTATACTTTATCTGATAAGACATTCCTCCTTTTTATCGACCTGACTAGCCCTTCTGAAAAAAGGTCACCGAATTGATAACCCATAATTTAAAGACACGACTTTCGCGCATACCTTAATAATAAAACGAGTGACACAAGGTAAACGTAAATATTAAAAATCAAAAAGTAAAATTAATAAGCAAAATATAATAATGTTATTATTCTTTTTGCATTTTGATATGTCATTATGATATTTGCTTTTTACATTTTGATTTAATTTTTGCCAGGACCCGAATTAAAATAGCAAGAAACTTGTGAAGACTAATATTATACAGATAATTTTTTTTTGTCGTTCAGACTATTCGGAAAATATATATTTATAATATAAATTAATATTATCGCAATTATTTCAGCAATAATTATATGCCATACCTTCACATATCTGTAAAAATAATAACTATATATAGATGTAATCAGAGCAATAAATCCTAAAAGATATAAGATATTACCGATAAATATTTTCTTCCGGTAACGCCCGATCAGCCAACAGACAACCAGAAAAAAAATACTGTCCAGACCTAACAGCCGCATGGCAAAAAGATCAAGAAGGATTCCGGAAAAAAAAGCCAAAAAAACCATTGACTCGCCCAAAAGAAGTGAGAAAACACATATCAGCACCAGTGTCAATGGAAAAACCGCCACACTGCTTTCAACCACTATGCTTAATAACAGTATTAAGGATATTACCAACAGCATATTTTTTTATATTTATTGTATCGACGATACTACAAATACAATCTCTTCCTTATTATAATCAAGTGCAGGATTAATCTTTGCTTTTTTATAGACAGAAACATCGTCGCTGTTTATATATACTATATTCCCAATGAGAAGATTTGGCGGTAGTCCGTCCTCACCGCTTGTAGTCACCTGATCTTCGATAAAAAGAGGATCTTTTTGTAACACTTTATCCAAAACAATATTCTCTCCGTATTGTCCTGATATTATTCCTCTTACCCCCCGTGAAGTTTTGGCAGCAACATTCGTATCGACGTCTGTCAGTAATATAATTTGACTCGTATTTTCTTCTACGGATAAAACCTTTCCAATAAGAGAAGACCCGTCAATAACCGCCATTCCTTTTTTTATACCGTTTTTTTCACCCACACCGATATCCATATAGCGGGAAACAGCATAAACATGAGATGGTATAAACTTATATGTAGCAGGGAGTGGTGATTCTAACTGCTGCCTCAGTTTTATATTTTCCTCATTTATAAGTTTTAGACGGTAATTTAACTCATCATTTTGCTTTTTCAACCATTCTGTATCGTCCGCATTTTTCTTTAGTTTAGGATAATCAATAAGAATCCTTCCAAAATCACGAAAGGCTAAACTGGTGGAATAAATATTTTTTTTCACCGGAAAAGTAATCCTGCTGGTATAAATTTTCAATCCTCCAAGTAAACCAAAAAAATCAAGTACCAAAAGAACTAATGAAATAGATATCCAAATTATACTGCGCGTCATTAGATAAAATGATTTGAATTTCTTTAAACAGCTTATCAGTCAAATAAAGCCCTACATTATTTTAACCCGCCTGTTACCCGCACCCTATCAAGAAGGGATTTGTTATCCAGAAGCCTCGCCGCCCCTCTTACCACGCATGTTAATGGATCTTCTACAACCCACACCGGCATTTTGGTAGCCTCAGAAATAGCCTTATCTATACCGTCTAACAAAGCCCCTCCTCCGGCTAGAGTAATTCCCTGTTCCATCACATCTCCTACCAGTTCAGGAGGTATCTCTTCTACCGTCTCATCTATCATCTCAATAATCTGATTAATGACAGACGCCATAGCTTCTCTTACTTCAGCGGAGCTCAGCCTAACGGATTTTGGTAATCCATTCTCCAGATCTCTGCCTCTCACCACCATATGTTTTTCTTCTTTTGAATGATGCGCTGAGCCTATGGTCTTTTTCACAAGCTCGGAAGATGGAAGCCCCATAAGTAATGAATGTTTTAGTCTGACATAGCTGACGATAGAATCATCAAGTTCATCTCCGGCTATTCTCAAAGATTTATTTATCACTATTCCTCCTAACGAAATCACGGCAATTTCAGTAGTACCCCCTCCGATATCCACGATCATACTTCCTTTGGCTTCGGACACAGGCAGATTGGCCCCTATGGCCGCTGCCATAGGTTCTTCAATAAGATATGCTATTCTGGCCCCGGCTGACAGACATGCGTCTTGTACGGCACGCCTTTCCACCTCCGTAACTCCTGAGGGTATGCCTACCACGACCTTGGGACGGGGAATAATGGGTAAAAAGGATGAATGATTCTCATGGACTAGGGTAATATAATGATGCAGCATCGCCTCCGTAGCATCAAAATCTGCAATAACGCCGTCTTTTAAAGGACGAAATGCTTCAATCTGAATAGGAGTTTTACCCTGCATTCTCTTGGCATCAGTTCCTATAGCTAATATTTTTTTGGATTTTCTATGTCTGGCTACCACAGAGGGCTCTCTTATCGCTATGCCTTTTCCCTTCACGTACACTAATGTATTTACTGTTCCCAGATCAATTGCCAAATCATGACTGAAAAGCCCGAAAAAATAATTCAACATATATTTTATATTTTAACAGAGAATACAAAATACTTAAACAAACAAGAAATCAGTACCAATATTAATATAACAGAATACTTGCTAAATGTATCAAAAGACATATTTTTTGCACCTTCGCGCAAATATGCCCCCTATCTTTTTGCTTTTTTTTATCATTTTACTGTAGAATGTATCAATAACTACGATGAAAATTTCAAAATTCGCTCATTATCTGATAAGAATATTATTTTACTCCCTCTTTTTCCTGATACCTTTTGTCCTCACTCCGGTAAATTACGAGCTTTTTGAATACAACAAGATGATAACTGTTTATCTTTTTACCGTGCTTATCACGGGCATTTGGCTCATCAGAATAATTATTGCCAAGCAATTCATAGTCCGGCGAACCCCTCTTGATATTCCGATTTTCCTGTTCTTCCTAAGCCAGGTGGTGTCCACGTATCTTTCCATAGACAGACATGTTTCTATTTGGGGTTATTACAGCAGGTTTAACGGTGGATTACTGTCAACCGTCTCATATATTTTGCTGTTCTATGCATTTGTCACCAACTTCCCTAAGGAAAAAGTACCAAATCTTATCAAAATAATTTTATCCTCCGGCGTACTCCTGGCAATCTACGGAGTGCTGGAACACTTTGGCTATAGTGTAAGTTGTCTTGTTATTACCGGCCAGTTCAATACGGACTGTTGGGTACAGGATGTCCAAAATAGAGTTTTTGCTACCCTGGGACAGCCGAATTGGTTTGCGGCTTATATCACGATCCTAATACCTATTATGATAGGCACATATTTAATTTCAAAAATACAGACTGAAAATACAAAAGGTTCGGAGAAGCTTTCCGGCGGTAATTTTCTTTTTGCCTTTCTTTCATACATTTTGTACTCAGCGGTAATTTTCACTAAATCCCGATCCGGATTTCTGGCTTTCTGGTTGGTAATTGCCATATCTTATTTGATTTTATTTTACGCAAACAGGAAACTATTGCTTAAATCATTATTAATGCTGACCGTTTCCTTTATTGTCATCACCTTCCTTTTTGGCGCCCCTTTCCAACCGATCGGAAAATACACTCTTCCGGAAATATTCAAGTCAAAAAACCAACAAATCGTAAAGCCGGCAACCACTCAGGATTCCATAATTGACACCGGCGTTACGGAATCCGGAGAAATCAGAAAAATTGTCTGGAAAGGAGCAATAGAAATCTTCAAAAATTATCCTCTTTTTGGTACAGGGGTAGAGACCTTTGCTTTTGCCTATTATAAGTTCAGACCAATTGCACACAATATGACCTCGGAATGGGATTTCCTATACAACAAGGCACATAATGAGTACTTAAATTTTGCCGCTACTTCGGGAATTTTCGGTTTAGGAAGTTACCTGTTTATTATCGGGATTTTCATCTGGTGGAGCATTAATAAACTTCGAAATTCGAATTTCGAACTTCGAATTTCGAAAAGAACTAAAAATGAAAATTATCCAAATAATTCATACGCTACTTCCTTAAATCAATGGATTATATTATTCGGTCTTTTTATTGGTTGGCTGTCTATTCTTATCACCAATTTTTTTGGATTTTCCGTGGTGGTTACCCAGCTTTTCTTTTATCTTATCCCGGCATTTTCCTTTGTAATTGTCAATAGTGATTCCTCACGTAATATGGTTCCGCAGGAAAAAGACAGACTACCTGGTTCGGCAGCAAATTTGCCTGATAAAACATTCTATAATTCAATTCTCCGATATGTCCTTTTTGTCTTTGCCATGCTATCTATGGTTTACTTTATACTTAATCTTGCGCGTATCTGGTATGCGGACTACATATTCACCAAAGGTTATCACCTTGCTAAAACACAGGAAGAGACCTTAGCTTATGAATACCTGAAAGAGGCAATTCTTTTCAACCAGAATGAACCTTTATACTATGATGAATTTTCCTATCCTGTGGCCCAACTTGCAGTAGTCTTGAATGATGAAAAGCAAAGCAGTTTATCTTCCCAGCTTAGGGACACTGCCATATTCGCCACCAATCAGGCTGTCTTAATTTCGCCTGCCAACGTCAACTTCTGGAAAACCAGAACCAGAGTGTTTTATGCCCTGTCGCAGATTGATGAGAAATATATCAATGATGCGTTTGAGGCTCTTTCCAAGGCCCGGGATCTTTCCCCAACTGACCCGAAAATATATTATAATATGGCACTGATCTTTGATAAGCTTGACAAGAAAAAAGAGGCTTATGAGTACCTGGAAAAAACTGTCAGCCTGAAGCCAAACTACAAGGATGCATATCTGGCTTTGGCCCTTTTTTATGAAAGAGACAAAAACATGGACAAAGCAAAAGAAGCTTTGAATTTTATTATTAATCATATTGATCCAAACGACGAGGTAGCCAAACAGCAATTGGAAAAAGTTAAATGAAAAGCGCAAATATAGTCATGATTCCTAATGCCGTTCTGACAACTCCTGCCAGAAATGTGGCAAAAATCGATAAGAAAATTAAAGATATTGTCAGTCTCATGAAAAAAACGATTATCGAAAAAGACAACCCTAAAGGAGTAGGCCTGGCTGCTCCCCAAATAGGCATATCTTTAAGGATTTTCATAACCCGTCCGTCCGAATCTGCACCGGTATCTGCTTTCATCAATCCGGAAATTACGGCAAAATCAAAAACCATGCTCGAGATTGCCAGACCGGATAAGAATGATAAATCAGCTAAATCTGAGAACAAACTGGAAGGCTGTCTCTCCGTACCCAAAATATGGGGTCATCTTAAGAGAAGTCAATCTGTCAGACTAAGGTACCTGGATGAAAACGGTGAAAAAAAGGAGGAAACCTTCTGCGGATTTATGGCGACAATTATCCAGCATGAAGTGGATCATTTGAACGGAATACTTTTTACCCAACGGGTTTTGGAACAAAAAGAAAAGCTGTATGAAATTGAGATAGACAAGGATGGAGGGGAAAATTTAGCGGAAATTGAGATTTAGATCAGTAAACAGATAACATTTAACAGATAACAGTGATCCGGAAACAGTTTACCGATAATAATTAACAAATAATATCTAATATTAAACAACTATTGGATAAAGGAAATCCGAAGATACAATTTTGATAACCGACCTTTTGGGTAAGAAGGTGGGATAAATAAAGATATGCTAATTGGGGTTAGGACTATAAGTATCTTACCAAAGCTAAGGGAGGAAAAATTCGTATCTAAGGATTTCCGGAGGTTAAGCAAATCACAGAAAATAGGAAACAGTTAAATACTTTATACTTGATACATGATACTTAATACTATTTTCTTCGGCTCGTCTAACTATTGTCTACCTATTCTGGACTTATTAAGAAATAATTTCCATCTATTGGCTGTTATCACCAAACCGGACAGACCGACAGGCAGGAAACAAATCCTCACCCCATCAGCGGTTAAAAAATATGCTTTGTCGCACAATATCCAAGTATTTACCCCTTCCGACAGAGATGAATTGTTATTACTTAGAAAATCCATTCCGGATCATTCACCTGACCTGGCTGTTGTCGCGGATTATGGCATTATAATTCCTAAAACCATCATCAATCTCCCGAAATACAAAACCATAAACATCCATTTCAGCAGACTGCCCCGCTTAAGAGGTGCCGCACCTGTCCAACACACCATACTCCTGGGAGAAAAAAGTGCCTGGATAAGTATTTTTCTCATGGAAGAAAAGCTCGATACCGGGGATATACTTTGGCAAAAAGAACTGAAACTTGAAGGGGTTGAAACTTCTGATTTCTTATATCATCGGCTGTTTGACATTGCGGCAGATAATTTACCTGAGATAATCGATAAGTGTGCACAAGGTAAAATCAAACCGGTGAAACAGGACCATTCTAAGGCAACTTATACTAAGCGTTTAACCAAAGAAGACGGATTTATTCCTTTTCCGTTTTTCAAACTGGCTCTGGAGGGCGGAAAACCTACCGAAGCACAACTGTACAGTTGGCTACTTTATAATTCCCTGATCTCTAAACATCATACTGACTGCGCAACGCTTATTGAACGAGCTGTAAGGGCTTTCTCTCCCTGGCCGGGAGTTTGGACCATAATTAAACTCAAAACTCAAATGTCAAAAGTCAAAAGTGAAGAAAAAAGGCTAAAAATCCTTAAAGCTCATATTGAACCTGCAGCAAGACTAGTTCCCGATCTGGTCCAGCTGGAGGGAAAAAACCCTGTATCATGGAAACAATTCCTTACTGCCTACCCCGGCCTTTTTCAAAACTAAGCTTTTATTTTTGTATACAACATATAAAAGTAAATCTGCACGAAGGGTAGAATTACAAAAACCAGCAAGAGTTTTCCACTTCTTCCTAAAAAATCAACAAGTGTTATAAGCAAAAAAAACAAAAAGGTATGAACCATCACTGCTCCAAGGTGTTCGGACACAAGCGCTCTGCTTTCTCTGAAAGAATCAAAAACACCTTTTTTCTGTTCAATCACAATATATGGGGAAAAAATGATATTGGAGATAAAAGCAAAAGCCGCAATATTAAAAAGAAACTGCGAATAATAATTCCATATTATCTGAGGTAAATTAAATATCCCCAATACTAAAAGAATTATTAGCTTTACCGCCAAAGCTAATCCGATAATCATCAAAACAGATATTAAAACTCCTAACCAAAGTTTCCAAACATGCAAAAAGCCTTGTTTGAGATAAAAGAATACCCCATGTGTGTGTTCTTCATCCAAAATGGCATAATACATAGCCATACAGGGGACTAAGAATAAGTATAAATATATAATTGCGGCTAATTCAATTGCGTCAGTAATTGCACTTATTGAACCTCGAAACAAAACCACAGCACTTATCACCATAATAATAAATATTATTGTAATAACAAATAATAAGGTCTGAATTAGAAAATAGCTGATAAAATTTTTCCTAATGTTTTTGAAAGTCTGTGTCGTAATTAAAGTCATTTCGCCGGTTATCATCTCCGCGAAATTATTCCCTGTAGTCTTTACTTGCTCAGGGGTTTGCTCAACTGCGGCTTTAACTGCAAGATTAATTTGATCTTCAGTCCATCCGTTGATTCTAAGTAAGTTCCTTATCTCTCCCACACTTGTATTTTTAGCTTACTGGTTCTTAATAAATTGTATTGTTTCAGGATCCATTTATTTTAATTAAACCACACATCAATACCTTCTTCAATAAACGGCTTATTGATTTTTTGAATTACTAAATCATACTTATCCTGTATGGACAAAGAAATGATTATTTTAGGAGTAATTTGTATTATTGGAGGGATTATAACAGCGAATAGAAAAACCAACGAAAAAGTTATCAGAATTGAGAATAAGATTCGTGGAGTAAAATCAGAAATTACTTCCACTACCTTAAATATCCAACAATCATTTGGAATTTTTATATCCATCTTGGGTGCTATCCTGGTGATTTGGGGTATTTTTATTAAATGAATCCTTTTTTCATAACATTCTTGGGAATTGTAATTGGCATACTGCTTGTATCCAGCAGAAGCATACTCTTGTATGCGGTTTTTCTACTCGTAATTGCGTCTTATACGTTAATGCTGGGTGTGCTTCAATTAAACAATAAATGGTACGAAAAATACAATTTTTTTGTAAATAAAATAGCAGGAGCAAAAACAGAAATTAATCCACTTACGTTTAAGGCAATAAAATTTGGCAGTATTGTCTACTTCATCGTTGGAGTAATTTTGTTGTTTATTTCCATATCACTTTTTTACATATCTTCCGTACAAAAAAGTTTTTAATAAGATTCCTGCTAACAAATTTTTTCCTGAAGATTGAAAATTCATATATTATAGGATAAAATACGCGGTTACTATGGCTGGATCACCTGAAACTACTATCGGCTATCTTCATCCTGCTGTTAAACAGGCTTTACAAGCTAATCCCGGAATATTGGAAACCGTATCATCCGATACCAGTGATGAACCTGCTGAAATTAACTGGAGCCATATACCTCTTGGCAGACTGGAAATGGCACCGGTTGAGCATGATCCCGACGGCTTCCAGACGGCTTTGCATGAAGCTACGCATTTTTTGGCAGCACGCGTAGAGGGCGTCAGAGTCAAAAGAGTAACGATTGTTCCTAATCCACAAGCCGGATATAAAGGCTGTACAGAACTCGGGTATGCGCCTCCGGACAAATTTCAGGTAATTGCCGCAGCAAGCAGGATAAACTTGAAAGGTTACACGCCGAGAGGCTTCGGGGGAGATATGGCTTCAATTGCTATGGTGGATTGGAAGAAAGGAAGAAATCCCGGAAGTTCCATTCCTTTCAAAATCATGTCCGCACAGAATTCTCTTCTCTCCGCCTATAGCCCGGATATGATCTCGAAAGTGGCACATATAATCTTCACTCTAAAAGACGTATCGGAATCAAAATTAAACGAAGTGGTGGAAAGAGCCAGATGGGAACTTCACTTAGGCAAAGATCCGTTTAAACTGATACCAAAAGATGAAAAGGGTTCTACCCGTATCGAATATTATGATACCTTTGCTTTGGTCACGTCAAAGCCTCCGGATGGACATTCGGAAAAGAAATTTATAATCTGCTTGCACTGTGGGGAAATTTCAGGACACTCACAAAATTGTATTTTTGCCAAATCCATGACCCAAGAATTACCTCAATCCACCATATACATAGATTCGGCAAAACAAATAGATCCGAAGGATATTACCCCCAGTCAGGATAAACCCATTTTTGAAGCATCGCGCCGAGCAGGCAGTCTGCAAATCCATGACGAGGAAGGACGATTAAAAGAAAAAGGGGTTATCTTTTATTATACTCCGGTAAATTAACTCACGAAATCAGTCTTTTTTCCGCTTTCTCTATAACCACCATCAGTTCCTTATAGAAGAATGTCCTTAGCTCGGGAGCATGCTCCGCTACCCTTTTTTGCAGCTCGGAGATTTTGAAAATCGGGACCAGGAAAAGCTTTCTTAAATTGATTTTTCCATCCTGCTCCAGAATATGATCCATCTTCAGAATCATTTTCAGCTTGACGCTGTTTACTATCCACGACTCAATATCCTCACGGTCTTTTGAGGATAAAATGGCCATCTTGGTCTCCAGAATTTTTCCCAGAATAATATTTTGGTTTGTATTTTGCATATTGTCAAAATCAAAAAAGGACAGTCCTTCTAAGGACTGTCCTTAAAAAGAAATATATGAAAATAGATAATTAACCAGCTAAAATACCATAAATGAGCAAATTATGCAAATATTTGAATTATATTCATATTAAGATATAATCAAGGCATGATCTTTGTAATCTTTCACGGATCATTTGGCACACCTGAAGGAAACTGGTTTCCGGAGCTTGAAGAACAGCTTGAAGCGCTTGGACAAACAGTGCTCTCTCCCCAATTTCCTGTTGAAGACTATGACCTTTTTACCGAAAAAGGCCAAAAACAAAAACCCCAAAACCAGAACCTTGAAAACTGGCTTGAATTTTTTTCAAAAAATATCCTTCCAAAGTTAAAAAAGTCAGAGAAAATATGTTTCGTCGGACATTCGATAGGCCCTATCTTTATCCTTCATGCAGTGAACAAATTCCAAATTACCCTTGACTCAGCAATATTCGTTTCACCATTTATGGAACCTTCCACAAAACACACACCATGGCAATACCAATTAGTCAATTCCAGTTTCTACAAAACGGATTTTGACTTTAACAAACTTAAAAAGCTTATCCCCGTTTCCTACGTTCTTTATTCAGACAATGATCCTTATGTCCCAAAAAAATATTCAATTGATTTTGCCCAAAAACTTGAAAGTTCCACTATCATGGTCAAACAGGCAGGACATTTAAACAGCGAAGTAAACCTGAATGAATTTCCGCTTGTCTTGGAGCTGTGCAAAACAAGACTAAATTTGTCACTTTATCAGAAATATTTATCCTACAGAAACAGATTATTATCGCCTGTTTCGATGAGGGTAAAACACGAAGAAATAATATATATGAATCCTCAGGAAGGCTATGATGAAGGGATTTTCCATTTCAGGAACCTCAAAAAGGGGGGCTTCTGTACACTGTATACCGAACTTGATTACTGGAATTCTGAATCAAAATACATGGAAGAAGCAAGAAGGTGTGTAAAAAGGACGGGAAATTTAACCCGCGTAATGATACTGGATAATAAAGAAGATCTTAAAAAAGACATAGTCATAAAGCAGATGGAACTTGATATAAAAGCCGGAATAAAAGTCCTCTATTGTTTGTATGAAGATATCAAAAATGAGGTTTCTGAACCGGATTTCGGAATCTGGGACGACGATTATGTTTGTATTGTCGGGTTTGACAAGGCCAAAAAGGTAAACGAAGTCAAACTATCCTCCAGAAAAGCTGATCTCGAGAAAGCTAAGAAGTGGGAAAAATATATCCTCTCAAAAGCAAGGGTATTATAAATTATTCCTCTTTTCCTGAAGAAAAATGTAACTAAATCAGTCAAGTAAGGTATTGTCTCATTACCACTCGTCCTCACTCCGGAAAACTGATAAAATTAGCTTGTGAGAATTCTTGACAGTTCTAAAAAAATAATCCCCTTTTTGTTACTCGCTCTTCTTTCGGTAACCCTGATCTACGAATCAATGGCCGACACCCCTACTTATGATGAACCGGCCAATATGGCAGCCTCATATGCTTACGTCTACAGGAATGACTACCGGCTTTATCCTGACAACCCGCCTCTGGTAAAAATTCTTGCAGGTCTATCTCTTTTGCCTATAGCAGGTAAAATGAATTTTCCCAGTCAATTGCCAATCTATAACGATCCTACCCAATTTGATCTTTACAAATTCGGAACTGAATTTCTTTATAGAAGCGGTAATCCTACAAGAGAAATAATTTTCCTCACCCGCCTCCCTAACATAATTATTACCGTCTTATTGGGGTTGTCCCTTTATCTAATAGCGACTAAAATATACGGGTCAAAAGCAGGACTTTTAGCACTTTTTCTCTGCTGCATGGACCCCAACATCCGGGGTCATGGCCACATCCTGGCTTTTGACATCCCTTTGGCCTTCTTAAGCCTTCTTGCCTTTTATCTTATTTATCAGTTCATCAAGTTGCCGGAAAAAAGAGGTCTGTTTGGATTATTACTTGCTTTTGCCTTTGCCGCAGGATATCTGACTAAATTTACTTTTATCTTCGTGGCTTTAATTCTGATAGTTTACGCATTATGGAGTGTCATAAAACTGGATAATAATAAGATTAAGAATTCATTTTTTTTGCTAATTGTTACTTGTCTTATGCCTTTTTTCCTCCTTTGGTTTTTCGCCATCAGCACCAATTACCATAAAATTACTTTGGATTATGACAAGTTGCCGATTATCGCGTCCGCCAATAAATTATATAAAAACAATTCTACCTGGAACCTGATATCCAAACTTCCCGTACCCTACTTTTACAAAGCCGGCATGCTAACTATGTATACCCATAATAATACTATCGGCCAGCCGCCGGCATTTCTATTGGGTGAGGTCAGACCGCAAAACGACTGGTTTTTCTATTTTCCGGTTTCCTTCCTCTTAAAAACACCAATCCCGACTCTCCTCCTTATATTTTTCTCTATTTATTTAGTATTGAGCAAATGGCGGCAGATGAAAATACCGTCAAGACACCCCGGAAGTCACGATGAAATCGGGACGGGGTGTGCGAATGCACTCCTCCGGGGTGGAGGAATCAGTATTACCGCCGTCTTCCCCTTCCTCTTTGCCCTCTATTTCATGTTCATGCTGATGCTTTTCTCCCATATCAATAATGTCTACCGTTATCTTTTCCCTTCTTTGATATTCTTTATTTTGGGTGCAAGCCAGATAGTAAATTATATCAATCTGAATATATTGATTAATAAATTATTTTTCTTCTTTGTGATTTGTTATTTGTCACTTACTTCATATTTTTCTTTTCCCTTGGATTTATCATATACCAACGAACTGACCGGTATCCCTCCCAAAGGCTACAGATATCTTTCAGACTCGGAGGTGGACTGGGGACAGGATCTGGAAAGACTGGCCATTTGGCTAAAACAGAATAAGCTGGACAAAGAAACCGTTACTCTAAGTTATCTGGGTACAGCAGATCCGGCCTATTACGGGATAAATTATAAACCACTCCAATTTGATGGCCTGGATAAGCTGTCCGGAATAGTCGTAATTAGTGTGGGAAACCTGACCTTGGGCGACTGGCAGTGGACCAGCCAACCGGAATATAAAGCCCGCCTCACTACCGCGCCTTTGGATTTCCTTCGAAACAGGAAACCGGATGCTGTAATCGGGAAAAGCATTTTTGTGTTCAAATTTGATTCGAATAAGTAGAAAAATTATCTTAAAAAATATCAGGTAATAACCTGCTTCATATCTGAATCGTATCAATGATAAAATACCTTTATGTCAAAATCCAAAACCTTTTTCTCTTTCTCCTTCGGCTGCCGGGTCAACCAGGCGGAAAAGGAGCTTCTGGACCAACAGCTTATATCTTTGGGCTTTACGTACTCTGTTGACAACCCTTCTATATACATTATTAATACGTGTGCTGTCACTTCCAAAGCCGAAAGGGAAGCAAGGCAGCATATCTACCAGATAAGAAGGAGATTCCCCAAAACCAGAATAATCGTCACCGGATGTGCGGCAACCAGATGGATCAGGGACCGGGTGGATGTGGAAGGAGTAGACCATCTTTTCGATAACTTCAACAAGGAATATCTTGCTATGTTAATAAACTCAAATCTCAAAGTTCACCTGCCCGCCATCAGCTTTCGCCGAAGGCAAGTGCAGGCGGGAATCTCAAAACCACAACTTCAAACTAAAAACTTAGATGTTGCCGTAAAGCTGAAGGTATCAATTTTGGAACCCGACCTCTCCCCGTTCATCTGCCGTAAAACAGACCAAGGAACTAATTGGCCGAAGACAACACGATCTGACAAAACTATAAGGGTGGAAAAATTCGATACTAAGACTTTGTCCTTAACAGGAAATAAATACTTAAAATCAGGCCGTATGTTTCTCAAAATCCAGGACGGCTGCCAAAGATTTTGCACTTACTGCATCGTCCCCTACCTTCGCGGGAAACCAAGATCTGTAAGAATTAAGAATATAGTATTAAGAATTAAGAAATATGAAAATGAAATTAAAGAGGTGATACTCACTGCCATCAATACCGAAGCATATGGATATGACACCGGTGAGAAACTCGATGATTTGATAAGGAGGATTTTGCAAAAAACCAATATTTCCCGTTTGTCTTTCGGCTCAATCCATCCGTGGAGTATAGATAATGAATTCTTTAAATTATACCGAAAACTATCAACTGACCACAGGTTTTCCGACTTCTTCCACATCCCCATCCAATCAGGTTCAGACAAAATACTCTCTCTCATGAGAAGAAACTACACAAGCAAGGAAATTTTAGAGAAACTTCAAGAGATTAAGAAAATTAATCCCCTGGCTTTCATCGGTACGGATATCATAACCGGATTCTTAGGGGAAACTGATAAAGATTTTGAGGATACCTATAAATTCCTGGAAAAGACGCCAATTGACCGCTTCCATATCTTCCGTTTTTCAAAAAGAACAGGTACGGCGGCCTATTTTATGGCAAAAAAGATGGAAGAACCCACAGCTAAAACCAAGGAAGAAAGGGCCAAAGCTCTAATTGCCCTCGGCAAAAGGAAATATGAGAAGTTCCTGGCAATACATTTGGGTAAGACATTCCCCGCGCTTTTTCTTGAAAAAAGAGACAATAATTTTCAAAAGGTACTGCTCTATAATCAAATTCCCGTATGGCTGCAAAATAAAGGAGTACCCACCGGAGAAATACGAAATGTCTCAATAAACAAACTGACCTCTCGGGGACTGGTTGGATCTGTTTCGAAAAGACATTAAAACCGCATCCTGCATTTTCCATCATAATTTTGCAGATATCTTTACGCCGATAAGAAAATCCAAATGCAGAAACCATTATCCCATCGTGCCTCAAACTTGACAATTACATAATTTTTGCTAGAGTATGATAATACTTTCCTGCCAATAATATGCATCAGGAAGCACCTCAAGCACTAAGACAGGCAATCCACACCGCCCCTGTAGATCCGATGGGAGACGGAAAAGTCACAAGATTCTGCAAAAGCAAAGTAGATAAATGGGGCGAGGTAAATGCCGCATTCGGAACTTCATTTGCCCCTCAACTGGAAGAATTTGTTCCGGATCCTTTAGAAAAAGAAGCCTTTGAAAGATACATCGCGTTTACAGCAATCACCCTTGCCAATATGGCTGATCCTTTAAATACGTTAGTGCCGGCAGGAATGGCAGACGAACGTGGCCGGATAGAAGCTGAAGCAGCCGAACATGTGGTATACCGGTTGGGTACTGAAGCCACCGAACCTGATGCCTTCCTGTCTGCCCGTGATGATTTTTTCCATGTTCTTCCGGACAAAAGACTTCCCCTTCCTTCAACCATAATATTTCCGTCATCCCAGGAAAATGCAGATGGACAACCGCCGGATCCGGAAAGAACAGATAAAATCCTGCAACTTAAAGTATATATCTCTGAACAAATAGATGCTTTACTGGTCAAAAATAGAGGCAAACTGGAAATCAGGGATATGACACAAGTCTACCAACGTTCATTAGAATACGCCCGAAAAGAGATCGGACTTGATAATCCTCCAATCCTGAATCTTACCCTTGGTGATGTCAACCTCCAAAAAGAGATGGAACCTGAATTTGCAGATGTGCCTTACCGGATGGGTCTTACCGGACCAAAACTCCGCCAGATACAGGAAAGAGCCAATGCCTATGAAAACATCATGCGAGAGGCTTCAATCAATTATCCCGAATATGACGTAAGAGCGCTAGGCTGGGAAGCTTTAAGAAACAGACATAGGGATTACTTGAATCGATTTGGTCTGCAAGGTTATGTTGAAAATTATCAGGTAACAGCGGATGGTCCGCGGATAGACGGATCAGCCCTGTCCTATGCCGGATCAGACGGACTGGAACTGGCATATAAAATTGCCAGAAGCGTGCTCAAAGAGGAATCGCAAGATCAGAATCCCGCAATCCTTTTCCCCACTCCCGGCTTTATGATGGTGAAAGATATAGCCGACGGGATTGGGATTCATACAAAAGAACTGAAAACCAGCCCTGAAAATCAGTTTTTACCCGACCCTGAGGAGTTAGAGCTTTACCTTAACCTAGCGGAAAATCAGGATGTTAAGATCTTTGTCCTTACGCCAATCAATAACCCCGCTTCTTACATAGCTGAGGCATCATATATTTCAAGACTTCTATCTGTTTTGGAGAAACACGGAATTCTCCTTATTAATGATCTGGCTTATCTTGGTACAGGAAATGAAAAGCTGAACCGAGAATTAGGCGAAGCGCTGAATGGATATAAAAGAAGAATAGATGTATTGCCTGATACCAAGTTTTTCGGCGTACCGGGTCTAAGATGCGGCAGCATCTTTACTCCTGATGAAAAAATTGCCGCTTTGTTTGAGCCGGAGGCCAAGAAGCAGAGACTGGCGATGTCTTATCCCATGCAATTCAGAGCCATGGCTATGTGGGACTTTGTGAAAGATGAGGATCTGCAAAGGTTGAAAGAACTATTTCATTCTAGACAACAACAATTCAGGCAACTTTTGAACGAGAGCGGAAGAAGCGATCTCTTCCGGCTTGATCAAGCCACAACTACCCAAGAACGCGACGGTGCGCTTTACCTGTGGATACCCCTTCAAGAAAGTGTATTAACTGTTGATGTCATCAAACAAACAGGACTTTTCGGAACACCGGCAGGAGCTTTTTATTTTGGAGATACAGGCCAAAAAGTCAATTATATCCGCTTTGCTTTGGGAGTGGAACCAATGAACGGCAGGAATCTTGCTCTCATCCGGGAAGCTCTGAAAAAACAGGAAAATTGATCCTTCAAATTCAAAG